>Ga0055584_100001000_pt1 | contig 27365 bp, 19 predicted proteins | sample OSDHelmetaG_FD_58716 | JGI IMG/M metagenome (GOLD analysis project Ga0055584, IMG submission 58716) | Pelagic marine sediment microbial communities from the LTER site Helgoland, North Sea, for post-phytoplankton bloom and carbon turnover... | ecosystem: Environmental > Aquatic > Marine >...
TGCAGCGACTCTGGAGCAGTCTGGCAGAGGTCAATCCTGATTTCCGGGGGGCTTATGAGCAACACCTCGAGCAGCAAAAATTGCAATAAATCTGTGAACACTGGATACTTCAAAATACATCAATCAGATAACCAGGAGAAAGCAATGAAAAGCCTTGTGGCCATTGCTATGTTATCAGCAATATATAGTACGGTTTGCCTCGGTGAAGATGATACCGGCTCGGCATGATTTACTACCTCGCCAGTCGCTCTGACTTAATCGGCCTGGCGGTGAACCATGGAGAGCCTTCGGATGCAAGTTTAGACGACCAGTTGACCACCAAATTATTTTACCGTTTCCAGCTTGCACAGAATCTCGCAATCACAGCGTCGGTTCAGTATGTGTAGAATCCAGCGCTCAACGCTGGGGAAGATGATATATGGTTTACCGGGCTGCGACTGCGCTACTCTTTTTAAGGGTCAGTTTTTGATCTCTATCCTTGTGAATAAAAAACATCAACAATAGAAAATGAATGCACTGAAAAAATCCGGTTTTAAAGTCAATTTCTTATACGGCGCATTGGTGATTATTCCGCTTGCCGTCGTTGTCTTCCTGCTGGTGCAATTGCTGAAAGTGGTCAGGATGGTCGCAGAAATGCTGGGTCTTGATACCAGTGCAGGCGCCGGTCTGGCGATGGTGCTGGCATTGCTGGTTCTGGTTGTTATCTGTTACGGGGTTGGGGCGGTGGTGCGAACCCGTATTGGCGCCTGGTCTTTTGGGCGACTGGAGATAAAGCTTCTTAAGCATGTGCCCGGCTATAAGATCATCAGTAAGATCATCAAAGGATTTGCCGGTAACGAAATAGCCTACCCACCAGTTCTGGCTCAGCTTTCAGTCTCCGGGGTTGGGGTATTTGCAATGGTGATTGAAGAAAACGACAATAATACTGTCACGGTTTTTGTGCCGAATACGCCGACTTTCACATTGGGTAACCTGCACATACTTGATCGAGAGCGAGTGACCTATCTGGATGCGACTACCCTGGATATGGTGAATTGCATTACAGAGTGGGGTACAGGATCAAAAAATCTACTGGGTACCACCAAGCTGAAGTAGTCATCTGTTTATACGACCGGGCCCTGGCCCTGGTGGTCGCAGAAACTACCCTTGCGCGGTGCTGTAATTTCTTCAAGGGTCTTTGATGCAGAAGGCCTCTGCCATCAATGACAGACTACTTATGCCGTTGGTTTTCGGCCAGTGGAATGCAGATATCGCTACCATCTCTAGGGACATTTTTACCCATCAGAACACGGATTGGAACGGTATAAGTGGTTGCCACCATTCGCAACGTGGTTCCAAGGAGACCACCCTTGAGACCGATGCCCATATCGGCAAAGCTGCCATCAACCTTCACAGGTGCCTGTACCTGAAAAAACCCTGCATTCTTTGCCTTGGGCTTCAATACATAAGAAATCGTCTGGTCCTTGAAATTTATTTCGCCTTTACCGGCTGCGCGTAATTTCGAAGTATCGAGATAAAGCGACTCTTCTTTCATTAGTCCATCTTCAATATCGAATTGGGCGACTACGCAGTTAACCAGTGACACGTCAGCACCGATCTTGGGAAGCATGGCAACCAGCAGGCTGGATGCCCACAAATCGATAATACCGGCTTCGAAATTTTCCGGCAACAGCACGAAGTCGATATAGCCATTGGCATTGGCCATGAGTTCATCAAGGTATTGGGCCTGTGAGTCCAGAGAAACGTCCAGGTCAATGACGCCAGACATTTCGGTTTCAGGTTTTCTGCGTCGCGCCAGAATACCGTAATCGAACTGGTCTATTCTTGCCGCGAGATGTAAATCCAGCATTTCACCTGCAGGCTGTATTAACATGTCGGCATTGAACTGCCCGCCGGGAAGGTTCAGCTGTACCGGATTAAATTCAAGTCTACTGTCGCGAAGTACAATGTTGATCTGCCCCTCGCCGAGCCAGTCCTGACCTGACACGACTTCCTTGGCCTTCAAATTAAAAGTGCCATTGGCCATTGCGAGACCCTTTCCATCGAAACGCGGTTTTTGCGTCTCCGTCTCAGCAGTGATTTCTTCATTGTTGTCGGATTCGGTTTCGCTCCGGGCTGGGGATTGGGCTACCGGTTCAACTGAATCTTCTGCATTCAGCGCTTCAAAATCATTCAACTGCACCCGTTCGGAGACCAGCTGAACTGCAAATTCGGGTACCTCCAGTTGTGTTTTCAGCGATGCGGTGCCTTCGAGAACGCTTTCTCCGATCTGCGCCTGGAGTTGTTCAAGATAGTATCCTTGCTGGTTCATAGTGAACCTGCCGATCAGTTTATAGGGGCCGATTTCCGGCATCTTCAGGCCTGTGATCGTGCTCAGTGAGCCTGTATTGGTGCCGTGCAGGTCAAGAGACAAGGCAATATTTTCCAGACTGAGCGGAAGGAGTGAAGTGCCCGTAAGAGTGAGTACGTTATCATTTTGATGTATGTCAATTTCCAGCTCCACATCTGAATTTTTTTTCTGGCCGGTTAGAAGACGGCCCAGAGTGATGGAGATGGTGAGAGGTTCTTCATTTAACAGTAGCTGGTTGTCGATAACAATAGGGTTGCCCGGCGTGATACTGATGGTTCCCTGCTGCAGTTCAAGCGGAAGTGAATTGCCACTGCCGGGATCGGTTAACACCCATTCTCCCTGTTGAATTTCGGCTGTAATATGTGACTTGTTGATGATGTCGCCCAATCGATGTCCCTTAAGTTCCATTTGAAGTTTGAGCAGTTCGGCTGAAAGTTCGATGCCTTGGGCCACAGATAATTCCTCCAGCAGTTCACCGATATTAATATCATGTGTTTGCAGGGAGAGAGAGGCGCTGGGCGGGGTAGACAGTGAGTTGAATCCAATATCGCCTGAGAATTCTTCTTTTCCCACGCGCATCGAGAAAGGGGAAGAATTAAGGACTCCCTGGCGGATTGCCCCGTTAAAGCTGATATCGCTGACGCTCTTTCCTTCCAATCGAAGTTCGTCAATTGAAACTGTGATGTCCGTATCGGCAAGGACAATGCCCTTGGGAAGGATCGGGATAAGCAAAGCAGAGTCGGCGGTTTGTTTTACGCTCTTGATTGTAGTGGACGTATCCTGCTGTTGCTCGGATACGTCGATAGCGGGCTGCTCGGTAACAGGGAAAAATGAAGTGAGCTCTGGAATATTAATCAGTGGACTGACAATTTCTGCGATCAAAAACATACTGTCAGTACTTTTAATATTTTCGATCTTTCCATTTACCACGGTATCCCCAACTCCAGCTTCGAATGAGGATACTTCCCAGCCAGTGCTGCGGGTGTTGGCTGAGACCAGAAATGTGTAATCTGCATCAGCTTCCCGGACCACCCCAAGCCAGTTATGCAGTTCGCCAAGTCTGGATCCGGCCAGGCTTATTTTCAGGTCTGAGCCGGTTTCTTTACCAGGTTTACGAACCATGCCCTCCACCCTCAGTTCGGCACCGCTGCCGGAGGCGGTAATCTTAAGTGGCCACTCTCTACCTTTGATCAGCTGGCGCAGCTTCCCTCCATTCAGATTTAATTTGAACGCCTCATCCAGCAGCACACCGTTCACATCGATCTTCAGCGGGCTTTTCTCTGAAACACTGGCGGACAGGTTTTCGAGGGTAAAATCCACAGCCGATGTCTGCTCGCTGCTGCCATATCTGAGTTCTGCATTCTCGATGTTCAATTTTGTTGAAAGTTTTTCGACCATTGCCTGTGGGCTGTCACCGCGGGTCTGGGCAGTTAAACTGAACTTGCCCAGCGAACCATCGATGCCATCCAGTTCGAACCATTGCTCCAGGTCGCCAATATCATTGTTTTCAATCTCAAGAAATGCGTTAGCGGTTACAGTAGTGTCTTCTCCCAGTATGGAGAGATTTCCTTCCATCGGGATGCCATTGATGACAATGCTGAGCGGTGTGTCCAGCTTTCCGCCGACCAGTTTGAGCTGGAGGCTGCTGTCCGAAACTTCGATCCCACCAGCGGTCAGCTGACCGATGTTGATGCTGAGATTTGTCTCTAAATCAGTCATTTGCTCAACCAGTTCGGAAAAGTCAGCAGGCTTTGTATTCTCAGCCGGCTCAGTCGGTGTGCTGCTATCTCCGGCTACTCCAGGCTCTGCATCGTCTATGGATTCAAGCAACGGATCCAGATTGAGCGTCTTGATATCAATGATCCCCGAGATTGCGAGTGGTTTGCCTTGCTGATTTATATTTACCGCAGCGTCGACGGCGCTGTCATCAAAAACCGCCTTGAATAATTCAATATTTAATTGCTTCTCGGTGTAACCGGCGGAAACAGAAGCCCGGTAGTTGTGAACAGCGGGGAGCTGCAAATTCAACTTTTCATTCAGTTGATCCAGATCTTCCCCTTGCAGCTCTGCTGAAAGTTGTGCCCCGGTTGCAAGCAGGTCAATATCCGCATTGAGTTTTGCTGATCCAACACTGGATTCAACTTTGAAATTGAGGGGAAACTTAAGTTGTGAAATATGCTGCAGCGGGTCAGACTCCATCTGCAGCTCGAAGGGCAGGTCGTTAATTCCGCCGAGCAGATTGATGCGGGCCTTTTCACCTTCGGGTGCCACGATGACTCCACTCGCCAGTGCAAGATCGTACTGCGTCTGCTGGCCTTCGTCGCTATACAATAGCGCAATGTTTTCGAGCTGAATACCGTCGATAGCGAGTAACTGCATCCTATCCTTGTCGTCATTGCCGGATGCCTGTTCGTTTTCCTGGTCATCAGTCGCAGGCAGGTCGAATACCCAGTTCGCTTTACCTTCTTCAGGCTGTATCAGATTAACCAAAACACCATTCAGCGCTACATCGCCCACATGTATCTTTGCGTCCAATAAGGGCAGTAGATGAATTTCTGCGGATAGCATTTCCACCGAAGCAAAATCAGATGTGTCCTCGCTTCCGGAATTTTTGAGTTTTACCTGCTGTATAGAAAGCTCAGGGGACAACCCCGGGATCAGTTTGATTTTGCCGTCAATGACCAGTTCTCTGCCGAGGGCATCACGTGTAGCCTGCTGAATCGTACCTTTGAGAAAATCGAGTGGTATCGCGGTGCGGGTAAGCGACATGATCACTAGAAGAATTGCAACGATGGCAATGCCGAGGCTGAGATATTTCAGAGGCTTCCAGACAATCGAGGATGCTTTCATTCCATTGGTAATTGATAAATGTTCTACGATCTTACAATAACGGTATAGCTTTTTGGTCTGTTTATAACAGAACGTCAGTAAAAACTATTCACTCTTTGCACCGGGCGATGCGCAGTTAGTTGATGGACTTATGATTATCAGGATGCGGCAATCTGCACAACGTCGTTTTGGTGCCGCAGAGAAATCCGTTTGTGGAGACTGCACTCCGGACTTCCACTATCCTTTTTTACGATCCCGTACCGAACGATAAGCAATATAATATTTGTAGATATTACCAACATACTGTACGGTTTCACGACCTATTCGACGGGCTGCAATCACTTCGACATTATTAAACCACTCATCAGGATCGTAGCCACTACTGCTTGCTTCTGCGCGTAGCTTTGCGACTCTCGCGGGTCCGGCATTATAGGCAGCGAAACTGAATAACACCTGGTTAAGTGGGTCGATAGCGGAATCGTTGAAATAGCGGTCACGTATAAAGCGCAGATACTTTGTGCCGGCATGTACATTTGGTTCCAGTTTTACGATCTCGCTGATGTTGACATTGGGATCGTTGGCAGTACTCTCGAGGACCTGCATGATGCCAATGGCGCCAGCCTGGCTGCGCTTGCTCTGGTCGAGCTGAGATTCCTGATATGCCAGAGCGAGCATCATCAGATAATCGAAATCATATTGATCAGCATATTTCTTAAAAAGTTTGACTACTGAATCCATCTTATGCAATTCCTCTGCACTCAACGCATTACGCGCCCATTTGTTTTCCTTGAGATATCGATTCAGCGTGATATTACCGAGCAGGGTTCCCTGTCGTGTGTTTTCGATCAGTTCGTTGTATATTTCTTTCAGCTTGGGACTGTTTTTGCGAAATGCCGAGGCAATCTCACCACCTTCGCGGATGTAAATATCCGGATGATGGGTCAACTGGTCAAAAACAGTGACCCAGAATTTTGCTTTATGGCTGTCGACAATTGCCATCTCCTGCATCCCCGCTTGAACATTTTCGAGCAGGTCTGAATCTTCAAAGTATTCAGGGGCGAATTCGATTTCTACCGGTTTTCTTCCTTCGGATTCAAAACGCTGATTGAGTTTTAACAGTGAGGCGTAATAACTGCTGGATTTGCGGACCATCAGAGACTTTCCGGAGAGGTCATCGACCGATGCTATGTCAGGTGCCGCCGGCCCGGTCACCAGGGTCTCCTTGACATTCGAAATGCCGGGGGAGGCAAAATCGACGAGTTTTTTTCGGGCCGGTGTGATCGTTAGATTCGCGCTGGCAATATCGCCTCGCCCTTCGATCAAACCAGATATAAGATGGTCCCTGCGTACCGGAATCAGGATTACTTTAACCTTATGAGTTTTACGATTCAGCTTGTCATTGATCAGTTTCTCAAATTCGGCTGCCAGCAACGGAGTAGTGCCGAGTTGCTGTCCGCGATCGAAAAAAAACATGATCTTGTTGTAGACCACCAGGACGCGTACGAAACCACGCTCCACCATACCGTCGAAATCTCCTGTCCACAGCTGGTTAAGTTCCAGATCGCTGGTCTGTTGGTATTCGCCATCCGTGTTGGAGTCGGTGTTGGAGTCGGTGTTGGAGTCGGTGTTGGAGTTAACGTCAGCCCCAGCCTGTGATATTGGAAATTCAGCGGTGTCGACGTTACTGCTGGATAATGTATTTTCGCCGCTATCTTGATTTGTTGTGACTGTTTTCACATCACTATCAAAGGGCCAGTTAGTGACTAAAAGAACAATTCCAAGAATCAGCCCGCTCAGGACCAGTCGTCGTAAAAATGGCATGGCCAGAATTGACTCCGTGGCCGTTGATTTTTCAATTGCCATTTTTTTCTCTGATGCGTCCGAAAGCGCCGGGTTTGATAAAATCCAAGAGGCTTACTTTAGCATTATGATAATGTTGATGTCGATTTTTTGGGACATCATTTAAATACTTTTCCTTCAAGGCCGTCAGCTCGGATGCCGCAATGGTGTTTTTAAATCCGCGGCTTAGGGCCAGGTTTTGAGAGTCTTTGGCACGCATGATTACGTCCCTGTTTTGACTGCTGTGATATTTTCTGCTGAGATGGCTGCTGATGCTATAGGTTTAAATTAAAAAATATGAGGCATCGTTGCTTTACAATTCATGCAGGTCGTTATTGCTGCAGGTCAAAACCATCTGCGTGTGCTGGTTTGAAAACAGTGATGAATCGTTGATGCGGGATCGAGCTGTTTCAGTATTTGCGGAGCCACGGCTTAATCGGAAAATTAACATTTGAACAGAGATACAAAGCGAAATGAGTGAGTTATGGCGATTAAGCGCAGCTGAAATTTCAGCAGGAGTCAGTAATAAAACGATAAGCGCAACGGAAGTGGTTGTTGAAACACTGCATCGACTGGACGTCGTCAATCCGAAAATCAATGCGATCGTGCAGCAAATGCCGGAACAGGCAGTGGCCGCTGCGAAACGGATTGATGCCGCTATCGAACGGGGAGAAGACCCTGGCATTCTGGCAGGCGTACCCCTCAGTATCAAGGTTAATGTTGATCAGAAAGGCTTTGCGACGACCAATGGACTGGCTACACTGAAAGACAACGTCGCGCAACAGGACAGTCCGCTGGTTGAAAACCTGAAAAAAGCGGGGGCCATTGTCATTGGCCGAACCAATACCCCGGCCTTTTCGCTGCGTTGGTTTACTCGTAATCAACACCATGGTCATACACGGAATCCCCGTAACCCTGCGCTTACTCCAGGGGGTTCTTCCGGCGGTGCCGCCGCAGCGGTGGCTGCAGGTATCGGCGCCATCGGCCATGGCACGGATATCGCCGGTTCCATTAGATATCCCGCTTATGCCTGTGGTCTGCATGGACTGCGGCCTACCCTTGGTCGAGTGCCTGCACTGAATCTATCGCTTCCTGATCGCCATATTGGCGCACAGTTGACGGCAGTTTCAGGTCCCATCGCGCGTACGGTAGAAGACGTCGCACTCGGTTATGAGGCAATGTCCCAGCCAGGTATTATTGATCCGTGGTGGGTCCCTGGGGCTAAGAATTCCGGTGGGTTCAACAAAGTCGCTGCCCTGTGCACGCACCCGGATGGTCTTGAGACCGCGCCGGAAATCGTCAGCGCGCTGAATACCTCGGCAGAACACCTGGTGGAGGCGGGATGGACGGTGATTGAAACGGCCTGTCCACCGATGCGCGAACCGATGAATTTACAGCTCCAGCTGTGGACCTCGGAATTTCATCTCGACCAGGGGGCGGCATTTAAAGCCGAGAATGACCCTGATGCCAATTTTGTATTTCAACAGTTGCACGACCTGTTTGCACCACCCACCCTCGAAAGTTTTATGGGAATTCTGCAGAAACGGGTGAGTCTGATTCGGGCATGGGAGCGGTTTCTTGGTGATTACCCCATTCTGCTCTGCCCGGTTTCTGCTGAACTGCCGTTTTCCGATCAACTGGATGTGCAGTCCCCAACTGCGTTTAATAAAATACTCGAAGCACAAATGACGCAAATTGCTTTACCGTTTATCAGCGTTCCTGCCATGACGGTGACTACCGGCAATATTGCAGCCACTCCCATTGGCGTACAACTTGTTGCCGGGCGTTATCGAGAAGATATTTTATTCAAGGCAGCAGAGGAAATAGAGATGCGCTGTGAGGCGGTAGGCATCGCTGAGCCGGACTGGTCGTCGGCTTGACCGCGTGTCTGCATTTTCAAAGCTTTCTCACTGTTTCTCAAAATTATTTTCTGACTGATCAAGGAAGGCCAGCTTTCAAGCGCCAGCAGATCTTTCCGGGAGCACACAACATCTGCTGATTACATAATCCAGTTATACACGGGTAAGGGTTGTCGCCGTCTTCACAGGCCTGGGCAAAGCGTTTTGTGATCTAGTTCCGTGCATAAATGGACGGTCCAGCGGTAAACTATGGGTTGTTTGCAATAGTATTTGATTCAGAAATGCCATGAGAAACTCCTTGCTTCGTCATTTGAAAATTGTTCTCAGCCTGATATCGCTGTGCATCGTATTGGTTGCGATGTCGACGGCCTATGGCGCCGGCAGGACCGTGGCTCGAGTAACTGACCTCGAGGGTACGGCAACGGTTGAGGTCGATGGTGAAGCAGGTGATCTGAGAATTCTGGCCCGTGTGCACCAGGGGGCTTCTATTCTGCTTGGCGAAGGATCTCGCATTACTTTGCATTTTCCAGCAGTTCGCACTGATTTCAAATTTTTCGGCCCTGCTACGGTGCGGGTGCTGCAGCAAACGGCAATTGGAAACAACGGAGTTGCTGAAAAAAAACAACATGGAGATATCGGGGTGTCCCTTGACCTCTCGCGCTCTGATCTCGGCGGTATTATTGCGCGGAGCATAAAAGTGGAAGACCCACAAATAGTGTTGCAGCATCCAAGCAGAAGCAAGGTGGTTGCCGGCAGACCACTGGTATTTAGTTGGTCTTCTCGCAGTCATGGTGCTGTTTATGATCTGACTTTGCAGGATGCCTTTGGCGCAAAGCTGTTTTCCGGCTCCACTGCTGACACAACAATGAAGCTTCCAGCAGGAACCTCGCTTGAAATCGGCGCGACCTATGTCTGGTCGGTAGCGGCTAACGACAGTGGTGGTAGTAAATGGAGTAAATCCGCCCAGTTTATAACCGCCAGTAAACAGGAGACAGATCGTTTCTATCAACTGTCGGCCCTGACCAGGGGAGACATTTCCGATCTTGTTTTATATGCACTGCATTTAGACCAGATGCAGCTTAAGACGGAGTCGGAAAAAATCTGGCAGCATCTGGAATCCTTCCGACCGGGAATCAGTCGGCAACAATTGTAGAATCGGACAGCATGCTGTCAAAACGCTGCAGGGTTTGGCTTTGAAGCTGAAAAGCCGTTTACTGGCATGGTTGGTGGCGGCGAGTGTTGCTGTGCCGGTGGGCGTATTGCTGGGCCATCGCCTGGACCTGAAAATAGTCGATCAGCAGTTCAGTTTGTTGCGTGCAGCAAACGGCCCGGTGGCCACTGATGACGATCTGGTACTGGTTGGTATCAGTGAGCAGACATACCTCGATTATGAATGGCCGCTGGGATTATGGCACCCTTATTTCGGTCAGTACCTCTCCGCGATGGCCAAAGCAGGTGTCCGTGGACTTGTGCTGGACGTGGTAATGCCGCAGAAGCCGTTACCGCCGGCACTGGTTGAACTCGCAGATCGTGGCCATTACGAATATCATGATGATCGGCTGCTGGCAGCGCTTATCGAGTTATCCAAAAGTGAAATACCCGTGGTGATAGCAGAAGCGCCAAATGAATCAGGGACCCGAGTGATTCGAGGGTACTCAGAACTTCTGTCGGTATTGGCGAGCGCCGGTTCGCTGGATCGTTATTTCGGCATGGCCCAGGTCGATCGTGATCAGGATGATGTGCATCGTCGCTATCGCGCGGCAATTAGTGCGCGTCCTACATTGGCAGCCCATATCGCCACCCAGCTTGGTGTCAGGGCAGATGACGGCATGATCAACTATCTTATCGGCGATGTTATTGATTACATCCCGATGCAAACCGTCACAGGCTGGCTGCAGACGGGAAATATCGACAGATTGAAATCGCATTTCGCAGACAAAGTTGTGGTGTTGGGTGCCGTCACTACGACCCAGGACAGAAAACCGCTGCCGGTCAGGTTACTGGATCCCCAGCTGGACCAGTCGGGACTGCATCAACCCGGTGTGATCGTACATTTTCAGGCATTGCGTTCATATTTGAATGGTGGACTGATCGGCCCGGTGAATAAGGCAATCCCGGTTTTACTGAGCTTGATCGCTTTACTTTGCTGGTGGCTTTCGTCAAGGGTGGCTGTTCAAATTTTCAGTCTTGTCATTGCTGGCAGTGTGCTTACAGGCCTGTCAACCATTTCACTGATGAATGGCAGTTACCTGTCTGTGGGCAGCCCGCTGATTATTCTTTTCCTTACCTTGATCGGTCGGATATTGTATGAATCTTTGCTGGCATTCAGAGATCGTAAACAGCTGACGGCTTCGTTTTCAGGCTACGTCAGCCCACTGGTTTTGTCATCGATCTTAAGTGGTGATATCTCGGCCAGTAGAGACGGGGAAATACGCCGGGTTTGCGTGTTGTTCTCTGACATCAGACGGTTTACCTCTCGCAGTGCCGATCAGCGGCCAGATGTGATTATCTCCTTACTCAATCGTTATTTTGAACGTATGGTGGAGTGCGTCCATCGCCATGGTGGCACTGTGGACAAATTTATGGGGGACGGACTGATGGCATTTTTCGGCGCACCCAATCTGCTGCAAAGTCCTGCCAAAGAAGCAATGCAGGCAGCTGTCAGTATGCTTGATTGTCTTACAAGTCTTAATGATGAACTCGCACATGACAACATTGAACCGCTGCAGATCGGTATTGGCCTGCATGTAGGTGAAGTTGTGGTTGGCCATGTCGGTTCTCTGGGCAGACATGAATATACCGCTATTGGTGATACTGTGAATGCAGCGGCTCGACTTGAGGGATTAACTCAGGAAACAGGATACCCGATTGTATTAAGCGAGAATGTATATGATGAACTAGGTGACAGGGTTCGCTGCGATGACCTTGGTCTTCAGGTTTTAAAAGGGCGCGGCAGCATGCGGGTGTATGGTTTTTCCGGCGGCCACAGAGCAGGGGAGTCGACATAGTTTGTTGCTGTGATTTTCTGGTAACAGTTTAGCACCTGGGCCAGGTCCTCTGGTTTTTATTGTTTCACTGTACCCAGGTATTGCGGAACCCTGTAATCACTATGCTCCGCATAGCCGGGCGAGATAACGATTAAATTGCCACAGATTACGTTCGATGGGGTGATAGGCGCCCTGGGGTAGCACAGGTGAACGCGATCCCTTATGCAAGGCTTCAACCAGCTCTTTATCTTCATCATTGGCCACGTCCATATAGTTTTTGAACTCCTTAAGCCATTGATCGAAATCATTGTCGGCAACGTCCTCCAGTATCTCTGGTGGAAACGCTACCCCCCAGGTTGCGTTGAATTGATCGACACCGTGGGGCTGCACAGCAATCCACCACAGATAATCCGGCATCAGGGTCACCAGATGGCATGGAAATATGCAAAAGTCCACCATCATTCGCCGCCACTCCCCTTGCAGGCGGGTGTTGTTTGCATGGGCGGCCCCCAGGCCTGTTTCGGCTTTCTGTGGCGCACGATGATAGCTATAGTAATCACTATCTTCACCGCAGATATATTGGTCTAAAGGCTTTTCATGTTTGGCAAATGTTTTTCGATGAGCCACCGGAACATGGTAACTCTCGGTAAAGTTTTCGATCAGGTTTTTCCAGTTTGCATTCCATGTCATGGTTTCACGAAGCACCGTTTTATAACCGGCCATGTGATATCTGCCCACCACATTGTCAGCCAGTGGTTTGAGTACCTGGCGCAGGATGGTGCGAGGCTTTTCCGTCAATGTGACATAGATAAAACCCTGCCATAACGCAACCTGCAACGGTCGCAGCTTGTGCTCTGACCTGGAAAATCCCGGTTTCATTTCCATATGGGGTGCCGCCACCAGATCGCCCTCACAATTGTAAGTCCAGGCGTGATAGCGACAGGTAAATCGTTTGGCAGAGCCTTGTGCGCTGGGCAGTAGACAGGCAAACCGATGAGCGCAGGCATTTACAAACGCGGCTATCGCACCATCCTTTTGTCGAACGACAAACACCGGCACCCCGGCAATTTCATCTGTCAGATAATTACCATGGGCGCTGATTTCATCTTCACGGCCGAGACAGACCCACTCCTGCATAAATACAGTTTTACGTTCGTGTTCATGGAATGCCCGGGAATGATTCGTGGCGGCAGGAATCGGCCGGGCCTGTTCAAATGTTTGATCGGCAACTGTGCGTAATTCGTTTAGAACAGTTGCCAACGGCACGTCAGAGTTTGGGTTCATAATCGCTAGTATACGACTGTGTGACAAATACCTCGAAAATTTACTGCAAATGATTGCGGTTGAAAAGCCGCATATCACGGTCCTCATGGCATTGCCTGCTGCTGTGTAAAAAGCAACCGCCGCTGTTGAGCAGCCCCATTTGCAGCGCTGCAATCGCTTCATTGCCCAGCGCATACGAATACAAAAGTGAATCTGATAAAATTGTTTTTTATCGTGACTTGACAGAAGTGATCGCATAACTGCCGATACAATCAGTCGCTGTCTTTGATTTTATTACTGCATAAAAATTATATACATGTGTCAGCTGTTTGGTATTTCAGTGTCAGACCCCATTCGACTGCGCTTCGGCTGGGAGGAATTTGCCCGTCGGGGATCCGAAGATGGTGGCAATCCAGACGGCTGGGGCGTCGCATATTTCGATGATCGGGAAGTGCTGTTATTGCGCGAACCAAGGCCGGCGGCAGATAGCCCGCTGGTACGGTTTCTTGCCAGGGATGCGGTGGCCAGTAATTTTATTATCTCCCATCTGAGGCGTGCTACCGAAGGCGATCTGACCCTGCAAAACACCCAGCCATTTGTCCGCTACATGGCGAAAAGAGCCCATGCATTTGCCCATAATGGTCATGTTCCGGATATCCGGTTGCCGTCTGTTAACAGCTGTATGCTGCCTGTGGGCGATACTGATTCCGAGCGTTTGTTTGCAGTTCTGCTTTCACGGCTCGAGCCATTATGGAAAAGCGCCGTCACACCCGCGCTGAAAGATCGACTTGGCGTGGTCGAGGAGGTTGCCGCCGTTGCGCGCGATAGCGGCGCCGCAAATTTTATTTATTGCGATGGTGTGACGATGTTTGTCCACGGACATCGACATACGATGCCCGGTCAGGCTGTTTCAACAGACCCGGGGCTGTACGTTCTTGAACGGCAAGGTTCCGGAAGTGAGTTTGAAGCGCCCTGTAAGGGCATAGGGTGTGATGACAATATCGGAAGGCAATGTGTTGCGGCAACGATTCCACTGGATGATCAGGGCTGGGTGCCCCTTGGTGCGGGAGAAATCGCCTGTGTCGAGCAGGGTCGCCGTATTTTGTAGTAAAGCGGTTTAGGGATTTTACTGTTTTCTGCCTGGCTGTTTACAGGCCGATACTGCCGGCATTGGAAAAAGTAGCGTTCGGCCTGTACTCGTCTTACAATGACCGGAAATCCGATAGATAACCGGGGCCATAAAACAACAGGGCAATTCAATGTGCGACACTGGCGATTGACAGGAAATGGATTTGTTTGAAGGAGTTGATAAGCTGCAGCAGTATGGCTGGACACCGCGCACATTGAAAGGCGGGGAGTTTCTGTGGAGACAAAATGATCCCGCAGATTCACTGATCTGGCTGGAAAGTGGTGATCTGGAAGTGCTGCTTGATGGTGAAGAAATTGCACGGATTACCCGGGGTGAACTGGTGGGTGAGGTTTCGGCTTTTGTGCCTGATGAAAAGCGTACTGCGGATATCAGGGCACTCAACCCTTGTCGATTGTGGGTGTTGCTGAGACAGGACCTGCTCAAGCTGCGGTTCGAAAGCGCTCCACTTTATGATATTTTGTTGCAGGCAGCCGTGAAGATCATGGGCGCGCGGATTATGGATGAATGCAACCGTATCAGTTTAAATGCCCATCCTCGCCACAGCAGTCACTCTGTTGCAGAGGATAAGGTGTGGCCGCCAGTTGGGATGCCGCCGCCGGAATCACCGCCGTCAGCGCGGGAAGCACTAGGCGCGCTGCCTCACCTCGAATACTCCCTCGATGACCTCGAGCAACTCGAATCCGTGGTCCAGCCGGTATATGTCGATAGTGGCCACGCGCTCTGTTTGCAGGGTGATGTCGCTGATGCGCTCTATCTTGTTGCCCGCGGCGAAATAAAGGTCGTCGGCAGCGGTCAACAGACCCTTTCATCGGCGCCAGTTGGCAGCCTGCTCGGATTTTCCGCGCTGGGAGAAAATACAGTCCGGTCCGCCTCCCTGATTGCCGACAAACCAGCCTGGGTTTACCGTATTTACTGTGGCGATATTGAAAAACTGCCCGCCGGCCCACGCCGGACCCTGTTTGAATCCCTCGCTATGATTATGCGCAACCAGCTGATCATGGCAAACCATCAGGTACTCAAATCTCAAGGATCCCGCGGCACGGTCATGCTGCAACAGGCAGTCCGTGCGCTATCCCACCTGAACATCTATAACAGTTATAGCGCAACCATCGATATCGCACCGGAGTTTCTGCCGGACCCTGACCCGGTTGCACCACCATCTGAGGACAAGCAATCGCTATTTGACAGGATCGGTGGCGATATCGTGGGAGCGGATATCGCCCTGCAGACGCCGTTCGGGCTACGTCGCATGGTATACGCCGACTACACGGCATCCGGACGCTGTCTGCATATGATTGAAGATTTCATGCGTGAACAGGTAATGCCGCTTTATGCCAATACCCATACTGAAGCGTCCGCAAGTGGCCTGCAGACTTCACGTTTTCGCGAGCAGGCGCGTCAGCTGGTTGCTGCATCGCTGGGTGCTGACCAGCGCGATGCGGTGCTGTTTGTCGGTTCGGGCGCCACCGGGGCGATCAATAAATTACTGGATATTCTCAACATTCGTCTGCCTCCTGACCTTGATGAGCGATATCATCTTTCCGATCAGATACCTGCAGAACAACGGCCAGTGGTTTTTATTTCTGCTTATGAACACCACAGCAATATTCTGCCCTGGCGTCATAGTCTGGCCGATGTTGTGATGCTCACCCTGGATTCCCAGGGACAGCTGGATCTATTGGAGCTGGAAAAGGGCCTGGAAAAATATGCTCATAGAGCACTGAAGATCGGCAGTTTTTCGGCGGCTTCCAACGTCACTGGTATTGCCACTGATGTGGTGGCTGTTACCAGGCTGCTGCACCGCCACGGCGCGCTGTCGTTCTGGGATTATGCTGCGGCCGCACCCTACGTCGAAATTAATATGAATCCCGACGGTACCGATGGCGAACTTGCCGCCATTGATGCGGTATTCCTGTCGCCCCACAAGTTTATTGGTGGCCCCGGCAGTCCGGGTATTCTTGCGGTCAAGAAAAAACTGGTGACCAATACGGTTCCGAGTCAGCCGGGCGGTGGGACGGTGGATTTTGTGACATGGTCCGATATGGTTTATACCGACGATATTGAACATCGAGAGGAAGCCGGTACCCCCGCAATACTCGAATCGATCCGCTGCGGACTGGCATTCACCGTGAAGGATAGTGTGGGCGCCAACACGATTCATCAGATGGAAACAGGATTTATCCGCGGTGCTTTAGCGGCATGGCGAGCTAATCCTGCGATCCGGATTCTCGGCAATATGGAAGCAGAAAGATTGTCGATCACCGCCTTGATGGTGCGTTACGGCAACCAGTTTTTACATCATAATTTCGTTGTGGCGTTACTGAACGATTTATTCGGCTTGCAGGCCCGTGGCGGTTGTTCCTGTGCAGGCCCCTATGGTGTCGAACTGCTGGGTATGTCGGATTCGATGATCGAAAAATTTATGGCCCAGGCGAATGAAGGCTGGTCATCAATCAAACCTGGCTGGACCAGGGTTAACTTCAACTACTTCATCAGTCCCCTGGAATTCCGCTACATCGTGCAGTCGATACATCTCGTTGCGGCTTACGGCTGGGCGTTGATGCCCTGGTATCATTTTGATGCAAAAACCGGACTCTGGTCGCATCGGCACGGCAGTGTTGAAAATCCGGTTTCGTTGAATTTGTTTTCCCAGGTGCTTAATGGCGAACCATTGCCCAGGCGACAGCTTCTCGATCAATCGGTACTCGAGGATCAGCTTAAGGACGGCAGACAGATATTGATGTCAGCGATGTCCGGCCAGGTGCCGGACTGCAGCGTTATTGATCTGCCGGAACAATTCGAGCAAATACGCTGGTTTCCTCTGCCCCATGAAATAGCGCAAAGATTGGCCGAATTGGCAGCTGACGCGTCGTAACATGTGTCGCGTACTCGCTTATACCGGCCCCCAGGTGATCATCGAGGACCTGCTCTACAAACCTGATAGTTCACTGATCAGGCAAGCCTATGCGCCACAACAACTGAATATGCTCAACCTTGGCGGCTTCGGCATGCTGGCCTGGGACGCGGATTCAGCCCAGCCCTCGGTGCCCTGGTCCTATCGTTCGACCGAGCTTCCGGTATTTGATAATAATCTGCAGGCACTATCGAGCAAGGCCTGTGCGTCCTGCCTGCTGGCCCATGTTCGCGGCATTCCATATTCCACTGATGGCGGCTTCGGTCAACATAATCTTCATCCATTCAAATATCAGGGGTGTCGCTGGGCCATGGCCCACAATGGTGACCTTTATGGTCATCACCATATCAAGCAGGCGCTGATGCAACATGTCAAGCCGTCAATCGCCCGGCAGATGCGTGGGACCACCGACTCTGAAACCATTTACGCCCTCGTCATGTCATTACTTGATGGGCAACCGGACAAGGCATCGCCGGAACAGCTTCTGCAAGCATTGATTACGAGCCTTGATGTAATCGGTGAAGTTCGGCGAAGCCATCATATCGAACGCAATAGTGCGCTCAACCTTTTCTTTACCGATGGTGAGTCAATTCTGGCGTTGCGGTATACCTATGACTTCGGTTGTTATGACAGCAGTGATCCGCAGAGTATTCATGAATCGAATTTGAACTATCTGAGCTTGTGGTATACCGCGGGAGAGTTTTACAACGTGGTAAATAACGACTACGCAATGACTGGAAACCCGGTTCGCAGTGATGCCTTCCTGCTGGCATCGGAGCCGCTTACCCGAGATGTTACCGGCTGGGTTGAACTTGCCGAATACACAGCACTGCTGGTGAGTGGTACCGGTGCCAACCGTACTATTGTCACTGCGGATATGCCGATCTAGGTGCAAAATGGAGGGTTGTCATTGAATAATACTTTCTGTGTGCACCCGTTTTTCGACGATCTGCAGGAAGAACACAGGGCGGTGATTGAACGGATCGCGAGGCCATTAAGATTCTCCGATGGAGAGTTTTTATTCTGCCAGGGAGAGGTTGCCGATTCCGCCTGCTTTATTACCAGTGGACGGGTTGATATTGTCGCAAGAGTGCCTGGCGGTGCTAATGTCAATCTGGCTGAGTTGCATCAGGGCGATATTGTCGGTGAGCTGGCGCTGATCGAAAATCACCGAAGATCTGCCAGTGCCATCGCTTGTGGGGCGGTGGAAACACTGTGTGTCGATAACCGGGATTTGTCCGCGCTATGTGCACACTATCACCCGGCATCGCTGTTATTGATGCATCGACTGGCGTGCACCGTGGCCGGACGAATCCGTGACAATACCGAAAACTCGGCGCACTCAATGTCTATTGAGGGCAGCACCAGGGTAATCCAGACCGACGGTGGTGAAAACAGCGGATCTGCTTTTGACATCAGACCGTTTCTGCCATCGCTGGATTTCTTCAAAGGATTCTCAAGTCGGGACATCGACAGCTTTATCAGCCTGTGCCAGTGTTACACCGCTCCGCGGGACGTCGCTCTCAATACCATCAGCGGCAATCGCTGCAGTGCCTGGCTGGTGGTTCGCGGTTCAGTTGAATCCTGTTTGCAGATTAATGGTGAACCTTCACGGGCGACGGTTCTCGGCCCGGGCCGTCTGGCCACTGAAATCGACTGGTTACTGGATCAGGAGATGCCACTGCAAGCCGTCACCCTCACCAGTTGTACCTTGCTGGAGCTGCCGCTCGCCGCACGTAGCGCGTTACTTTCTCCTGATGCCCATGTTTCATTCCGTTTTTTCCAGAGTCTGCTGCGAAATCTGATGAAAAGACTCGGTTCCCAGGTAAGAGACTATGCCCGCAAGGAGCAGATTCGGTTATCCGGTACAATGATGCGAGATCCGATGAAGTGAAAAATTGCCCGGCAGATAAAGGCCGAGCATATAAAAATTCAACCTATGAAAAAATGCTGGATCAGCAGCAACCTGTGAAGCAATCAATATCGCCTGATTTCACCCCCAAAGCAGTGATGCGGGCGGGCAAAAGTGGGTACAATTCATGGCAGATACCCGGCCTTCGTAAACAGTCTGTATTTGCCCTGAATTACTGATAACTACCATACAATTTTTAACATTCAGGCGACTACTTTTGATCGATATACCCCCTCTAAACCGTAGAGAATTTTTACGCCGCGCTGGTACCATGACGCTGTCTGCATCTGGCATCGCGGGATGTGCTTCTATCCACCGGGCAACGTCTTATACCGCCAGTATCGTTGAACCGGAAAATGACTCTGTTGTATTTTACTGGACGGACGTCATGCTGCAGGCGGTACGTGATTTATCTCTTTCACCGATTCAGGCAACGCGTGGCTTTGCCATGGCACACCTTGCCGGCAGTACGGCCTCAGGCAACCAGACAGAATTACTTCAGCGGGCCGATCCGCCTGAACATATTGATCAACATATCGCTTTTACTGTTGCCTTCAGTATGGCGCTGGAGGAAGCATGGAGTGTTTCTTTCGCCCTGGAACGACATGCATCCTTGCGTCGCAGGGAGGATGCGAGAAATCGAGATGAGTCGGTACAGTGGGGCAGGCGTATCGCCAGCCTGGTGAACAGTTATCGCACCAGAGATGGTGCCGAACCCTCTCGTGCTAATTATTATCCAGTGGACAGCACAACGCAGCAGGCAATAATTGCAGATAATCCCATGGGCTGGCGTCCGACCGGTCCATTTTATGGTGCTCCCTCCGGGCCCGGCTTCCGCACGTTCGAGCGTGGGGAACTCCCCGCATGGGGCAGGCAGAGACCATGGATTGTGTCGAATCTGCAGCAATATGAAGCCGAGCCTTTTCCGCACCACCGCTCTTCCGAGTTCGCTGAGCAGTTCGCTAAAGTCAAAACCTTAGGCAGAGCCAGAGGTTCTGCGCGATCCCGGGAACAGGATCAAATCGCCCTGTTCTGGGAAGACGGGCCCAGCGGCATCTCCAACCCGGGTCATTTTCAATTGCTGGCGATCGATGCGGTACAGCGTCGATCATGGTCTATGGCCGATCAGGCGCGCTTCTTTGCTGCACTCAGCCTGGCTCAGGCAGACGCGGCAATTATCGCCTGGCGCACTAAATATCAGCACAATATCCTGCGACCTGAAACCGCCATTCGATTTGCCGACAAACGATTTGGCGACGTCCTGGGGAAAAGTACAGAACCAGGCTGGCAGAGTTACATTCCAACACCGGCGTTTCCATCATATGTCTCTGGCCATTCTGTGTTTGGCGCAGTGTCGGCAAAAATAATGGCGTTAATGCTCGGCAGCGACAGGATTCGTTTACAAAGCAGTGTGCCTGATCAGGTTAACTGGCCACAACAGTTAAAGGGGGTGTCCCGGTCATGGTCAAGTTTTACTGCCTTAGCGGAGGAAAATGGCGCCAGTCGTGAATATGGCGGGGTGCACTGGCAGGCCGATAACCAGCAAGGTTTAACACTTGGCTATGCGCTGGCCAGTGAAGTGTTTGAGAAACTCCAACCGCAGTTTGACCTTTGATTCGTTCTGCGCCATCGGTCCTGATGCTGATACTGTTTGCTGCTGTTGGATGGCAGGTTGTGCCGGCAACCGTCTATGGCGCCGTTATTAACTACGACCGTATTTCGTTTTTTAACAGACCGGTCGCCTATCCAACAAATTACGGTACGCTGTCTGTTAACTTTCTGCTGGATGCCTCTTACCAGTCGGAGAATAATGAGGCGTCCAGGTTTGATAATCTGCAGAATGTGTCAAGAGTGTTGTACGAACATCAACTGGCCAACGACTGGGACATAGGTGCAAGTTACGAGTTTGACTACAACGCCGAACGCGGAGATCGTGTCATCGATGAATTTCAATTTTTTGCACTGGATCAATGGGGGTTTGCCAGTATCGGAAATATGGCAAGCCAGGTATTTGATCGCAGCAAACGGCAGCCTGCCCGGGGGCTTCTCGGTATAACGGATGACAACTTCAGTTTGACCCTGGATGAGTACGGTGGCTTTTACCAGTGGGCGTCGGCGGATACAAAATGGATGATCGCGGTGGATTCTGCAGGTAGTACTGAGAGCGCTGTGGTGTATAACAAACCAATCGGTACCGTGGACTACATGGTTTCTGCTCGCATCAGCGTCGTCGATCTGGAGACTGAAAACGCCCAGGGTGTGGACCGGGGTCGGGGAGTGGCGCTGGTGGCCCAGGCGCGACGCGGCCGCTGGCTGGTTGACGCACAGTATCTGCAGGAAAACCTTGAACTGGTGGATGGTGACACAGCGTTTGATCTGGCAGCGGTTTCAGCAGGTGTGCATTATGACTTCAATAGATTAAAGATATCCCTCACTGCGATCTCACGGCAAAATACATTACAGAACAGACAACGGTCTGTGGCGATGGGGCTGCGGTATAATCTTGCCCGGGGATTGTCAGTCAATGCTGGCGCCCGGGTTTCAGACTCGGAGTTATTTCCGGAAAATTTTCGTTCACTGGCTGTTTCCTTGCGTTACGAGCTGTGAGTGGTATTTATACTTAGATCTCTGATAGGGATATTGCATGCGGTTTTACAAGTTTATATTTGCCATCGTGCCGGTTTTAATGATAAGCGGTTGCGGTGGTGGCGGCTCTGATAGTGGTGCGGGTGGGCGTAACTTCAGCAATAAATGCACGTTATCCAATCCCGTGGTTTCCTCGGGAACCACGGCAACCCTGTCAAAGGCAAGCAGTCAGTTGTCGGTGATGATGACCCTTCGCCTGGAACAGGCACAGGAAGTGAAAGTATTGACCAATTTCGAATCTGCCGGTGCCGATGACTGGATTGAAGGTTTTCCTTTCAGGGGTAATATGAACAAGGGCAACAATAAATTCACCCTTAACTACGATCTGAAGTCTCCTAAAAAGAAAGTAAGTGATCGATACACCAAACTTACGGTCATTGCAGAATTGCCGAACAATGAAGCTTGTGTAACGACTTTGCCGGTTAATATTTTATTGAACCCCTGAGGGTGGTGCCGGCCTCTGCATGGTTGTGCACAATCGTGTCGGTGTCCAGCGGTGGTGGTAGTTTGCGCTACTGTTTATACGACTATCCAGTATCAGCAGATGCGGTTTTCAGCCGATCCAGTCAGTCAGGCGATGGGACTTTCAGATAGGCTTCTGCGGGAATTGACACGATTCTGCGAAAACCGATCAGTGCCTGGTCTGATTCAGTAACGCGGTCCAAGGCTTCAGTAACTGCGGAAATTATCGCTGTACGATCTGCCCCCATCGCGGCAATCAGTGGCAGGCCTGGTGCAGGTTCCGTGGCTTCCAGTCCACGCAGACTATCAGAGAAGTGATCGAACTGCTGCATGTATTGCCAGGAAATGACATCGAGGGCAGCGATATCCGCAGTCCCTTCTGCAACCATTGCGGCTGATAGTCGATGGGCGCCTGAAACCACAGGATTATCGAACTGCATGCCTTTTGCCGATGCATGGACAATGGCTGCGCCATAGCCTGACTGGGAATGCTGGTCGTTATAGGCGAATCGGGCCGCGGAAAATTCCTCGAGGCTGTCCCGTGGATCGTTTTTTCTGACAATGAAAATGCTGCGGTAGTATCCGGCTGGACAATCGGCAATCTGGTAATCAGGTGTGCCGATGAGGGTAACTTTATCGTGCAGAAACATACGATAGGGCATTCCGCAGGTCTGGCCGAGCACCAGCCCCGGGTCCAGCCAAACACCCATGAGATCGCCACTGTTAGTCAGCCCGGATGGTGCAGCGATGCCGCGTTTTAAAAGACCTTGCTGGATATGTTGCCACAACCTGTTTAATGCTACGCTGAGTTCATCGCGGTAATACATGGGTAATGCCGCTATGGGTTTCAATTGTCTGGTATCAGTCATCAGTATTCACTGTCATTGAATTTGCAGATCAACGGAAAATAAACGCAAAAAAATAGCGTCAACCGGGTAGTCAGATTTTTCTGATAATGCATGTTGGCGCAAAACAGTGGCAAAAATTCGCGCTCTATCCCGATCTGATGTTGGTGCCAATCTCACGTTCAAATATTTGAAGCGGTTATTGTCCGATGTCGTCCGGACTCATACCGGGCAACTTTGGCTGGACCTTCCCGGTTTTCATGGTTTCGCGATAGAGGATATATAGTCCGCTGGCTATTACAATGCAGGTGCCCAACAGGGTGTATTTGTCCGGCAACTCCTGCCACAGCAGATAACCGAGAATGGTAGCCCAGATAAGCGCGGTGTATTCAAATGGTGACACCGTTGCCACCGGGGCGAGGCGAAACGCATTGGTCAGACAGAGTATGCCGATACTGCCGAATGCGCCGGCGATGGCAAATAATCCCAGTTCATTCAGTCCCGGCGTCTGCCAGTAAAAAGGAACAAAAAATAGGCCAGTGATTGCCATGCCGAATTGCGGATAAAACATCAACGCTGCGGTGGATTCCGTCGACTTCAGTGCACGGGTTGTGATCATCAGCAGTGCGTAAACCGCTGCGCTGCCAAGGGCCACTACTGCGGCCCATTGAAATACACCTGCTCCGGGTCTGAGGATCACCAGAATGCCAATGAAACCGACCAGGATAGCGGACCAGCGATGTAATCCAACCGGCTCTTTCAGTATCGGCACCGATAGCGCAGCGATCAGGATGGGCGCGGCAAAGGTGATGGCAATGGCGTCCACCAGCTTCATCCGCGACAGTACCCAGAAAAAACTAAAGCTCAACCCAAGCACCAGCAGATAGCGAAACAGATGGGGGATGGGCCGTCTGGTTTTGAGGGTTGATATTCCGCCTTCAAGAAAGACCAGAAAAAACAGAAAAGGTAATCCGAACCAGCTCCTCAGGGCGACAATCTGACTGACCGGAAAGTCCGAAGACAGCCACTTGATGGTTGCGTCCATCACTGCGAATGATGCAACACCTCCAATCATCAGCATAATGCCCACTGCAGGGCGATCAGGACTATTGCGGGTAAAAGTCACAGGTATGGCAGACTGGAGAAGCAATAAGCATGCACAAGCAATGTAAAGTAAGTTCCTGAGTTAAGTTTTGCAGCGATTCTACACTGAAGCCGGCATCTTTGATCCTCATTCGAATAACCATAGAGTAACTGCTGATCCCGCGGGTTTGCAGCGCATGATCAAGGTGCACTGTATCTGGTTTTTTGTATCATCCAACGCATTGACCCCGGGTTTGGTGTCGATTATTCTGCACGCTCTACTTCTCATCCAATGCCTCTGCTTCTGATGTTTGATTCGTCAAAACTTACTGAACTGGTCAACACTTATGCCCTTACCTGGGGTGTGAATGTCTTTTTTGCTCTGGCGATTTTGATCCTGGGGCGGATGATTGCCAAGGCCATTGTCAATCTATTTACACGCCTGATGGCGAGCTCCAGTTATGACCCCATGCTGGTGGATTTTCTCGGCTCGATATTGCGTGCGTTGCTGATGGTAATAATTGTCGTCGCTGCGCTCGACCAGCTGGGTGTAGATACCACATCAATGATTGCTGTGATGGGTGCAGCCGGGCTGGCCGTTGGACTGGCGCTCCAGGGCTCGTTGCAGAACTTTGCAGCCGGGGTGATGTTGCTGGTATTCAGGCCGTTTAAATCAGGGGACTATGTCGAGGCGGGGGGTACTGCTGGTTCAATCAACAAGATCACAATATTCAATACGATCATGACGTCACTGGACAATAAACAAATAATTGTACCCAACGGCAATATCTATAAAGATAATATTGTTAATTACTCTGCCAAAGACACGCGCAGAATAGACATGGTATTCGGTATTGGTTATGACAGCGATTTGCGTAAGGCCAAGGAGATTTTGTTGCAACTGATAGAGGCCGATGATCGAATACTTCAACAGCCATCAGCGAATGTTGCGGTTTCTGAACTTGCCGACAGCAGCGTCAACCTTATTGTTCGGCCCTGGGTTGCTACAGATAATTACTGGGCGGTAAGATTTGATTTTGTTGAAGCGGTGAAGCTTCGGTTTGATCGTGAGGGTATTGCGATTCCGTTTCCCCAGGTGGATGTCCACCTTCCTGAACAGGCGGTAAAACACAGTTGACTGCAGACACTCAACACTCTGAAACAAAGCCGAAGACTAAAGAGCATTGACTGGTTCTGATATCCCATCGACGTTGAGTGGATGGAACCAGTAGAGCCGTGTTGTTACTGATCGCCTTGGCGCCGTCCGCTAAGATCTTTCAATAGACGCCATCCGGGCGCTATTAAATACTGCGCCACCGGTATCACAAGCGCACCGAAGGCCAATCCCCAGACGCCGGTGACCACAGCTCCGCCCAACCAGGAAAAAACACCCTCTAACAACGGTGCGATGTTCATTATGTTTGTTGTCACAAACTCGATGGTATGTTCCGGCCAGTGGATACCGAACTCTGTCAGTCCATGAACAATGATGCTGCCGCCGACCCAAAGCATGGCAACTGTACCGACACCGGCAAGGATGCGTAGAAAAACAGGCATACCGCTTACCAGAGCTCGCCCGATTTTTCGCGACATGCCGCCAAGCAATGAACGCGAGGTATTCCGGCCCATTAAAACACCAACGTCATCGGCCTTAACAATAATGGCCACCGCACCGTAAACGGTGATGGTAATGCCAACGCCAACGATCGCCAGCACCAATGCCTGCTTCCAGAAAACCGATGGTGGCAGAGCAGACAGGGTGATCGCCATGATCTCCGCAGAGAGAATAAAGTCTGTTCGAATCGCTCCTGCGACGCGTTCTTTTTCCAGAGATCGGGCATCACCAGGTTCAACCCGGATTTTCTCTTCATGGACGTGAGCCTGGTGAGGTAGAAATATTTCCAGCACTTTTTCCGCACCTTCATAGCAGAGATAAGTGCCGCCCAGCATCAATAGAGGGGTGATTAACCAGGGAGCAAAGACGCTCAGCAGCAACGCAGCGGGCAGCAGGTAGAGCAGCTTATTCTTGATCGAACCCCGGGCAATACTGGCAACAATGGGCAGTTCCCTGGCCGCAGCAAAGCCTACAACATAGCGTGGGGTGACCGCGGCATCGTCAATCACAACCCCGGCGGACTTGGTGCCGGCCTTAATGGTCTGGGCCGCGATATCATCCAGCGACGAAGCAGCCACCTTTGCAATGGCTGCAACATCATCCAGTAAAGCAAGGAGTCCGGTGCTCACAATTTATCTCCTGCCGTTGTCGGGATTAATTCAGTAGATGCGCGCCAGTTGAAGGGCAAGGGCGCTGGATAAAGATACAGGAATGATAAGTTCATCAGTACTATGATTTTATAAAGTTGGGTTGTCCGTCTAATATTACCAGTTCAGCGTTGCCGCTTCAGTTTACCCTGAGGATATCGTTCACCGGCTGCCGTATACTAACCGATGGATTGTATAACCGGGAAATCACAATGAACAAATCTGATTATTCTTACGATATCGATCAAATTCTGCAGCAGGATAACCACCTTGTACATTCATTTGCCGATCTGAATGTATTAAAAGAGAAAAATGCACGTACGGTGATCACGCGTGCCGACGGTGCCTACGTATACGATGCGGCGGGCAACCGATTAATCGATGGAATCGGCGGATTATGGTGTGTCAATGTTGGCCATGGGCGACACGAAATTGCCGACGCCATCGCTTCTCAGCTAAAAGAACTTGATTACTATTCGACGTTTTATAACCTCACCCACCCACTGGCCGCGGCGCTTTCGGAAAAAATCACTTCGCTGGCACCGGGAACGCTGAATCGGGTTTATTTCGGTAATTCCGGGTCGGTGGCAAATGATAGCGCTGTGCGCATGTTGCACCATTATTTCAACCGGACAGGCAAGCCCGATAAAAAACGTATTCTTTCCCGCATCGGTGCTTATCATGGTTCCACCTACATGGCGATTGCGATGACTACCCCGGCTTATCGCCAGGGTTGGGATTCGGCGGATAACATTGTCGATTTTCTGTCTTCTCCCTACCCGTATCGGCGCCCGGATAACATGAGCCTGGAGCAGTTTGGTGATTTTCTGATCGAAGAAATGATCGAAACTATCGAGAAAATCGGTGCAGAAAATATTGCAGGTTTTATTGCCGAACCGATTATGGGTGCGGGTGGCGTCATCGTGCCCCCGGAAGGCTACCATCGACGCGCCTGGGAGGTATG
>Ga0055584_100001001_pt1 | contig 27336 bp, 22 predicted proteins | sample OSDHelmetaG_FD_58716 | JGI IMG/M metagenome (GOLD analysis project Ga0055584, IMG submission 58716) | Pelagic marine sediment microbial communities from the LTER site Helgoland, North Sea, for post-phytoplankton bloom and carbon turnover... | ecosystem: Environmental > Aquatic > Marine >...
CCCGCATCCTGCCATTAAAGCTGCCGTAGCCGTATGATCATTTCGCTCATCGCGGCTGTTGGCCAAAACAACATCATAGGAGCAAACGGCGACCTGCCGTGGAATCTCCCAGACGACATGAAATTCTTTTCAAAGACTACGCGGGGCCACCACGTATTGATGGGAAGAAAGAACTACGACTCCATTCCTGACAAATACCGCCCTCTTCCGAAACGGCCCAATATTGTCGTGACGAGAAATCCGGAATTCAAAGATGATCGAGTGATGGTTGCCCAGAGTATTGAGGAAGGCATAGAAGCTGCGCGCCTGGCAGGCGAAGAAGAACTCTTCATCATCGGAGGGGGTGAGATCTACCGCCAAACGCTGCATCTCGCAGATCGCTTGTACATCACCCATGTAAACGCCACACCAGAAGGAGAAACCCACTTTCCTAGTTTTGAAAAATCCGAGTGGGAAAAGACAGTACTATCTTCTCATCCTAAGGATGCTGTTCACAACTTCTCCTTTGAAATCTGCGTCTACTATAAAAATGATTCAAATTAGCGAATCATTACATTTGCGTAACCCTTGTAGACCATGCGTTTGAGTCAAACCATATTACCCTTAGCTCTTGCACTGATGTGCATTGGCGTTGTTTTCGTTGCTGGATGCAATAAATCTGACCGAGATGAGGACGTTGAGACCTTATCTGCTAGGGACTACGCACTCGCTCATCATATTTTCGACGATGCGTTTCGACAGGTCCATAAATATGCCATGGGCGATACATTGTTGAACGACACAACGATCAAGCAACAAAAGTTGGACATCTGTTTAAATCGGCGGTATTCGTTTTTGAGCGACACCCTCGCGGTTTTCCCATTGTACTTGCAATTGAACTATTCGGATGACGGCAAGTATTGCAATGACAGCGCTAAGCGATACGGAATCATCCGCTCAGACTTTACAGGTAAGTACTTGAACAAGGGAACGCTGATGACTATCACCTTTGAAGGGTATCGAAAGCACATATACGATGTGGACGGGGTCATTACGATCGTGAACATGGGCATCAACGACGATGGCCGCAGGTTTTACACGTTCATCGTGCAAGATGGCTTGATTACAGGCAACAATATCAACATCCAACTCAACGGTAGCTTCACCTATGTGTGGGTAAGCGGGTCGAGTACGGACGTAGATTTCGATGACGACGTATTTGAGATCACCGAAGGAGAAGTATACGGGCGCAATTCAAGGGGAAGTACGTTTACCAACGAGATTACCAAAGCGTACACTTCAGACTTCGCCTGTCCACACTTCACGTCAGGACGCTCCTACATGGAGGTTCAAAACCTGATTCCGAGAACATTGAATTACGGGGAGATAACAGATTGCGACAATCTGTTGATTTCAAGAAGGAACAATACCTATCTCGACGTGGAGATTCCGATCATGCAGCCCTGAGCTTTCTAAAAGCGCTCGTTTCAAACATCCGCTTTGCGTACTCTAAGTCTACTTTAAAGGTTTCTGGTTTTTCTTCCATGGAAGGCAATTCATACATGGCGTCCATCATGATGGCTTCACAAATGGAGCGCAAGCCTCTTGCACCCAATTTGTAATCCGTCGCTTTTTCTACCACGTAATCCAACACATCCTTTTCAAAAGACAACTTGATGTCTTCCATTTCAAAGAGTCGCATGTATTGCTTCATCAAGGCATTCTTCGGCTCCGTGAGAATCCTGCGCAACGCCGAATGATCGAGTGGATTCAAAAAACTGACGAGGGGCAATCTTCCGATCAATTCTGGAATCAAGCCGTATTCCCTCAAATCTGAAGGGGAGACATATTGGAGAAGGTTCTCTTCTTCTACTTCTTCCTTGGATCGGTTTCGGTATCCAATGGCCGAGGTATTCAATCGTCGGGAAATAATGCGATCAATGCCGTCAAATGCGCCTCCGCATATAAAGAGGATGTTACGCGTATCGATCTGCACTAGTTTTTGTTCTGGGTGCTTACGCCCACCTTGAGGTGGAACGCCTACCACTGAACCTTCCAATAGTTTCAGCAAGCCCTGCTGCACTCCTTCACCGCTCACATCACGTGTAATAGATGGGTTATCGCTCTTTCGGCTGATCTTATCCACTTCATCGATAAAAACGATACCTCGCTCTGCTGCTTCAACGTTATATTCTGAGGCTTGCAGCAGTCTTGACAGAATGCTTTCGACATCCTCGCCCACATAGCCTGCTTCGGTAAGTACGGTGGCATCAGCAATGCAAAAAGGAACGTTGAGCACCTTTGCAATGGTCTTTGCAAGGAGGGTCTTTCCAGTACCTGTCTGTCCAACCAAGATCATGTTTGACTTCTCAATGAAGACATCGTCTCCATCATCTTCCCGTTGGGAGATTCGCTTGTAGTGGTTGTAAACGGCTACGGACAAATTCTTCTTCGCCTCATCTTGACCGATCACGTACTCATCGAGGTGAGATTTGATATCCGCTGGCTTGAGGAGATTCACACTTCCCAATACTGAATCGCGCAGACGAGAAGTCATCTCCTCATCTACAATTCTCGAGGCTTGTTGAATGCATCGATCACAGATATGTCCGGTAATACCAGCAATCATAACTGCGGTCTCGTGCTTGTCGCGGCCACAGAAACTACATTTAATCTGTTCTTCGGAATGCTTAGCCATGGTTTATTTCTTTCGGAGGAGAACCTCGTCAATCATCCCGTATTCTCGCGCCTCTTCCGAGGTCATCCAGAAATCACGGTCACTATCTGCCCAAACTTTCTTTACAGACTGTCCGGAGTGTTCAGCGAGGATGTTGTACAATTCGTCCTTTAGCTTTTTGATCTCATTGGCAGTGATCTCAATATCTGAGGCCTGTCCGCCAACGCCACCCATCGGTTGATGGATCATTACCCTCGAGTGCTTGAGGGCCGTACGCTTGCCTTTCTCGCCAGCGCATAGAATAACGGCTCCCATTGAGGCAGCCATGCCCGTGCAGATCGTTGCAACGTCGCAACCGATGTACTGCATCGTATCGTAGATTCCCAAGCCAGCGTAAACAGAACCTCCAGGGCTATTGATATAGATCTGAATGTCCTTGCCACTATCTGATGACTCGAGGAAAAGCAATTGTGCCTGAATGATATTTGCGATGAAATCATCGATCGCAAGTCCTAAAAAGATAATGCGGTCCATCATCAATCTAGAGAATACATCTACTTCTCGGAATGGCATGGGTCTCTCCTCGATAACCGTGCGCGTCATTCCATTGGGACGATTTGCCTCCCTCAAATAGTCATCCACCGATAACCCACTCATTCCGAGGTGGTTGACTGCGTAATTCCTAAACTCCTTCTCGTCTATCATCCTAGAATTTTAAAAGGTTCGAGACCTGATCCATGAATTTGCCTTTGCCGGCTTTAGTAGAGGCTAATTTAACGAATTCATCAAAGGTCACTTCCTTTTCCTGAAGCTTAACATTCGCCTGGTAGAAATCGTTCAATCGCTCATCCATCAATTGGTCGTATACTTTTCGCACCTCTTCTTCTTTCTGGAGGAAGTTTTGCGCGAACTGATCAAGCATATCATCAGCGACTTCACCTTGTCCAAATGATGCGAATTGAGCTTTGATGTTCTCCTTTACGCGGTCTTGGATATCGTTTAACTCTACCTTGATCTCATGCTGCTTGGCAATCTGGCCTTCGATCAGCTGAATTTTAAGCATCCTGCTGTACTCATCGTATTCTCGATCGATATCCGCCTGAGTAATAGGACGCTCTTCGTTATTCGAACCTTGCTCGAGCAACCAACGCTTGATGAAGGCATCAGGAAGGTCCAATTTCAATCGCTCGATCAATTTATCGTGAATATCTCGACGCACTTTTTTCTCGCTATCGCCATCCAAGTATTTCCCTAGGTCTGCGGAAATCTTATCGCGAAACTCCTGTTCGTTTGTTGCTCCACCCGGGCCGAGTACTTTGTCAAACAACTCCGTATTCAGCGGTGCAAGATCAATGTTATCGATGGATTCGATCACCAACTCAAACTCCTTCCCTACCTCACTTAATTCGCTGACTGGAACCCCGAGCATTTGCGAGAGGTCCACATCTCCTTTAGCAAGTTTTGCAGGCTCTACTTTAATGGTATCACCTTTCTTCTTGCCGATGAGTTTCTTCTTGGCATCCTTGTTCTCAAGGTAGTCCATTGCGATGGTGGTATGATTGTGTAACCCGTCTTCCTTGCGCTTTCCATCCTTGCCGAGCTCGTGAAGTATTCCGTAAATCATATCCGTATCTCCAACCTCCTCGGATTGAGTGGAGTTTCCATGTCGGCGTTGAAAGTCTTTGACGTACTTATTGATAAGGTCATCGTCTACCTTGATCTTGTACTTGTTGAATTTATCCTTTACGGTAAGCTCCACTTCAAAATTCGGTGCAATGCCCAATTCGTAGTTGAACTCAAAGGTCTTGCTGAAGTCCAATGGTAATTCCTCGATGTCCTCTGGTAGGGGCTGCCCAATAATGTTGATGTCATTTTCTCGTATGTGGGCATTGAGTTTTTCGGAAAGAATTCGATTTAACTCTTCTGCCAATACGGCCTTGCCGTACATCTTCTTAGCTACACCGAAAGGAACTTTTCCTGGACGAAAACCCTGGAGGGTCATCTTCTTGCGGTGATTATCCAATACCGATTTCACGGCTGGCTCATAATCCGCAGGTTCGATGGTGATGGTCACCTTCGCGTTGAGTTCATCGATGTTCTCTTGCTTGATATTCATTGTTTGAATGGATTGTTGCCTTTAGACAAAAAAAGACCGTTGTTCAGGCGGCCTTTTGTTTAACATATGTGTGGATGGAAACCCATCCCAGTTCATTTCAAATAGGCCTTGGGTTGTAATTCCTGCCTACTACCTGTGAGGTTAAGTACTTAGTGCGGGTGGAGGGACTCGAACCCACACACCTTGCGGCACTAGATCCTAAGTCTAGCGCGTCTACCAATTTCGCCACACCCGCATGTGTGATAGAGAGTTAAAGAACTGTTCCTTCCGTTGTTACCCAATAAAAGGCTTCTTTCAAAAGGAGCGCAAAGATACAACTAACAAATCGGAAAACTATGCATAGATCTGAATTTGATTTATGTACCCTAAGGTTACTTTTGCCGTGAAGCATTACGCATGAAAGTCAACCCAAAAGAAGTTCCCGTTCCAAAGCTGCATGGTTACTTACTCGGGGCTATTGGTCCTAGACCCATCGCCTTCGCGAGTACGATAGACAAGGAAGGAAACCCCAATCTCAGTCCATTCAGCTTTTTCAACGTTTTCAGCGCCAATCCACCGATTGCCATCTTCTCGCCTGCGCGCAGGGGCAGGGACAACACGATCAAGCACACCTACGAAAACGTCAAAGAAGTGCCTGAGGTAGTGATCAACGTGGTCAACTTTGACATCACAGAGCAGATGTCGCTTTCCAGCACAGAATACCCAAAAGGCACAGACGAGTTCACCAAATCTGGACTTACGCCTATTGCCTCTGAATTGATCCGTCCTTTCCGTGTCAAAGAGTCGCCCGTGCAGTTTGAATGCAAGGTAAAAGAGGTAGTAGAACTCGGCACGTCGGGTGGCGCAGGAAATTTGGTGATTTGTGAAGTGGTCATGATCCACATCGACGATGCGGTCTTGGATGCGGACGGCCGAATCGACCAAACGAAGATTGACCTTGTGGGGCGCATGGGCGGCAATTACTACGTGCGGGCCCATGGCGATGCATTATTTGAAGTAGCCAAGCCATTGCAAAAATTGGGCATTGGGGTTGATGCGATTCCATCAGGTATTCGAAATAGCAAGGTCCTCACTGGTAATCATTTGGGCAAGCTCGGAAATGTGGAAGAATTGCCAGATGAGACTACTGTGAATGACTATAAATTAACTGAACTCGCCGATATCTTTATTACTTTGGAAGACGATAGCGCTGCACTAGAAGCGGCGCTCCACGAGCGGGCCCGAGACCTTCTGGATCAAGGGTCAGTAGAAGAAGCATGGATGGCATTATTGGCATATAACGACTAAGAAATGAGCATGGAAGTAGAAGGAAGTATCAAAGTGGTATTCGATACCCAAACATTCAATTCAGGTTTTCAGAAAAGAGAATTTGTCATTACCACTAAAGAGCAGTACCCGCAAGATGTGAAGTTTGAACTGATTAAGGAGAGAATCGATCTGATCGATCCATACAATCAGGGTGAAACCATCAAGGTGCACTTTAACCTTCGTGGAAATGAATACAACGGGAAGTACTTTGTCAACCTACAAGCATGGCGCATAGAGCCAGTAAGCGGCTCCGCTGCTGCTGCCGATGGCGCTGCTTCATCAGGATCTGCATCCGGTGATCCTTTCGCGGAAGCTGGCTTTCCTGACACCCCGAGTACAGACAATTCTAACGAGGATGACCTGCCCTTTTAAATGAATCGACGTTTCTTAGATACGTACGTACGCTTGGTGAAGAGTGTTTTGCCCTCCCCGCTCTCTATCGCGCTCCTACTTACCGCTGTCACGATATTACTGGTTGTCATCACAGGAGAGACAGGTAACGAGGGTGCAGGTGCAATTTTCCAATGGTGGGCCGAGGGGTTGTGGAATCCTGGATTAATGGTCTTTGCGCTCCAGATGATGCTCATGCTCGTTCTTGGGCACGTGTTGGCCATATCGCCTTGGATAGCCCGGATGATCGACGTGGCCGTGCGGCCGTGCACTACGAGTGCGCGATCGGCAGCAATCGTAGCCTTCTTCACGATGCTGGTCGGGCTTTTCAATTGGGGACTCGGACTCATTTTCGGAGCCATCATGGCTCGAAAGGTCGGCGAGAAGGCTCACCGCGAAGACCGCCCCATCAATTATCCCCTTATCGGCGCTGCTGGTTATACTGCCTTGATGATCTGGCACGGCGGGTTCTCAGGCTCTTCTTTGATCAAGATTGCAGAAGAAGGACACTTATCCACCCTTATGGGAAGCGACTTTGGAGCAGTCCTACCCTCAGCCATATCCCTTGGTGAAACCGCATTTTCGGGAATGAACATCACGGTGAGCATCGGCCTATTGGTCTTCATTCCGGGGGTTCTTTACCTAATGGGGTCCCGCACTGAAGGTGCCGTACCTGCACTTGCTCCCCATTCGTTTCCAGAAGAATCAACCGATGGATGGATCGGCGCAGAACGATTGGATCGGTCTTCGTTTTTCTCTAAAGGAATTGGAGGTGCCATCCTGCTCTACGTCTTTTATCAGATGTTCTGGGAAGTTGGATTTCTCAATTTCTTCAACCCGAACAACATCAACCTTCTCTTGCTCGGGCTTTGCTTGGTAACTCACAACAACATCAAAGCCTTCAGCGATGCGGTAGAAGAAGCGATCAAAGGAGCAAGCGGCATTCTCATCCAATTCCCGCTCTATTTTGGAATTCTCGCCATGATGCAAGAGAGCGGTATGATCGATCTGGTATCTGACTTTTTCATTCGACACTCAACGGAACTTACCTACCCCATCTTTACGTTCATCAGCGCAGGATTGGTCAACATCTTCGTCCCAAGCGGAGGAGGGCAATGGGCTATTCAAGGACCCATCATCGTGCAATCAGCCTTGGAGCTTGGAATACCTTTGAACAAAAGCATTTTAGCCCTGGCTTATGGTGATGAAATCACCAATATGCTTCAACCCTTTTGGGCCCTCCCGCTACTCGGCATCACGCGCTTGAAAGCAAAGGATATCCTTCCCTACACTCTGGTCATCTTCCTCGTAGGCTCTTGTGTATTCATGAGCGCTCTTCTGCTCTTCTGAGTGAATCAACGATCATACGGCCGCCCTTTCCACTCAAACCTAGGAGCCACCAAGGCCACCACTCCTACCGTGACATAATACCCCGGGAAGAGCATCGATAATAACAAACTGTCTATTAACCTTGCTCGGAACGAATACTTTAAAAACCATGTGCGATGGAATGCAAACTCAGCCAGCCATTTGACAACAAACAGAGGTAAAAGCACATTCAATAAGGTCGCGGAAGTCAACCACACCAGACCCATCCACAAGAAAACAAGGTTCAACGCAAACACAAACGCCGGTAAGACCCTCGACATCAATTGCTTGTATCCTGGGTATTTGGAAGCCCACCGAATGCGTTGGCGTGCTAATGAACGCATATTAGCAGGTGGACTGGTTAAGACGGATGCTTCAAGTGTGTAACAACCGCTGAGATGGTCCTTGTTCAATTGCTGGGCAAAAAACACATCGTCGCCACTTGCCCGATCCATTTGCATGCTTTCCATGAATAATTGCTTGAGTTCAGCGTGCATCAAAAGGTTTCCCCCGTTCACCATGATTGGTCTTCCCGCGCGCACAAAGGCTTCGCTAATGGCCTGCGTGTTGAGATTTTCATACGCTAAGAGTCGCTCCCACAGTGTTCGGTCCTGATACAACACAGGGCCAAAGATCACTTGAACTTCTTCCGACTCCGCCCGGGTTATGAGGCTTCGAATAGTCTTCGGACCTACCTGGCAGTCCGCATCGGTCAAGTAAATCCAACCCTCTTCGAGCCCGGATATTCCAGTTTGCAGCGCCTCCTTCTTTCCCTGACCGGCATTCTGAACCACTTCTATATTCAAGTGATGGCAATGCGATTTGCTCTCTTCGATGACCTCCAAAGATCCGTCATTGCTGTGATCATTCACGAGCAAAACATGGATCGAATCAGCGATACCCTCGCTCTTGTTGAGGGCCGATAGACATTCGCCAAGGGTCTCCGCTTCGTTTCGAAAGGCGATCAGCACCGTGACATCCCCAACCACCTCCGCATTGATGAGTGAAGGACCGGAATGATCTCGTAATCGTCTGTGCACCCAATACATGAGCCCCACCCAACAGAGCACGGTAAAGGCGAAAAGGAAGATCATTTCTTGGTTTTAAAGAAACGGAAGGTAAACAAGGTAATCGCGCCGATTACCGAGGGCAGCGCGACATTAATTCCCCATACCACGAATACGACAATGCTTACGCCTACAGGATCGAATTGATACAATTCAAAGTAGCCCAAGGCAAACGATTCGCGCAACAACAAATCGGGAACCGGCACAAAAGGTAGAAGGGTTATGGAAAACAAGGTGAGGATGGATGCGCTGAGCACCTCTAGCATTCCTTGAGCGGGCATCAAAGCTCGGAATACGATCAGGTACTGCACTATGAACGTAGCAAACCTTACAATTGACAGTAAGTAGATTTTAGATAACAAGGGATTCGGAAGAGAAGCAAACACCTGCACCTGCTCACTGAACTTCTTCAACCTTGGGATGCGCAGCAGTAATTCAGAGAACAAATCGATCCTATAGTAAAGGATCAAGGCCAGACACAAAGTCAACAAAACGGTTGCTTGCAAAATAATCGTAGGTATCCAACCGAGGCTTTCCGGACCAAACTGGAAGAGAAACAAGACGATTCCCATCACACCGAAGGTCAGTGTTGCCACGGTCTGTGCAATACCATTGACCATGGAGAGCAAGGCTCCTTTGATGCGCTGACCATCCCCTAACGTCAATACGCGTCCAAAGAACTCACCTACACGGTTTGGTGTGAAGAGTCCAAACGTAATTCCGCTGAGTACGCCTTTGGCGGCGCGCTTCCAGGTCAATTCGAATTGAGAGCTGACGAGGTATTTCCATTTCACCACTTCCATGCTCCAGTTTAAGGCCATGAAAAGGCCAGCGGCAAAGGCCAAAATGACCGCACTTCCATTGAGTTGAATGCCAGAAAGAAATGCCATGACCGAGAGCTGCCGCTCTGCACTCACAAAGCGCTGATAGATAAACAGGATGACGGCAAGGCTGATGGCGCTTTTTAGAAAAAGTCCCAACACGCGATAGCCAGAACGCCCCAGTAGCTGTTCAGAACTTCCTACCCCAATGCTCGAGGCAAGGGAACGCGCTATTAACTTCGAAACTTTCATCTATGACTCATCCGAAACAAAGCACCAAAGAAAAGATAATTCTGGGTATCGACCCGGGGACAAACGTCATGGGATTCGGTGTGTTGAAGGTGTCAGGACAGCGCTTGGAAGTGCTTTCCATGGGCTCTGTTCAGATGAAAGACCCAGACTACGGCCTCAAGTTGAAGCGCATCTTTGAAAAGGTCTTGGAGCTGATCGATCAGTATCACCCGGATGAATTTGCCGTAGAAGCGCCTTTTTTTGGGAAGAACGTACAGTCCATGTTGAAGCTAGGACGCGCCCAAGGTGTATCTATGGCTGCTGCTTTGTACCGAGATATTCCCATTTCTGAGTACAGTCCACGAAAAATCAAGCAATCTATTACCGGAACGGGTGCCGCTTCTAAAGAGCAGGTGGCTGGCATGCTGCAAAGCATCTTGAAGATCGAATCCCTTCCGAAATCTTTGGACGCCACTGACGGGTTGGCTGTAGCACTCTGCCACTATTATCAGTCTACAAGTGTAGTTGCCAAGTCAGGAAGCAAAGACTGGTCGTCCTTTATTGCGAAGAACCCTGGGCGAGTAAAGTAAACGCCGCCGCGATCCGCTCGCGGATTGACTCCAATTCATCTTCTGCTAGCGAAAGCTTCGGCTTACCAAAATTGATGTCGCCTACATGGTCAATGGGAACGAGATGAATGTGCGCGTGTGGAACCTCCAGTCCGATCACCGCAACCCCGATGCGTTCACAAGGAATCACCTGTTCGATTGCCTTGGCAATTTTCTGGGTGAATTGCATGTATCGCCCTAGAAACTCAGGTGCGAGATCGAAGAGGTAATCGGTTTCTTCTACCGGAATCACTAAGACATGTCCACGGTTGAGCGGATTGATATCGAGAATCGCAAAGAATTCATCCGTCTTAGCGACGAATTTACCTGGGATTTCTCCTTGATGAATGCGGGTGAAGATGGAAGCCATCAGCGCGTGATTTCAAGCACCTCAAACTTCATGATGCCATTGGGAACCTGAATTTCAGCGATATCACCCACCTTCTTACCTAGCAGTCCCTTTCCAATGGGCGAGTCGACGCTGATCTTTCCTTCGCGGAGGTTGGCTTCGCTCTCAGCCACGAGTTGATAGTTGAATTCTTTCTTCATTGAAATATTCATCAAACGAATCTTGGAGAGGATCAAGATCTTATCGGAAGTCATTTGCTCCTCATCGATCACGCGCGCATTGCTAACAATTTGCTTCAACTTGCCGATTTTCAATTCTAGTAATCCTTGCGCTTCTTTTGCCGCATCGTATTCTGCGTTCTCAGACAAGTCGCCTTTATCGCGTGCTTCGGCAATCTGTCGGGAAATAGAGGGGCGCTCTACTATTTCTAATTGGTGCAACTCTTCCTGCAACTTTTTCAATCCCTCTTCTGTGTAGTACCTTATCTGTGACATGACACCCTTATTGGTTAAGACATCCAAAAACAAAGGAACCGCTCAGAGAACGGTTCCACTAACAAAATTATGTAATAATTCGAATTATATCCTCAAGCGGAGCCCGAAGCAATGTGTACCTCCTAATGGATTAGCAAAACGGTAAGCGTAGTCAACGCTAACACCGCTTTCATCCGATCCTTTGAATGGAAGCATAAGTGAAACACCCATGGTCGGTCCCGTATTCGCATTCAGACGTTTGCCTGGACCCAATTCACTAAATATGCTTGACTCATAAACAAGACCTGCACGTACGGCAACGTATTGCTTGAATCCAAACTCGACTCCACCTCGGATCTGATCCTGAGAAAAGGAGTTGGAGGTGAATGTTCCTGCCAATGTCAAGCGATAATCGCTTGGTTTTACACCATCTTCCAATTCCGCACCTTCTTCCAGAACAACGGGAAGTAAATAGAAATCATACGAAGCTCCAATGTTCAACAATGCAGGCATTTCAAAGCTCTCAGCGCGCTGATTCAAGGTGAATTCAGCATCCTGAAGCAATACTACCTCGGAAAGGCCATCACCTGAATAACGCATCTTAGGTCCTACATTTCGAAGTGCAATTCCGAATTTCATTCGGTCGTAATCACCCGTCACGTATCTAATTCCTGCATCAAGTGCTACTCCTTGAGCACCAACGTCATTGATGGATTCGGAGATGATTCGAATCGCACCACCACCGTGGATACTATTGGAGAAGCTTCGTGCATAAGCTAAGGAGAGGTTTAGAAACTGAGGACTGAAAGTACCTTGACCTCCGTCTGGATTGTCGGTGGTAGTCACCTCAATATTTCCAAAACTCATGGCGTTGACGCAGATTCCCAAAACACCTTGCTCACCTACTCGCTGACCTAACGCCAAGGAATTAATGCTGATGTCAGATCCAGAAAACAACATCACGTTGCTGAAGTAGAGCTCGGTCTTATTGATCGAACTCAATCCGGAAATATTCAAGTTGAATGCTTCCACACCCGTTACGAAGGCCGAATTTGCTCCACCAAACCCCGTGCTGCGCGCCCAAGGATTAATCAATAGTTCATTGGCTCCTGCCTGACCGATCCGCTCTTTGTTTCCCGCAAAGGAAGACATGGACGCTACGGTCAAGAATGCTGCTACGATATATTTCATATTTCTCATCTGTTAACGCTTTTGTTCAATTAGAAGGAGTTCAGGTCGATCGGACGAAGTACACCGAACCACTTGATCACCTTCTCACCAATACCTGGGACATTTATGTGAATCACATACAAGCCACTGGCAACGGTAATGTTGTCTTGGTTCTTCAGATTCCAGTCTATGCTAGTTGAGGTAGCATCATCTTTCTCAAAGGTCCTTACCAATGTACCATTCACTGTAAAGATGCTAACGGTACATGTTTTTGGCAGATTAATGATCTTAACCAAGTAATCAAGGCGCTGCTGCTCGTATTCGCTGTAGGCATAATACGGGTTAGGAACAGCCTTAATATCTGACAAGGCATCCTCTCCAATGGCTATATCGATGGTCGGAGCCACCTTGTAGGTATTGAAGTTATACATCGGCAGACCTGCATTGACAGTTTCAATCAGTACAAGTCCATTCGAAGAGCTGATTGAACCAGACTCAATCGCCTTGAACGTCTGTCCTTTGTAGTAATCCCGAGCAACGATGGTGGTATCCCCAGCTCCATTGATGCTGTATTGATTTACCTCAACACTACCGTCAGAAATATAATAGGATGCACCTGCAGCAATGCTCGATGCAGCAATACCATACTTTGATGGAGAATATGGCTCATAAGGCTTAGATGTCCTCAACTTAACCGTTACATGGTTGTTTCCTGAAGCACCCCACATTTCAGCACCTTCCGCCAGTACGGGGTATCCAACCCATGCACCTGCGCGCATTACGGACATGTAGTACTGATAAATAGTGTTGTTAGGATCAAACAATGCTCCAGCAGCTAGGCGATCGAATCGCACCAGGTTGCGGAAGGTAAATGTACCTCCTTCATAAGCAGGCATCATCTGCTCTGCATCTTGCAATTTAGAACCATCCTCCAAGTTATCCCGGAAAACGTATACCATGTGCATTCCACCGAATCGCAATTCGTTGAACAACGGCTCGGTCAACTTATCGGTCGGATTCCATTGCATATCCGCACCGTTTTCACTTCCCAACCAAGAGTTTTCGGCAAAGGCCATGTTCAATCGCTGACCTGTCTCTACATCGACAGCATAGCCTGGGAACCATCCCATACCAACCGACAGTTCACTCAATTCCACCTCGCTAGAATCGAGCAAGGAGGTGTAATAGTCTTTATCCAATTGAGGCACATCATCGATCAGCGGACCGAGCGTTTGTTTTCCGCCAAACGTCGCTTCCTCCACATTGCACTCTGGGTCCAATTGATTGCGTCCATCCTTATCGACAGACAATGCCTTTCGCATTTCACCGCGAACAGCCCCACCGGTTGTTAGTTTACCATTATCCTCTGCCTCGAGCACTGCACAGCGTGTCCAACGAGACTTATCAGTAGTAAAGACTACATCAACACTTGGAACCTTATCTAATCCAGACTGGATGATGATATTTTTCGCATACAATCGCGCTTTACCACTGGCGGTAGGGAACATTGGAATCGGATGCGCCGTATCATATGACGCAAGCGGGAACGGAGCCCAAGTTCGGTTTACGATGTTCTCCCAATTCTCATCTTCATCAATAAAGCTGTTACAGCCGATGTCCGCACAAGCATCGCCATCTTCCTCTTGGAAACCTGGCTGGGCGTCTGCGTAGAATTTACCCGCCTTGATCCAGTTCTGAATTCCGGAGGCATCTACGTCCACGATACCGCTGAGCCATTGGTCGGATTCGTCCACAAATTGGATATCAGATCCTACATAACCGTTGTTCACTGGACGTTCAGAGAAGGCTGGATATCCAGGACCTACGGTCAAAGAGAGGCCGAGGTCGAACATTACTTGCTCATTCGCTTGGCGGATCGTTTGATCGGCCTTGACCGTGTCAATAGGGGTAGAAGAGTTACGCTCATAAAGCACCCATGTAAGATCATAGAAATCTTGATCAGCAGTGGTGTCGATGAATTGAATGGTGAATTTCCCTGGAGGAATGATCAATGGATCTACCACCTTCAAGGCAACAGGTCCTTCACCCGCTTCGTAAGTGAGGTCGACCGTCGTCCAATCCTCTGGTGTCAAAGCGAACACGTTCAATACGGAATCCAAGTAATCCTCTTTGACATTCGCAAAGTTTCCACCGTTTCCACGACCTTCCACTCGCTGAATTTCAATTCCATCACCGTACTGTGCGTTCAACTCAACGCCATCGTACTCCATGTGTGTCTTGTGTGGAATTGCTTCGATTACCCGTACTGGACCAGAAGGAGACTTACGACTGGCCAAGTAAGGCAACTTTTGTCCATCCAACTTGGGAGGATCAAAAGATGGATCGTATTCGCCATCTATGTATTGAAGGTTTCCAACACCATCACCATATCGGTTGTAAGCGTAGGCAACGGCCATGAAATAATAGGTCTTATGGTTGATCAGGCGTGAATCCGTTGTAGAGAAAAGATCCTCGGTGATTTGGAATGAGTGACGAATTCCTTCGTTCTCACCATCCACTTTGACCGACGGTACGTCCTGACCGATTTGCGAGTTGAACTCGTAGTTGACAAGCTTATCAATGTCATTTGCAATATCCACTTGAGCTACAAGACGTGCTTTATCAGGATCCGTAAGATCGTTGGTTCCTACCGAACCATCGGCCAACTGATAAATCTGATATCCTTCAAACTTGTAGGTCGCAAAGATGGCCTTCTCAGCATCGGTCAACCGCAGGTCATTGATGCCATCCTCATCCGTATCCACTGAGTCTGGAGCTGCTAGGAATGGGTCGATGCTAGCGTACCCCTCGTTGTAGTTGTTTGAATTCAATGGATTCGAAAGCATCAGGATGATTTCACGATCCAATTCTTGAGAGGCGACATCTGGTGCATCAGGACCATCGAGGATCTCGAAACAAGAATCGAAAAGCGCCTGGGTTTTATCGTCTGCACGACGCATCAACTCAACAGACTCTAAGCGACCTCCAGAAGAAGCCTGCATCCAAACGATACCAACAGTAATGTTGTTGACAGCACCTGGGCCTAAACGGAACGGACCTGAAGATTGAACAAATCGTCTGTCTGCAGGAAGGTTTCCAGCAGAATACTCAGTCCAAGAACTTACACCCGGATCAACTCCATCCGTTCCCCAATTCAATGGATCGGTATCACCTGGGAACATATATCCTGCAGGGATTGCATTTGGATTGGTAGGGTCATAACCATTACCTCCAAACGTCATCGGCGTTCCATCTTTCCAAATACCTCTTAGGAAGTTGTAGTAATCCGTAGCAGAGCCTGGATCACCAATAGGACCTGATGCATTATTATGGAAAAGAAACTTACGCATTCCGTAACGCTCATTATCGATGATGCCATCCCCGTAACCAGCACCTTGCCCTTTGTAGACAATACCATCCTCTGCCTTTGCAGAAGCATAATCGTCACAAAGACAGTTGTCTATACCGTCATTCGCTTGGAATGGTCCTTGGAAGAAATCAACACCAATGGCAGGAGGATTTGTACCGTAGCCAAATACACCACCGGCATCCTGATCATCGTCATCACCATTGTAGAAATAACCCAAGCCACGACGAACATCCACGCCGACGAAGTCATCTTGTGCATTTCCTAGGTCACCATCCACCCACTGCCCAAAATAAGTTTCAGACAATTCAAACGTGGATCGGTTGATCAATTCATAGTTGTAGAAGGTCATGTTATTCACTTCATCCGTAGTAGCAAAAGCAAATGCCTGAGCGCGCACTTCCATACCAATGGACTGTCCACCAGTCTCTGTGTGGATGTTTCCTTTATCGTTGAATACCCACCAAATGTTCTGGTCACCGTAAATATCACGGACCCTTCGACTACAATCGCTCTTACCCACCAGCACATAGCCAGGGTAATCACCATCTCCTTCCGGATCATAGTCTCCATCCCCATCTCTATCATAGAATGGAGCGAGGTAATAATCTTCGTTGTAAGGCTCAAAGTTTCTTCCGTGCGCTGGCCACTCACCAATTACACTAGGAATACTGTAACCTTCGTACAATGTCTCTTGCGTATTGGTTCCGTTCTCTTGGTCGAATTGACCCGCTTCCCACCACGCTGAAAACTCAGCAACCATAGGGCGCGAAGTCTCCCAGTGACGGTCGTAATCCGTACACGTTTGCTGATCAATTTCAGCATCCACAGTACTCAAAGGCCCCGTCCAATAATCGTTACCGATTTGACGGAAGCGAAGTGCTGCCACCTTAAACTGTCCAGAGATATCCTGTCCAGCCAACCAAAGCGACCCTGCAAAAAGCGAGGTCTTATTGGATCCTTTTGGAATCTCATAACGGGCACGGTTAAAGTCCCACCACATGTCTCCACCACTTTGGATCAATGCGCGGGTGTTATTGATATCAAGCTCAGTCGCTGCTGTAGCTGGATTACAATTTGCCGCTACCGTAGGTGGGTTGTCGCCACCCTTATTCTGTTTCTCGTACTTGTACCGCTCCGCATGGGCGCTAAAAACAACGCTCAAGAGTACAATGCTGCTCAGTATGGTTCTCATATTCATAATCAAAAGTCTTTGGTTCGTTAGAAGTTCACTCTTAAACCAAGTCTTATTCTTCTAGGTAACTGCCAGTTCGTAGGATTCCAAAGTTTCATCATGTAGTAGTCCGAGAAGGTTCCCGGGCTGATCTGCGAGTTGACAAAAACATCTCCTATCGGTGAGTTCAAGTATCCGTCGTCATCCGGATTACCTGTAGCTCGGTATACATTGTTCACGTTTCTAGCATTCAACAGGTTCAACACCTGCACGTATGCGTTCATGTTTAATTTCTTTCCCGCCACTTCATATGAGAAGTCACGATCAAATACAAAGTCGAATCGGAAGGTCCAAGGCAATGATGCACTATTGATCGCTCCTTTCTGCAATGGCGATGGATTGTTAGCAAACAATGCTGTAGACGTATAGTTCGACTGCGGATTATAAGGCTCTCCTGAACCAGCTCGCAATTGCAAGTTGAACCCAGTGTTCTTCAAGATCTGCATATCGCCAACTACCGGTCCGTTGTAATCTCCTCCATCAGCATATCGGTAATCGATGTTGGCAACAATGGCATGACGCTGGTCATACGAGAGGCGAATTGGGGCTCTCAAGTTCGGCTGACCACTACGTGCTAGATTCAACTGACTGGTTGCACCTGATCCTGTTCCTTCCGCAAATTGCAAGGTGTAAGATGCACGGATGGAAAGGTTGTTGGTCCTTCTTAGGTCGTAGCTGATAGTAAGACCTTTTACCGTTGCAAAGTCAATATTGTCAAAAGAACGGTACTCAATTGGATAGGCGTCGAATACACGCACTACTTGCACCATGTCACGAGACTCACGATAGAAGGCCGAAATTTTCAAAGCCATGGACGACGTTAGTGCCTGCTGGAATCCAACTTCGTAGTCGATCGTTTTCTCTGGCTTCAAGTTAGGGTTGGCCAATTCCGCACCGCTCGCACGGCTCTGGAGGTAGTAGTAATCGGAAGGATCCAATCTATTGCCCGTGGTTGGGCGCTTCGTCAATACATCGTAGTGAGCAAAGAAATTCGCTTCGTCAGAGATTGGGAAGCTGAAGGCTACACGAGGCATGAAGTTGGTTTGTGGCTTGTAATCCTCAAAGGACTCAGCACGCACATCCACACTGTTATTTGACTCACGGTAGTTGATGTCACCGTCAGCAACCAACAATGGAGCCGGAAGACCATTGGATACTCTTAGGGAAGATGCGTCAGACAATTCAGCACCTTCAGGGCTGTACCAAGTACTTCCATCTCGGTAACCTAGAATTGCCGTTGGATTTTGCACGTTATCGACGTAAACTACGTAGTCCTCACCGATGTTTCCTGGGTGTGCCGTCGATCCCTCGGCTAGGTATTCGAAGCTCTCATTCTCACCTGCTTTGATCGTAGGGAAGAGAACAAAAGGATCCTTCAGCACCTGCTGATTCGCATCGAAACGGTCAACACGCATACCGATTCGGAAAATCAAATCGTCGAATTCAAACTTATCTTCAATAAAACCAGCAACATAGATCGGCTGGTATGGCGCGATGGGGCGGGTGTGGTTACCAAACTCGTCACGCTCGTTGAAAAATGCATCAAAGTCAGAGGCCGTTCCTGAAGCGCGGTTTCCATAAGGATCATAGCCGTAATAGTTTACAAGGCTTCCCACTCCACCTCGATAAAGCTCATCAGGAGAGAAGAACTCTAATTTAAAGAGTTCAGGGTCGAGCGAATAAACATCGAGGAAGTCGACACCGTCTTGATTCAGTCCTGCAGCTCCGCGAAGATTGTAATCGATGAAACTTTGCGGCTCGTCGTCGTTGCTCGCATCATATTCCCCAGGAGAAGCGTTCAAACGGGTATACGAAATCGATGGCCCAGGATACGTAATGATCGGATTTGATTTATCCAACTGATCTACGTGTGTATTGGCATTCAATCGTGCCAAGGCCCACAATCCCGATGGGCTGATGCTATAAGAACGGTCTACACGCTGCTCGTATTCGAAACCAACAATGAATTGGTGGTTACCGATGTCAGCAGAACCTTGACCTGAGATCCTCACCTGATTGGTAACTGCTTCTAAGTAATTGTTTGACGCCGAACCATTGGCATTGGTCACGTCGTTATTAGACACCCACATGCCGTATACATTGTCCAATGCGTCTCCATTCAACAAACCACCACCCTGCTGGATCTGGTTGTAGTTGGTAAACGCAAAGGAGCGGTCCGTATCGTAGACTGGATTTCCTTCAGTATCAAAGCCTTCCCAACCGTACAATTGATAGTAACGCTCCGTAAATCTTGCCAATTCAGGGTTCTTAATCGTATCAGGCTCAAAGGTGATCAAGGTATCACGGAACGTCTGTTGTACATCACCGAAAACGCCCGTCAAACTATCAAAGCCAGGTGTGTAGTCGGCCCCTTGGTAAACGGTAAACTTACCCACGTATCCATAGTCGAAGAAACGATCTTCATGATCAGGATTCCAACGGCGATCGTACCCTTGACTGATGTCTGCTTGAATGGTATAGAATGCATTCTTAATCAAGGAAGAAGATGCTCCCTCTTCTACTTCAGCGTTCTTAAAGCGCTGGGTAAATCGAGCATAAGCCCTCCAGTCTAAGCTAGTCTGCTCTGGATACTCGTCAGATGCAAAGAGCGATTGGTTGTAGTTGTAACGCTTATTCTTATTGTAATTAAAGCTACCACCAAAGGTCAGGTTAGTAGTAGAGGTAGTCACTACGTCAATCTTCGCCGCGAGGTTTGCACCGATGTTGTCGGTATTAGGACGCACTTTAACCTTTTCGAAATCATTCAGGCGCAAGAATGCAGAATTGTACAAGATCGAGTTTTGGGTAAATCCAGATCGCACCGGATTTTCGCGCAATTCTGCCAAGCTTTGGTCTTTGATTTGCCAAGCACCCACGGCAGATGGACGGGTATCGCGGTTGCTCGTAAAGTTTCCTGATACGAAGAATCCAACCAACGGCTCTTTATTACCCGCTGAATCTCGCTTTTGGAACAGTGGCCCAGAAAGAGCGCCCTCCACCAAATTGTATCCGTATGGGTCGACACCTACATAACTATCTCCACCTAAGCCAATGCCCGAAGTGAGGACTTCAACGCCTCCTTGGTACTTCCTACTCACACCTTTAGTAGTAATGGCAACAACTCCTCCTGTAACGTCTCCATACTGTGCGGGAAGGCCTCCTGTAATTACAGAGACCTGCTCAATGGAAGCCTGAGGGATGGCAGATGAACCTCGCACCTTGATACCATCAATGTAATAGTAGTTAGCATCAGAACGTCCACCACGAACGTTCAGTGATGAGCTACCATCATCTTTAGAGTATGTTCCTCCAGCAGTCGCAGCCAAGTCAGCCGGACTCCGTGCAGCCATACGCGTAATTTCTTCAGAAGTCACCGTCTCTGTGGTAGCGGCACCATCCTGTTCAATCAAAGGTTTTTTGTAATCAACAACCACGAATTCGTCGATCTGGATCGCCGAACTCTTCATGGATGAACTTGCTTTTGGGATGAAGGTGGTCTTGTTCGCATTGACACTCACCCCGGCAACTTTTACCGGCGCAAATCCGAGACTGGTAATCTCGACGTCATACTTACCCGGGGAGATTGGCTTGATCTCAACGACTCCGTCAAAATCTGTGGAACCACCCGTGATAAGACTACCGTTTTGCTTGACAGCAACGTTTGCGAAGGGAATCGGCAACCCGTTGCCTGCTTCTGTAACCGTCGCTTTAATTCCACCTTGACCCTGTTGGGCGAAGGCACTCATCGCTGCGATCATCAATCCGACGGTAGCAAGTATCAGTTTTCTCATGTTTCGCTGTCTTTAGTAAGGTTAGCAAGAGGGATTAGGTGTACCCCCCGAAAATGGCGGGTAAAGATAAAAAAGTAATGAAACGATTAACATTTCTTTTAATCTCCACAAAACCCTTATCACTCCTGCATTTCTAAGAACTATTGTATTGAATCGAGGGTAAAGAAACACATACTTTAACAACTGGGCAATACCTGATTAGAAAACGGTCGTCCTGAGGCCGGATTCGGAATCATTGTAACCTATTGAAGCTGAAAAAGTTGAAGGAAAGCCTCCTTTCTCCTGCGCGAGACAGGAATCCGCGCTCCTTGTTTCATGACTGCGTACCCACCCTCACCTTTCACATACTTATCGATGTACCGAAGGTTGATGATATTTGATCGATGTACCCGGAAAAATCGATCTGGATCCAATAATTCTTCGAAGTGCTTGATGGTCTTTGACACCATAATGCGCTTCCCATCGGTAAGAAAAAATTGGGTGTAATTGTCTTGACTTTCACAGTAAATGACATCGTCCAATTCCACAAACTGCAGCCCTTCCATACTGGGTAACGCAATTTTATTCATGACGCCTCCCTTCTTTGAAATGTTCTCAATGAGGGTCTCTATCTTTTCCTTCGACTCGGCATCTTGGCCTGGCCGAACTTTCTCTATGGCCGCCTGGAGCTCATCCGAATTGATCGGCTTGAGAAGGTAATCCACCGCTGAAAATTTAAAAGCACGCAAGGCGTACTCATGGTAAGCCGTGATGAATATGATTTTAAAGTCAATCTGATCTCCGAGGGACTCCAGCAGATCGAATCCTGAGCCGTTGGGCATCTCAATATCGAGCAAGAGGAGGTCTATATTCTCCGATTCAATTTTCTTTTTGGCCTCTTTGGCGTTAGCGGCTTCACCGATTACCTCTACTTGTGGACAAACATCTTTCAAGATGAATTCAAGGTTCTTGCGCGCAAGTTCCTCATCGTCTACAATCAATGTTCTGATGTTGGTCATAGGTACGGGGGATTTAAGATTTCACTGTAGATTACTGCCTTTCGCGCATCGAAATCAGATAGGTACGTCTCTTTTTGATCATCCTGTGCTTCACGCTCTTTTAGATCTGCGGCATCGCGCACCTGCTGGGCGCGTCGGCGTCTCTTTCGATCGGCGCTGGCCTCGTCGCGTACGTTCTTCGCTTTTAGTTCCATCTCCCTAAGTCGTCCTGCTGCTTCCCCCTCCATAGCACGCGCTTGATCGAACATTTCTCGATCCATCACTTGACGCGGTTGGGCCACTTTCTGTTCCACCACTTCTTCCAACGGGGCGAACACTTCTGAGTAGTCGTCCTGTTCAACGGGAGGTTTTGAAGCTTCTTGCTTGGCCTTATTCGCCTTTTGCCAAATTCCGAATACGAAACTCAAAAGGAGCACCAAGAGGTATACGATATTTCCAATGTCATCCATGGTCAGTCAGGTCATCTTTTGTTTCGCCGGAACCACTTCTTCCAAAATGGTTCCTTTCGGTTATTGTTATAGCGCTTACTCTGTTTCTCGTAGCGCTTCATCTCTTTTCTCGTCTGCTTGGACTGGATGTCCTTGTGCCGTTGTCTTCCTTCTTCCTCAGCCGCTTGCTGTTCTGCCTGCCGATCCTGCTCCTTATTCTCTAGTTCTCTCAATCTTTGTCTCGATTGAGCCTCTATACTATTCACTGCCAAGAACGAGATCAATAAAACGAGGAGTCCAATTCTGAGTAAGTTTGTTTTCTTATTCATCTATACTACAAAAGTGAATCGGTTAACGGTTGTTATATTTATTGTATGTGCAGTTTCATTGAGTGACTGTCGGAAACCAGACAGTCAACACAATGTTCCGAATGTACAAGTCAACATCAACATCTCGACGAACCTGCCGCAATATAATACCCTCAATTTCATCAATGGATGGCTTTACTTGAACGGAGGTTACAACGGATTAATCGCTTACCGGGTCAACTTGGATGACATCATGGTATACGATCGACAAGCTCCGTTCAACATCATTGACGACTGTCGGATCATGGTCGATTCTAACAATACCACCATCGCGGTAGACACTTGCTCGGGATCCCAATGGCTCTTACTTGACGGCCAGGTAATAAAAGGGCCGGCCAGCTATCCGCTGAAGGCCTATCAGACTACCTTCGACGGAACCAACCTTTTCATCACCAACTAAAAAAGGGGACCGAAGCCCCCTTTTATTTTTCCTATTTCAATGCGCCCTTAATAGCGATAGTGTTCAGGCTTATAAGGTCCTGCCACCTCTACGCCAATGTACTTGGCTTGTTCGGGAGATAGCTCATCCAATTCAACACCAATTTTGGAAAGGTGCAACATCGCAACCTTCTCATCTAAGTGCTTAGGCAAGACATAAACTTGGTTCTCATAGGCACCATGATTCGTCCAAAGTTCAAGTTGCGCCAATGTTTGGTTTGTGAATGAATTGGACATTACAAACGATGGGTGCCCCGTAGCACAGCCCAAGTTCACAAGACGACCTTCTGCCAACAGGATGATTTGATTTCCATTCTTCAATGTATAGAGATCAACCTGTGGCTTCACTTCATCCTTCACGTTAGCATTGTCGTTTAAGTAGGCAACGTCAATCTCATTGTCGAAGTGACCAATGTTGCAAACGATGGTCTTATCCTTCATAAGCTCAAAGTGCTCTTTGCGAATGATGTCTTTATTACCCGTAGCGGTAACCACGATATCTGCTTCTGCAACCGCATTCATCATTTTCTTCACCTCAAAACCGTCCATCGCAGCTTGCAGCGCACAGATCGGATCGATTTCTGAGACGATAACGCGGGCACCAGCACCTCTCAATGAGGCCGCAGAACCTTTTCCAACATCACCGTAACCGGCAACTACTGCTACTTTGCCTGCCATCATCACATCGGTTGCTCTTCGGATCGCATCTACGAGCGATTCCTTACAGCCGTACTTATTGTCAAACTTAGACTTCGTGACAGAATCGTTCACATTGATCGCGGGCATTACGAGCGTGCCATTCTTCATGCGCTCGTAAAGTCTGTGCACTCCGGTAGTAGTTTCTTCAGACAAACCTTTGATTTCTTTGGTCAGCTCAGGGAAACGATCGAACACCATGTTGGTCAAATCACCACCATCGTCCAAAATCATATTCAACGGCTGTCCGCCTTCAAATGCAAACAAGGTTTGCTCAATACACCAATCAAACTCCTCCTCGGTCATGCCTTTCCAAGCATAGACTGGAATGCCGGCTTTTGCGATAGCAGCAGCAGCATGGTCTTGGGTAGAGAAGATGTTGCAACTAGACCAGGTAACATCCGCCCCTAGCTCCACCAAGGTTTCGATGAGCACAGCTGTCTGGATTGTCATGTGCAAACAGCCAGCAATACGGGCTCCTTTCAACGGCTTCTGCGCTCCGTACTCTTCACGCAATTCCATGAGGCCTGGCATCTCTGCTTCAGCCAATAGAATCTCTTTTCTTCCCCAATCCGCTAGGGAAATGTCCTTTACTTTGTAGGACAGTCTCTCAGTAACTTCGCTCATTCGAAAAAATTTTTGCAAAGGTAGTGCTCTACCTTTTAATTCTCAGAATTGAACAACGGAATCGCATATAGGTTCACCACCCGTCGGGGATCCAAGGTCTGGATTGCTCAGATCAGCGAAGTAATCAAGGGGCTAACCCAAGCGCAAATAGAGAGCTACCATGAAGGCCATTCGCTGGAGCGCGCGCATCAACTGGCCTGTGCTGATGCATTGGCCTCAGCAATGCTCGGACATACCACGCGCATATACCGAGATGATGCTGGAGCCCCTCACTTACCTGAAGTCCTAGAACGTATCTCCATAAGTCACACTGGAGATTTCATGGCCATGTTGGTTTCGACCTCTCCCCTTCTTGCCCTTGACATTGAGCTAACGGACCGTAATATCGACAGGATTATTCCTCGGTATACAAGCGAATCTGAGGTTGCACTCTACGATCGTCTCCCTGCGCAGAACCCCGCGCTTTGGGTTTGGGGAATCAAGGAGTGCCTCTTTAAGGCTGTTCCCGTCAAGGGTATTCTCTTTCGCGAACACTTGAAAATCAGAAAGGTGGATTTGACAGCTGCTATATACAGCGCTTGTGAAATTGTACACCCTGACCTCAGGGCCCAACTTTCCGTGGTTTCTCACATCTTTGGACCCTTGATCGTCTCATACATCGATCAGCCTTTGTACGGATATGAAGAGATTTGACCTCCATAAAACAGACCGCAAACTGGCCATCCTCATCGACCCCGATAAGCACGATGAGGACGGATTGATGGATTTGGTGCATCACGTTGAGAAGCTGGCTCCTGACTATATTTTCATAGGTGGAAGCCTCATTTACCGGAGCAAGATCTCTGACGCCGCAAAGCTCATACGTTCAATCTCTGGCCGTCCCATGGTCCTCTTCCCGGGACACTTTACTCAATTGACGGATCACGTAGACGCGGTGCTTTTACTTTCTCTTATCTCGGGACGGAATCCCGACCTTTTGATCGGCCAGCATGTGCTCGCTGCGCCCAAATTGAGGAAAATGCAAGCTGAGATTATCTCAACCGGCTACATGCTGATAGATGGTGGAAAGTCCACTTCGGTCAGTTACATCAGCCATACCCAACCCATTCCACGCGACAAAGAAGACATTGCGCTTTGCACTGCACAAGCCGGAGAGTTGGTTGGAATGCGATTGATTTACATGGATGCGGGTAGTGGAGCGGAACAGGCCATTCCGGTATCTACCGTAGAGACAGTTGCCAATGGCATCGACATCCCATTGATCGTAGGAGGTGGCATTCGAAGCCTAGAACAAGCAGATTCCTACTGGAACGCAGGCGCTAATTTGATTGTCATTGGGAATGCATTCGAAGCATTGAAGACCGTTGAAGAGCGAAACGAATTCGCTCGCAGGTCCATGTAATGCATCGATTTCAACAGCGCGATTGAAAACATAGACCCTTCAAACCTTTCCACTACCCAATAAATTGGTTAATTATGTAACCAAATACCCCGCGACCTATGGAGGTAATTGTATTCACCTCGCAGCACAAAACCGAAGCTGAAACCCAGCGTGTGATTCAACTCTTCGAGGGTGGGTTAGAAACGCTTCTCATTCGCAAGCCCAAATGGACCGGTTCAGAGGTAGAGGCATTTATCGAAGCCATTCCGCAGGAATTCAGAAAACGCATCGTAGTGCACGGCAACTATAACCTAGCCTTTAAGTACGGGTTAAAAGGAGTTCACTTGCGGCGACGCCATCGAACAAACAAGCTTAGGAATCGCATAAAGCGGTTGATCTTTAAACTCCGAAAGCCCAACCTGGTTATCTGTACCACCTTCAACAGCCTAGAAAGCCTTCGGGACAATCAACAATCCTTTGACTTCGTTTTTCTTAACTCCGTTTTCAGCAGTCACTCGCATTACAGTAAAAGTGAGGAAGCTGGATTGAACATGCTTCGATCAATCATCGTTAAATCGAGCACACCCGTTTACGCCCTTGGCGGTGTGCGCCCCGAGCACATTGCAGTAGTCAAGGCGGCCGGCTTCGATGGTGTAGGTCTCTCCTCCTTCGTGTGGAAGTCAGTAGATCAAAGCGCGGGTAAGGTCATCTCGATCTTTAAGGCCGCCTGATCAAATCCTGATCTTCAGTCCTAGCAACCAGTTAATGCCTGCCTGAGGATAGTAGAAATTTTCCGTGATCATTTCCTCATAGATGTAGCTGTACGTATATCCATTGGAAGCGTACATCGCATTTGCCACATTGTTGATCAGCAAAGTCCATTCGAACCGCTGAATCATGGGCAATGAAGATCGATAGCTCAGTCGAAGATCATTTACAATGTATGGATCAATGCTTCTTTCTGCTTGTTGCGTATTGTCTAGGTATTGCTTTCCTACATACTTCGTCAAGAGCGCAACTTCAAATCCGAAATTGCTCTTGAATCCAAGTTGTGACCCTGCAATGATGGAGGGAGAAAAAGCGATGTCGACATTTTCATGTGGAACCCGAACCTCTTCATAGGTAGCATAATCGATGATGACTTCTTCGAACGCTTTGATCTTGTTCTGACTCCATGTCAAATTTGGAGACCAAAAGAATCCGCTTGAGTGCATCAAGTTTACCGCTAGCTCTGCCCCCGCCCTATAGCTGTTTGGAACGTTCGTTCTTACGGGAGCGCCAACATCATTTACTTCTCCTGTGAGCACGAGTTGATCTTTGTAGTGCATGAAGTAACCGTTCAAAGAAATATTGAATACCGGGCGATTCCAGCTCCATCCCGCTTCCACATCGGTCATGAATTCTGGCTGAGGAGTAACACCAGGAGTAGCATCGATAAAATCGCTGCGCAC
>Ga0055584_100001002_pt1 | contig 27334 bp, 17 predicted proteins | sample OSDHelmetaG_FD_58716 | JGI IMG/M metagenome (GOLD analysis project Ga0055584, IMG submission 58716) | Pelagic marine sediment microbial communities from the LTER site Helgoland, North Sea, for post-phytoplankton bloom and carbon turnover... | ecosystem: Environmental > Aquatic > Marine >...
CAACCAACGGATTATGAGTCCGCTGCTCTAACCGATTGAGCTACAGCCCCGATTGGAAGTCCAATCAAGCAGACAGCTTAACACGCGGAAGGGATCGCGAAAAGCGATCCTGATGATTGAGAATGAGGGAAATTCAGAAAGGTGCAAGAGTCCGACAAGGAATTTTCCGCGATTCGGATTGATCGTTATATAAATCTCTTTCGTGACAGATTCGCACTGTTTTGCCAATACCTGAGAGTTCTCGTTGAGAATTCTATTTCTTCCTGGAAATTTCGACCGATAAGTCGCTTTGGAGAGATTGTGATCTTCTGATTCGGAATGCTCCGAATCTGCGCATCCGAAACAGTGATCTGTCGAATTCAAATCGAATGCCAAAAGATATTCCTAAGCTGATATCGACAGGAAGAAGATTCGAGATGTTCAAATTTTTGAGTGAATTTCGTACGATATTCAAAGACGAATATGTTCCGTCTGGCCGAAAAATTGGTCTGAGTGCAAATCGTCGATTTATCAACGACTATTTAAAGCTGGCAGCAAAAACCCCAAGTCAACCATTGGCGAGACTTTGTGATCTCTCTGCAGTTGCCGAATCAAGAAATCAACGCACTAAACGCATTGGCTGGACCGCAATATTCGTAAAAGCGTATGCGATCCTCGCAGATCGAAATCCAGAACTCAGGTATCTCTTCAGAAGTTGGCCCTGGCCACATCTTTTTGATCCTCAACGTCAAATCTGCAGAATTGCGTTTAGTCGAATCATTGATGGTGAAGAAGGTGTGATATTCTATCGCTTGGTTAACCCTCATGAGCTGTCGCTGGAACAAATTCAAGAGCAGATCGAAAATGCACAAACTGCCGCAGTAGAAGAAATCCCGATTTTTTCTCTCCACCATTCGTTTTGTAAACTACCCGGCATATTACGCAAGTTGGTTTGGTGGATGTCCCTCAACGCCTCGGGGGCAACGAGAGCCTCTCTTATTGGTACATACGGATTTACTACGGTTGCTTCCCTCGGCGAGACCAGTATTCATCCTCCAACTCTGGGAAACATGGTGATGACCACCGCCCCCATGCAAACGGACGGGAAGCTTCGGGTGACTTTTGTTTATGACCATCGCGTGCACGATGGTTTGAAAATTGCGAGAGCTTTGAGCGAATTCGAAGAGATTCTCAGAGAGGATATCGTACCGGAGCTCAGGGGATATCCAGGCGTCCAGAATCTGTCTCATCGACAGGCTGGCTAGAGCAGACCCCAGATCGATCACGACCAGAGTGGTTATCGAATTACGAATAATTTGTATAATCGCTACAAATGCAAATCCACACTCAAAATGCTTGATCGGTCGCATTCTGAGCGGATCTCGGCTGTACCCATGAGTTCTTCCTGGCCGATGGAATCAGTACATCAATATCCCCTTGTACCCACTCCCAACTGTCGACAAAGCAAGGAAACCTTACATGCGTCAATTCATTACATTGGGCCTCGCCCTGGCTGTCTTTACTGTTGCATCAGCTCATGCTGACGCGGGTAAAGCAGTCAAGCCTTGCCCTCATTGTGGCCGTTATCACAACGTCCAGTCTTATGGCTACACAAAGCAGAAGAAGCAAAACTTCTTCGCTAAAATGTGGGAAGCGGAACAACGCAAGAATGCTTGGCTGAAGCGGACCTTCTTGGGCCGATAAAACTTCGACCAATTAGAATGTACGACAAGACCACAAGGGACGAGCTTGTGGTCTTGTTTGCTGCGCGGAGAGTCGCTATTCCTGTTGAGAAGTAGCGGCCTGTAATGCAGAGTTCACCAATTTCTCAGGCATCCACCTGGTCGCTTTCCCTCGATGCCATCCAGATTCATTAAGAATTTTTCCGGCCGCAGCGAGACCGTCCCATTTCACCACGGTCTCCTTCAGCTCAGACCGAATCTTTTCGACATCGCTGGGATCGATTAACGTATTGCCAAGATTGAGTTCCTCCAAGGGCACCTCGCGCTGCACAAGATGCTCAAGACCATCCTGATAGGTCAACCAGGTTTCCCCAATCGAGAGTTTTCTCAAACGAGGACAGGAGGCAAGGTGACCGATTGTCTCATTGGTCATCAACTTACCCCAAAACGGTCCCAGTCGAATCTCTTCCAGACTGGGATGATGACGCAGAGCCGACATCCCGGCATCGGAAACACGAACATGCCACATGCCGAGATATTTCAGTTGTGGCAATTTAGCCGCTTCAAACATCCCCGCGTCATCGAACGCACCTCCAGCCAAAGTGATACGCTCCAATTTCTTCAGTCCCGTCAAGTATTTGATTCCCGAAGCATCATACTCCTCGATGTCAGCGTTCTTGTCGTGAAAGTTGCTGTTGTGCCAGAGCGTCAGTTTCTCAAGCTGACTGAATGGCTGAAAAAGCTGAAATTCTTCGTTGGTAAAACCGGCTCGATCTGAGCTGATTTCAATCGCGTATCCGGTCTGAGTATTGAAAGAAATGCGCGCCCAGCCGTGCTTCATTGGATCTTTCTGAAAATGTTGGACTTCGATTTTCTCGACAACCCCCGCACGATTTCTTGTGATGAGTTGCTTCCCGGTGAATCGAGAAGCAATTTTCTCCCAAGCGACCTTCTCCGCTGGGTGAGCCCAGTTGATCTGATCTTCTGCAAAGAGCAAAGAGGCCATCTGAAGAATGAGCAATGTCAGAAGCGCAGATCGATGTTTCATGTACGTCTCTTTCATACTTAATCCTATCTCAGTTCCGTCAGTTGGCATTATCCGGGAGTCAGTACCGAAGAGCAAGAACTCGATTCTAAAGCGATCGATTAAAATTCCTGTTTTATTATCGAGTTCTTAATAAGAGATCAGTTAGTCTGAACCCCTTCAATGAAAGTCAACTGACAGCCCTGCCTAAGAGAGTACCTACCATGATACGAAACTGCTCGGCATTTTTATTTTTGGCTACCTGTTCTATCGTTCAAGCTCATCCGGGACATGCGGATGAACATCAACATACCCATGCTTCGGCGGCTGTCCTTAGTGCAGAGAACTGGGAAGACTACGCCCCACACGGCAAAGAGGTTGATGCGATTTACGGCGATGCTGTGCTCGCCAACCAGTATCTGACGGCTGTGATTGCGAATCCAATTCCCACTCGTAATGCCAACATGACGGTCCGACAAGTGGGTGGCTGCCTGATCGACCTGACGACCAATCATCATTCCAGCGATCAACTGAGTTGTTTTTATCCACTGAGACGACAATTTCAGTTTTCGGGACTCGGCATCTCTCAATCACAATCAACAACAGAAGTGAATGGAAAATCAGAGGCGACATCTTATTCAGAAGTGGTCACCAAATCGGTCAATTCAAAGACCGATCTGGTGGTCACACAAAAGTATCTTCTCAGAGGAAATGACCGGTTCCTGACTTTGGTCACCGATTATCAGAATGACGGAGATCAGCCGATCAGCCTCTCGCTGTCCGAGGAGTTGCGTGCGGACGGTGGCAAGGAAGATATGATCAATCGCGGTTCGGGGAAATCAGACATGTACTGGTTCGCAGATCGTTATTGGGGACAAGCTTATGGAATCGTTCCTCAAGAGGGGTGGCAAATCCAATCTCAAGCCAGTTCGCGAACACATAAAGTTGAATACTTGGGGACGATGAACGAAGACAGTCACATCACACTGCCTGCGGGGGAGAAATTCTCGTTTACTCGACTCATCTATCCTGGTTCGAACTTGTTGGAAGTTCTGGCCAATCGTGCACGAGACTTAGGTAAACAAGTTCAAATGGTCGAGGTGGCGGTCACCGACACTGCAGGAAAGCCGGTTGCCAATGCTCAAGTGACCATTGAAAGCGACGACTCTTTTCGTGGTTGGGGAAGAACCGACGCTCACGGCCATCTCGATGTCGAATTGCCTGCGGGAGATTATTCCCTGACCGCACAGATCATGGGTGTGAAACTTCGCGAAGAAGATCCCGCCAAGCTCAAAGTTGACACCATTGACGCCAACATTCAAAAATTTGGCTTGAAGCTCCCCGACTGGAAGCCGGGATCGGTGACGGCAAAATTTGTCGACGACGACGGGAAACCGATTGCCTGCAAAATCGAATTTGTTCCCAAAGAAGGAACTCCCAAACCATATTTCGGACCGGAGACGGCTGAATTTGGAGTGATGAATCTGAGATATGCTCCGCATGGTCAAATCGACCAACTCCTGCCCAGTGGTCAATACGATGTCATTGTCAGTCATGGACCGGAGTACGATGCAATTTTCACGACGTTGGAAATCAAACCCGGTCAACCCGCCAAGATGACTGGAACTTTACGACGTAGCGTGAAGACGCCGGGATGGGTGAGTACCGAATATCACAGCCATTCGTCTCCTTCGGGCGACAACACGGGGAGTCAGTTAGGGCGTGTTTTGAACCTGGTGTGCGAACACCTCGAATTCGCTCCTTGCACGGAACATAATCGTGTTGAAACTTATGAGCCAGAAATCGCAGAGTTGGGGATCCAGGAAGACATCAAAACAGTTTCGGGAATGGAACTCACGGGGCAACCTTTGCTACTCAATCATCAGAACGTCTTCCCGATGGTTCACAAACCACGCACACAAGATGGTGGTGGACCGGTCACCGATACCGACCCCTCTCGACAGATCGAGCGAATATTTTTATGGGACGACCGCAGTGAGAAGTTGATCCAACAGAACCATCCTGATTTGGGATGGTTATTTTATGATGCCGACGGTAATGGCAAACCCGACGAAGGATTTGAACGATCTCATGGCCTCATTGATGTGATGGAAATTCATCCCATCCAGATGATTACCGATATGCAACCTTCCACGAATTGGTATGGCAGAGATTATGCAAACCGGATGTTTGCCTGGTTGCAGTTACTGAATCAGGGATATCGCATTCCGGGTGTGGTCAACACGGACGCACACTATAACTATCATGGCTCGGGAGGCTTACGAAACTGGGTACAATCCTCGACTGATGATCCTGCAAAAATCGACATCATGGAAATGGTGCACGCGTCCGAACAAGGGCGGCTGATCATGTCCAACGGTCCTTATCTCGAATTCACAGTCAGCGAAACCGGGAAAAAGAAGGCCTTTGTCGCGGGTGAAGAAATGTCCGCTCCTTCGGCAAATCTGACTGTGAGTCTTCGAGTGCAATGTGCCAATTGGTTCGACATCAATCGTGTGGTGCTGTATGTGAATGGTCGTCCACACGAGTTGCACGATTATCGACGCGAGACGCATCCCAACCTATTCAAAGACGGAACTGTGAAATTTGAGACAGAAGTTGAGCTCACACTCGAACGCGACGCTCATCTGATTGCCGTCACACAAGGTGAAGGCTTAAAACTCGGCCCTGTTATGGGTCCTTCTTGGGGTGATCATCCACCAACGGCCGTCAGCAATCCCATTTATGTAGACATCGATAACGATGGTTTCGTGCCGAACAAAGACACTCTCGGCCATCCCTTGCCCGTCAAACATGTCCCCAAGAAGAAATAAAATGTCGAAAGTGACTCAGGGCAGGTGACTCATAATCTTATGGAGTATTGTTTCATCCATCGGGACATTGCCAGAAAATATCGGCTTCAAGGGGATGGGAACTTCATCCATCCGGTAAGCGGTTCCGTAGTCGTGAATGCCGTATGTGCCTGAGGTTAATCGAACCGTCGGAACAAACGGCGGGTCGGTCTCTGCGGGAGCGAGGTAAATCGTGGGGATTGTTTTGAGCGTTTGAACGGCCGATTCGGGCATCTTGTTCAGGCCATCCGAGCCGATCAGAAACGTCGCGTCGACTTCTTTTCGATTCAGTAGGTCGAAGGCGGAGAACTCACCCGGATTGTAGCGAGGATATCCCTTGGAGAGACTTACACTAAATGGATATCCTGTTTGCCAACACAGAACGCTGTCTGCTCCCGCGACATCGCCATAGTTCCGCATGCGTCGGGCAATAAATCGAGTGAACTCGTTGGCGTCGGTCACAAGTTGAAGCAAGGCTTCGACGTTTTGATGTCCCAGCGGACCATGAGCCAGTCCCAGTCCAAAAAACGCGGCACCAAATTGACACGATTTCATTTTTTCAGCAAGCTGCTGCAAAAGCTGAATATCGAGCCCACCGACTGAGTTCTTGGAAACAGTCTGCTTCGCCATCAACGCGCGTAATGTCCAAAGCACTTCAAAGTCCGATTCGGGATCAATCTTCAAAAACAGGTCGGCTTGGCGTGACGTTTCTGTCTCTTGTGTGTCAACAACTACGATTGTTCGGTTGGCCCGACCTTCAGGAATGAACAAACCGGTAGCCTCCCCGGAATAACGCTCCAAGTGACGGGGATGACTCTCTGCCGGGTTCGATCCCCAGAAGATCACCAAATCAGACCGGTTACGAACTTCGCCCAATGAGCAGGTGCTTTCTCCGACTCGTTGCAAAGCAAGGATCGAGGGAGCGTGACAGGTCGAGGCTGAAGTATCGATAATTGCGCCAATTCGATCGGCCAATTCGACTGCGGCTCGTTGGCCGGGAGTGCTGCTGCGAGCGAGTCCATGAATGAGTGGTGCTGTTGCGTTGTGCAGGATCTCGGCAGCCTTCTCAATCGCCTGCTGTTGAGTGACCGGTTGTCCCTCGATTTCAAATCGCAGCTTGGGAGTCGCTGTCTGCGACAGAAACCATTCTTCCGAGAGAGAACAGGCATTTTCGATCTGGATGATGCTCTCATCCTGGATTGTTGCCGTCAAATCATCACACACGCATCCACAATGAGTGCAGACTGCTGATTTTATTCCGCAGGCGTCAGTGGAATCTATGTTATTGTGGTTCGGCGTACTCATCGAAAGGACAGTGTGAGCAATTCGCGAAAAATGGTCCAGTCTCCCGGTTTTCTTTTCATCGAGATGTTGGAGCGACTAAGCTGAAAACTCGGACTATTATCGGGAGAAAGAAATGAATATCTGCATCATGTTTGCAATGGCTTCGTTTTTGAGCGACTGCGGGACGGTCAGTTCAGACAATACGCTCACCTTGGAGCCGGCAATTCAGCAGAGATGCCTCAAAGTTCTGCGAGCCGGGCTCAACTCGGAGGAATTTTGGCCCGCCATTCACGCCGCCGAAGGTCTCACTCTGGGTGGCTATGGCAATGAAGTGATTAAAACTCTCGAACCAAAACTTCCTCTCGAAACAGACGATCAACAAAAATGTGGATTGTCGCGAGAATTGGTGAGAGCCGGCAAACGAAACTACGCAAACGTCATGCTCGACATCCTCGCTGGAAAAGATGACTACGGCCACATTCATGCGGCAGAGAGTCTCTATAAAGTCAATGAAATTGGAGACGGCAAGTCGATGCAGCGTGCTTTTCAGCAAACAAATAATCTGCGCTTACGGTTGATGTCGGCAGCCGCTCTCGGTCGGCAAGGGGATCAAGACGCCATGACATTTCTACGTGAGACTCTTAATCACGAAGATGCAGAAACAAGTCGCACAGCGGCTTGGATTCTGGGACGGATTGGCGACAAAAGTGACATCAAACGAATCAGAAAACTGATTCCGAAGGCTCCCGATGATCTTACGAAAGCATATTATCAGCATTCGTTAGCAGCATTGGGAGACCCGGATGGTCTGGCCGCACTCAAACAGAATCTGAAACATAAAGAAGGAAGCATCCGCACATATGCTGCAACTTTTGCCGGAGATGCACGAGCCGTTTCTCTCAAGGATGATCTAATCCTATTGCTGGACGATCCGCACGAAGATGCCCGTATTCGTGCCGCGCAGACTTTGCTTTTTCTGTCGCGGCCCGAAAAATAGATGCCGCCAATCAATATGCTTTGGTTTTCTCAGATTCGACACCCGATTGATTGACGGTTGAGACGAAAATGTTTTCAGCGATGCCATTGATGATAAATGATTTGTCGGGGAATTCTGTTCCCAGTAATGGCTGGTCGGAATAATTCCAGGCATGGAAGTGACCATGTGGGTTCCAGCGGTTATCAACGGTTCCACGAACCTCTCCGATCATGGTCTCTCCGCGATAGATACGGAAAGAGCCGATCCCGCTTTCGACATCAGCTTCGGCTTTCCACGATACTTTCCAACGATCGTCCGATTTTTTCAATGTGACATCGGTGGGAGCGGGAGGAGGTGTGCCATCTGCAATGGATCCTCGCTGAGAGAGATCTTGCCAAGCACGTGCTGCGTGAATATTCGGAAACCACGCCATCTTTGATGTGTCTCCCTGATATTCGTTCTCTCGAAAGATTTTGAATGTTTTGACATTCGCCACATAACTTTTTTCATCGTTCATCGGGATTGGCTTGATCGGTGAACTCGGCGACTCCACACTTTCGGGCAGTCGATACTTCATCACCGCATCAAAATAACGAACGGCCAACAAGCGGCTGTTACTGTTTTCATGATTCGATCCAGGATGGACGGCAATTGACCATAACGCCCCTTGTTTGCGACCATGCTCAAAAAGATTTCTAGCAGCGGAGACACCATTGAAAAAACGCGTGTCGGGAATTTCTTCGGTCTCACCAAAGCAGAACAGAATGGGCACTTGATAGGCGGCCGCTGAGCTGCCGGGAAGCTGTGGTTGTGATCGGGAAAACTCACGATCTACGGGAGCTAATCCACCGGACCGAGGAAATGTTGCGATGACTCGTTCCGGGTACAAGTATGTCATATTGCAAACCCACATTGCTCCACCCGAATGTCCCCATAGACACCACGGGAGATGTTTGATTTCAGGATGCCCCGTTATGTCTGCAAAATGATCGATGGCACGGAAAAATGATGATGCCGACCCATCTTGTGGGATCGTCCAGGTGCTGCAATCTTCTTCGGGAGCCCACAACTGCGACCCGAGCAAAGCACAGTCCCATTTTTTGGCAAGCGCCTGCCATTGCGGGTCGTCGGCATGTTCGAGTCCGAATTTGCGAGCACCGGGACCGCACCCGTGTTGTCTGACGATAATCCCCCGTAACGTCTCGACTTCTGCCGGGATCCACAGACGATAATGAGCGGTCCCATTGGCGTCGTTCTCTTTCGGTTCAATCGTGACGTTATGAATGTCTGCATGCACCACGGAAGTCAGAAACAACAGACAGAGTGTCACGGTTGTTTTGAGCATTTTGAAGGTCCTCATTAAATTCGTCTGAATAATATCTTGTCTGAATACTACGCTTCCCACGTTTGACCATCCCATGAGGCCACTCTTTGAAGGAACGACACGGTCCCATTCGCGAACGTCTCAAACAGATGCTCGCCTTTTTCTTTTGAGGCTTCTTCGGGACTGCCGATGTGTCCGATATCGGTCCGATCTTTCATGACCCAAGCACGGTTGCCCGGCGTGAAAGAGTTGCCGAAAGGGATTGTCTCACAAGATTGGTAATCTTTGACCAGTTCGGGCAGAAGTGCCAGCATCATCGACGTTTCCCATTCCCCCGCGTGCCCCATTTGAGTCTGCACCAACGAATCAAGCGTTGGAGTTCCCATTTCCCAGTATGTCGCCGAGAGGAACAGCAGGTTTTCCCATTCACGATACTTTTGACGCAGTTCATAAGTGGCTTGGGCACTCGGTACAATATTCCCGCCATGACCATTCAGAAAGACGATGCGGTCAAAGCCGTGATAAAGAAAGTTCTCTGCGACATCTCGTAAGAGATCGAGATAGGTTCGAGGCCCGGCAGACAGGGTTCCCGGAAAATCGAGATGATGCTCGGAATTTCCCAACCATTGGAGAGGAGCGAACAGAATGTCGTCTTCCAACGGATCCGAGATTCGACGGATGACCTCTTCCAGCAGTAAGCTGTCCGTGAACAACGGCATGTGATGTCCGTGTTGTTCGAGGGCCGCAATCGGGAACACGATGGGAGTCTCACGGGGAAGAGATTGAATGTCGGGCCATGTGAGTTCAGAAAGTTGCACGAGAACCTCTTAGGAAATTGGCAAATTGGGGAATTGACTGAGGCAGCCAGGAAAGTGTTTCAGATCGGGCGATCAACGACCAAAAATTGTAACAAAAGCATGGCCGGTCTGCTTTTATCTCTCTTCGGGAAAGTGTTCAGCACTAGCCGTTTAAGTGAAGTTGAGGTACTGGAGATATTTGTGAAGATCTGATGATTCCAGGAATGAGGGTAATGCCTCGGGCAGTCTTAAATTCAGCGGGTTTTCCCTAAATCCTCAAATTTTGAGGTTCTCACTGCCCGAATCGTGTGGTTAGCTGAATTATCAGCAGAGATAGAAAATCCTATTCGAGTTGATTTGATCAAATAGCTCAGGGGAGTTTAGGACCGATGTTCGGGCGTAAAGCTAACAGAGGGTTCACGTTAATCGAATTGCTTGTGGTGATCGCAATCATCGCGGTTTTAGTTGCGCTGTTGTTACCCGCCGTTCAACAGGCGCGAGAAGCGGCTCGGCGTTCGACCTGCAAGAACCATCTCAAACAAATCGGCCTGGCGCTACACAACTATCACGATACCCATCGAGTTTTCCCACCCGGTTATATCAACGACTGGGGAATGGCTGTGAATGGAAGTGGCAACATTTATAACCACCAAAATGGTGGCACGGTCAATCAGGATGGGGCTCAATGGGCCTGGAATGCGTTTATTCTGCCATTTATGGATCAATCCTCGTTGTACCAATCGATGCGTGTGGGAGATATGCGGGCCATTGATGCGGTGACTGACAATTCTGTTCGTCGGCATATGGAAACTCCATTAGAGGTTTATCGTTGTCCGTCTGATATCGCCGAAACACTCAATCCCTGGAGAAAATCGCATAACATCATCGGTTGGAATTTTCGATTTCCGACCTCCAACTACGTTGGTCTGAATACGGGCTTAAGATCGATGGTGTTTGGCGCAGGAGCATCCAGCTTGGATGCGACCATCCAGAGTCAGCAGCACACGAGAGGGATATTTTTTGCCGATAGCCGTATCAGCATGAGGGATATCACGGACGGCACCAGTAATCAGATTTTGGTCGGTGAACGGGCTTGGAGATATCGGTCAGGTGATTGCTACAACCGATCTTACGCAGGAGTCTCTTATGTCTCGGGAGCATCAAAATATGCGAACAATGTGGATGAAGGTGATACGGATGTTTTAGGAGTTATTGGTCTCGGCATTTGCCGTCCTACTCCCAATTGCAGTACGGGGGTGAAATCAACCAGTATCTTCTCCTCACTCCACGAAGGTGGTGCTCAGTTTGTGCTGGGTGACGGAAGAGTTCGCTTTATCAGTGAAAATACTGACCTTGGAATTCAGCGTCGGCTGGGTTGGCGAAATGATGGAGAGCCGATCGGCGAATATTGACGATGGGCTCTCTCAGGAATTTGGGCAACTTTCTTCTCAATTCGGGATTTTTTGATATCCGATAACTGGATCTTAGGGTCTAATTTTTCCTGGTCAGAGGATTTCAGACAATTGCAGGCGAGTTGAAAGACAGTTGGATATGAAAAATCAACGCACACAATCAGGTTTCACTCTTATCGAATTGCTGGTGGTGATTGCCATCATCGCGGTGTTGGTCGCGCTATTGCTGCCGGCGGTTCAGCAGGCGCGCGAAGCGGCCCGGCGATCAACTTGCAAAAACAACCTCAAGCAAATCGGCTTGGCTCTTCATAATTATCACGATACGCATAGCGTCTTTCCTCCCGGATATATCAATGATTGGGGAGTGGCGTTGAATGGATCGGGAAACGAATACAACCACAAAAATGGTGGTGTGGTTTTCCATGATGCCGCACAATGGGCTTGGAGTGCTTTCGTCATGCCGTTCATGGATCAAGCACCGGTGTATCAAGCGATGCGCGTGAGTGATATGGCTGCCATTGACGCCATCACGGATAACAATATCCGACAGCACATGCTCACGCCTCTCGAATCATTCCGCTGTCCCTCCGACATTGCTCCGACTTTCAACACCTCTCGCAGTACTCATAATGTGCTGGGTTGGAACTTTTTTCTTCCCACCTCCAATTATGTCGGCTTGAATACCGGGCTTCGAGAAACAACAGGCAGCGGTGGATACACGGGCGTGGATGCGATTCTGCACAGCCATCAACACACAACAGGAATTTTCTGGGCTGATAGTCGCGTCAAAATGCGAGATATTACCGACGGTACCAGCAACCAGATCCTTGTTGGAGAACGTGCCTGGAGATATCGAACAGCGAATTGCCGAAACCTGGGGGAGTCGGCGTCCTTGTATGTCACCGGTGCCGGAGACTTCGTCAGCAACGTGAAACAAGGGGATTCCGACGCGCTTGGTGTGATTGGAAGGGGCGTTAACGGGGAGACTCCGAATTGTAACGCCGGAATCGCCGCCACAAACCCCTTCTCATCACTGCATGTGGGCGGGGCTCAGTTTGTGTTCGGAGACGGTCGGGTTCGCTTCATTAGCGAAAATACCGATTTGACCCTCCAACGACGTCTTGGATGGCGAAATGACGGCCATCCCATCGGTGATTTCTAGAATCGTAGAATCTCACGTAATTATTTAATATCATGAGCTTTAAGGCGATTTTCGTAGTCTGATGTTTCATGGGACTGATCAAATTTGAGGAAAATTCGGAAATCCTTCAGAATCTCGTGAACCATTCTCGACGATGCTTCGTCTACACAAGTGGAGATGGTGTTTCCCGACTTCGGGAAGACTGCATGATGGCCTCATCCGCCAGATTCTTTCAGCCTCTCTGACAAAATTGATCTCGCTATGGAGCGGGAAGACTGCTTTTTACAAAAGGAATGGTTTCCTGAAGGCCGCCAAAGTGCGGAAATGGTGCAGTTATGTGGCGTTACCAAGTATCAAACAACCAGAACCAAGACATCCATGCGACTCATGGAAATTGTGGAGTCGTGGCTGTTGTTGATACTTCCGTAGCGGCATTGCGCCTGAAACCGGGAAAATCAAAACGGCTATTTAGCTCTCACACGTCTGGTCGCACATGTACCAGTCGTCGCGAGACGGGACGACTCTCGATGGAGATGTCTCACTCGCGTATGGAGTCCGATCGCAATTTACCGATTAGCGATTCGATTCCAGCCTGGCGAGAGCTACCGGCACCGGCCTGGGCGTCACTCATTATGAGAGACGCCATAAGCTGCTGAGTGAAAATCACTCACAACTTGGCCGACTGTCGAAACGCTCTCCCCACTGGGTGAGTCGTTCGATGCCATGCTGTTGATCTTTTGGCTTTGGTTTTATTTTCCATTGCCCGTCACAGCAAACCGTTTTGTTGCTGAATCCCGAGAATTACCGCATAGAAGCGGTTCTGATAAGAGGAAACCGACCATGGAAACTGACATCTTGCGTGAATTAGTTTTGCGAGCTCAGGCTGGAAGCCGGGACGCTTTCGATACTCTTGTTGAACACTTCGAACCGACCGTGTTTGCTATCGTTTTACGACGTTTGCGAAACCGGGCAGAAGCTTCGGAAGTGACTCAGGAAGTATTCTTGCGAGCATTTCGTAAGCTCGATCAACTCCGCGAGCCAGAGCGTTTCGCAGGTTGGTTGAAGCAGATTGCAGTGCGATTGGCCATCAATCGGGCTGTGCGACGCCCGCAGGAGTTCAGTACTGATAGCGAAGTGATGTCGTCTGTTGCAGAACAAGCTCCCGAAACGCCACTCGAATCGCTGTTGCGTGCAGAGCAGCGTGAGGAAGTTTGGGGTGGACTGCAACGTCTCGGCGATATGGACCGTGAAACTTTGATCTCATTCTACATCAACGGCAATAGCCTGAAGGAAATGAGTGAAGAGTTTGATAGCCCGATCGGAACGATCAAGCGTCGTCTCCACACGGCTCGTCATCGCTTGCGTGATGAATTGCTGGCTCAGCCCGCCTGAACTCTCGTAATGTTTTTTGAAACCTGATTCCGGGTCGTCTCTCTCTTCGGAGAGGCGGCCCTTTTTTAATGGCGAACACCGCATGAGCAAGAATAATTGAGGATTCTGATCAGTTGCAGAGGATATTCCATTTCGACTGATCGGACGTCGGTGATAATTCCCAAATAAATTGCATTCACCAGTGAGATTTGACTTCCCTTGTCTTAATATGGTGGGAGTGCAATACATTCATTCGAGGACAGTTGAACTTGGTCTATCGTGCCATTAGCAAAGTGTTGGATTCTCTGACCAGCATTATTCTGGGAGCCTTGGAAGTGGCAACAATCTGTTGTTGTCATCTGGTCCATTTCGTAACGGCACCCGTTCGTCGCTTCCGCCGATAGTCGAATGAACTCGGATTATCGCCAGTCTTGTGACCAATCAGCCGTCTCAATACCGCTTCTAATCCGCCACTCTCTGAGAACATCGAGCAAACTTTGCTTCTGCACTGCTGAGCCTTCGTCGTCCCAAAGATTGTGTACTTCGTCGGGATCCTGAGTGAGATTAAAAAGTTGACCGTGTGGTTCATCCAGGAAATGGACCAGCTTCCATTCCTGATTACGGACCATCGTCATAAACTCGCATCCTGTCAGAATGCCGTCTTTGATTTGCTCGGCGAAGACGTAGTCGCGCCCTTTCCAGCCGTCTCCTTCCAGTGATTCATTCATCGAGATGGCTTCCAACGTGCGAGGAACTTCGATCCCCGCCAATTCCAGAATGGTTGGTCCCAGGTCCATCTGCTGGCAGAGTTCGTTCACAACTCGCCCTCCCTGGAATTTCTTCGGAGCCCAAACGATCAGAGGGATTCTTGTGATGGCGTCATACATGGTCCACTTCTGAGAGTGACCATGATCGGTCAAGCAATCACCGTGGTCAGAAGTGAAAATAATGATCGAATTATCGAGATAGTCATTCTGCTCTAACGCATCAATGATTTCGCCAACCTTTTCGTCAATCATCGTGACGTTGGCCAGGTAATATGCACGTTGCAGATGGCGTTGTTCTTCCGTCGGCTCAAGTTCTAAAACGACCGAATCGTGATCGATGTCCTGATTATGCTGACGTAACTCTTTGAATGCCGGAGGCTGATTATCCAACTCTTCCTGAGTTACTTCCAATAACGGCAGCTCCTTTTTCAGATAGGGATCTGCATAACGTGGAATCGGATCGTACGGCGGGTGTGGTCCCGGAAAACCGATCTGCAAAAACAAAGGGGCCGTCTTGGGATAGGAGTTGATCCACCATGTCGCCATATCTCCCACGAACATATCGGGATGCGTGTCTTCGGGCAGTTCCCATTCAAACGCACCCAGGCGATCGCGGTAATCGTCACGTTTTCGATAGAGTTCGCGTTGTTGTTTGATCAATCCACGAAACCGTAGTGCTTTGTCCCATTCGTCAAAGTAGTAACGCCCTTCGAGATAGCGGTCCTTATTCTCGACGACGTATCGTTCATCGAACCCCAACTCTGTTTCAAACGGCCAGGTGTGCATCTTGCCGACATTGGTGCAGTGATAACCCGAGTCGTTAAGCAATTCGATCCACGAACGACGCCAAGTGTCGGCGTTTTTCAGAATCCCTGTCGTGTGAGGATAGTATCCTTTGAACAAAGAGGCCCGAGCCGGAGCGCAGGAAGCAGCCGTCACATGGCATTGCGTGTAAACGACCCCTTCTTTCGCCAAGCGGTCGAGATTGGGCGTGTCCATGTAGTCGTAACCGAGGGCATTGATGGTGTCGTATCGTTGCTGGTCGGTGATAATGAAGATGATATTCGGGCGTTGGTCGCTCATTGTGTAGAGATCTTGAGTGCTAAGGTGACAGGAAGTTTATCGACTTTTGGGCAACATCAATTGCCGATACAGTACAGAGTTTCTCTCCATTCGCCTGACGAATCATCGGCATGACGGAGGAAGATTTGGTTGTCGACAATGATCGGCGTGGCAAACGAAATATTGCCCAATTTATTTTCAGCGACCGGTGTAAACTTTTCTGACGTCGCTTTGAACACGTAGGTCGTGCCCCGTTCATCCGAGTAATACAAATTCCCGCCAGCCAGAGTCAAAGAAGAAGAGACCGGACTTCCCAAGCGGGTTTTCCACATCTCCTTGCCGGTTTTGGCTTCCCAACAGAATGCGATCCCGTTGTCTGTCACCGCGTAAAGATATCCATCATGTACGAGCATCGACTGTTCGTAGCATTTCTCTTTGTTTGTCCAGACTTGTCGTGCTTTTCCGTTGCGAACCTGTACGCCGACCGTTTGTTTATCGGGATACCCTCCCGAACCAAAGACCATATCGTCTTCCCAAACCAATGTTCCGCATGTCGCCATCGAACATCCTTCGGCTCTCCAAACACCTTTTCCATTTTCTGGATTGTAACCAGCAAGATAATTGCCTCCCGTCATCAATAGATAATCGTCGCCATTAATATTGGCCACGACGGGAGAAGAAAAACTGATCAAACCTTGTCGGGAAGTTTCCCAGATTTCTTTTCCACTGGCTCGATCAAAGGCTTTGATGAAGCCACCCGCTTCATATTCGCCGGCAACAATGACTTTGTCTTTATAAATGAGAGGAGAGGGGCCGTAACCGAAGGAGTATTTTTTCGGCGTGAATCCACCGGCCCTTTTCTGCCAGAGCTGATTCCCGTCGATATCAAGAGCCGTTAATGAAACCGCATCAGAATTCGCGAACACGACGAACAGTCTTTCGCCGTCCCACGCAGCCGTTGGGGAGGCGTGCGTATTCTTCTTATGGATTTCAGCGAGGAAGCCGCCTTTGTGAATCTCTGTTTCCCAAAGTTGATTGCCACTCTTACGATCAAAAGCGACGACCGATTGCACTTGTGCTTTCTCATCAGCCGTCGTGAGAATCACTTTGTTACCTACGATGATCGGTGATGAATGCCCGCGACCGGGAACCGCCGTCTTCCAGACGACATTTTGCGACTCGCTCCATTTTGTCGGAGGCTTCTCACCCTCTGCTGCAATGCCGTTAAAATTGGGACCGCGCCACCAAGGCCAATCAGCCGCAGAGATTTGGGTCGTGGTGGTCAGTAACGCTATAATAAGAAAGGCAAAACGTGGCATCGGTCATTCTCCGGGTAGCAGAACAGAAAGAGCTTCTCCATTGAAACCGGTACCGGACCAAATTTGAACAGGCTAAGGGACGGTTTTGGTGATTTTCATCAGAGAATCCGATGCTCCGTTCAAGAGAATGATCGTAACTCTCCATGAAGCACAAATGTAATCAGAACTTTCGGTGACTCCCTAGAACTCGACCGACGCGGGTCGCGATTTTTTGGTGACGTATCTTAAAAAGAGCACGAATGGAATCAGGACCGGTAACCAGGGAGTGATTGCAATCACCAACAAGGTGGCAGCCTGTAACAATTCGACAAACGTACCAGCAGAAGCACCAAATGTCTCATTCACTCGTTCCTGAAATGTGGGAGGAACTTCTGCAACAAGAACAGGCGGTTCGCAGACGTCTTCTTCACTGATATCGAGGTTTATAGTGGCGAGTGCCGTCATGTCCTTCAGGAGTTCGAGTCGCCCTTGCATACGTTCGATTTCTCCGACGACACGCGACAATTCTTTTTCCACATCGAAGATGTCGCTGAGACTTTTGGTGTTGGTCTTCAATAGTTCGTTCAGTCTTTGCTCCATTCGCTTCATATTTTCGATCCGTTTTACGACATCGACATACTCCTCGGTAACTTCTTTGGAATCGAGTCGGTCTTTGGTGGGGTAGCCGAGTTCTTTCAATCCCGCATGAAAGCTGTCGAAGGAAACTGAAGGAACGCGAATCTTCCAATGACCACTTCGTCGGCTTCCCGCACCTCCATCAATATTATGAGTTGCAGTGAATCCTTGATGTTCGTTCACAAGCGTTCTTAAATTAACGACCGCCGTTTCAAACTCTTTCACTTCCAAATGCATATCGGAGGTATAGACAACTTTTCGCTGTTCCATAATTTTGGTGAGATGTTCGTTGGCTGGCTTCGCCGCGTCTTCTATCATCCCCGCCACTGATTCAGTCGCTTCACCCGCGGGGTAGGAATCTTCCGTTATTGTGGAATCCGAATCGTAAGAGACTTCATATTCACGATAGGGCCCCTCCGCTCCACAACCTATCATAGTCAACGTGAATAACAGTCCGACACTCAGACAAATAGACGGCATTGGATGAGCGCACCGTGAGCGCAGAAATTTGAACATGGAAAATCTCCTCGAATTGAGATCAGATATGAAATGAGTATTAGAATTCGCTGAACAGCTCACTAAGTAGGAGACCGAGACTGATCGAAATATTCCCGAATTTTCTACCAATTCCGCAGAAATCCAGAAGTTCGTTGATCGGAAAGTGATGAGTGACGCGTAGGAAGACTTGCTTGTCGCTGCCTGGTCCCGATAATAAAAGAAGAGTGATCCTACCACTGAAGCTCACTCTCCCACCTGAATTTGGAATCGTTGGCCCCACGATTTCCACACACACACCTTTGCTGTAACAACAATGATGAGGTTACCGATGAGACGTTTCTTTTTGACGGTCATTGCCGTGGTTGGATTGTTTTCTTCTGTCGTTCGTGCAGAATCTCCCCAGTTTGAATTCCAGAAGGGAGATAAAATCAGCCTCATCGGTGCAACTCTCGCCGAAAGAATGCAATACTTCGGTCATCTCGAAGCGTTGTTGCATGCCAATCATCCAGACTTGCAACTCTCTTTTCGCAATCTCGCATATTCAGCAGACGAAGTTGCCTTCCGTCCTCGATCACTCAACTTTGGTGAACCCGACCAACACCTGACACATTCCGAATCCGATGTCGTGTTCGCTTTCTTTGGATTCAACGAATCGTTCAAAGGTGAAGAAGGGCTGGAAAAGTTTGAAGACGATTTAAGGCAGTTTGTCAGGCACACTCTTAAACAGAAGTACAACGGCGAGTCCGCGCCTCGTCTGGTTTTGTTCACTCCCATTCCCCACGAAGACTTGAAGAACCCCAACTTGCCGGACGGCTCTGCCAATAATTCCAACATTGCGATGTACTCTCAGGTCATGAAGAAAGTCGCCGCAGAAGAATCTGTTTCCTTCGTGGATCTTTTCACGCCGACTCAAAAAGTGATGCTGCAAGATTCCGAGCATGTCACTTTCAATGGAGTTCATTTGACAGATGCTGGTTACAAAAAACTGGCCCCCGTTTTCTACGAGGCATTACTTTCCGAAGAGCCCCGGCAAGAGGTCTCTTCTCAACTATTGGCAGAAGTTCAAGAAAAAGATTACCAGTGGTTCAATCGCTATCGTGCCGTCAACGGGTATTACATCTACGGTGCTCGAAACAAAGTTTGGAATAATGAAGAGGTAATGGAAAACGAGCGGGCCAAGCTGGATGAAATGTGCGCCGTCGTTGATCAGAGAATCTGGAAACTGGTCAATGGTCAGCAAATTTCTGCAACGCCCGACTACTCCACAACCCGCGGCTACATAACCGTCGAAACGAATTACAAAGAACCGATTGAAATTCTTCCACCCGAAGAAGCCATCAAGCAATTTCATGTCGCCGATGGTTATGCCGTCAATCTGTTTGCCAGCGAAGTGGAATTTCCAGACATCGAAAATCCTGTCCAGATCACATTTGACACACAAGGTCGATTGTGGGTCGCCACAATGCCGTCATACCCGGGCTACAAACCACCTCACAAACCGCACGACAAACTATTGATTCTTGAGGATACAGATGGAGACGGTAAAGCGGACAAGCAAACGGTCTTCGCTGACAACCTGCATGTTCCCACCGGCTTCGAACTGGGTGATGGAGGCGTCTACGTTTCGCAACAACCCAATCTGATGTTCCTGAAAGATACTGATGGTGACGGCAAAGCCGACTTCTCACGCCTCATACTGCACGGCTTCGACTCGGGTGACACGCATCATTCCATCGGCGCTTTCACTTGGGGACCAGGTGGCGGACTCTACATGCATGAGGGGACTTTTCATCACTCAATGACGGAAACTCCTTATGGTCCCGTCCGCAATGCTCACGGCGGAATCTATCGCTACGATCCCACGACCGAAAAGTATGAGACTTTCGTCCATTACAACTTTGCCAACCCGTGGGGACATGTCTTCGACAAATGGGGGCAGAACTTTGTCGCCGATGCGTCCGGCGGCGCGAATTATTTTGGAACGGCATTTTCCGGGAAAGCTCCACAGTTTACTGGTCAGGATGATTTTGGGCCGTTCAAGTTTGTTTACGCTCCTCAGATGAAACAATTCTTTCCGAAACGTGTTCGACCGACAGCCGGCTGTGAGTTAGTCTCCAGTCGTCATTTTCCTCCCGAAGCGCAAGGCAATTATTTACTCAATAACGTCATCGGCTTTCAGGGAATCCTGCAACATACCGTGAAGGAAGTCGATTCCGGGTTTGAAGGAAAAGAAATCGAACCGTTGCTCTATTCTTCTGACCGCAATTTTCGCCCGACCGATATCCAGTTTGGTCCTGATGGGGCACTCTACATTGTGGATTGGTTCAACCCATTGATCGGTCACCTGCAACACTCGATTCGCGATCCCAATCGCGATCACACTCATGGGCGCATCTGGCGAATCACATACCCTTCACGTCCCTTGGTCAAAATGCCAACCATCAAAGGAGCCTCGGTTGACGAACTCCTGAATCTCTTGAATGAACCGGAAGACCGCACACGTTACCGTGTTAAACTCGAACTGCGTGAACGTCCTACTGCTTCGGTGGTGACGGGCATCGAGAAATTCATCGCGGGCCTCGACAAGAATGCCGACAACTACGAACATTTGTTGCTCGAAACCTTATGGGTCCGTCAGCATCATAACGCCGTCGATGTGAGTCATTTGCGTCGTGTATTGCATTCTCCCGACTATCATGCCCGCGCTGCGGCCACTCGTGTCTTGGGTTATTGGCGCGATGATCTCCCCGAAGCATTAAATCTGCTGCAAGAGATGGTCAACGACGACCATCCTCGCGTTCGTCTCGAAGCGGTCCGGGCGGCCAGTTTCTTTGAGACACCGCGAGCGGGAGAAGTCGCTCTGCAATCGCTCAATCACGAGATGGATTATTATCTCGATTACACTTTGAAACAAACAATGCAGGCTCTCGAACCGTATTGGTTACCTGCCGTGGCTGCGGGACAACCGTTCGCCAAAGAGAACACCGAGGGCATCAAGTTCATCATCTCAACCATTAAAACTCCCGACCTGATCAATATGGCTCGGAGTGAAATTGTTTTCGACGAGATGCTCAACCGTCATGGAGTTGTGTTCCAACATCGACAGGAGGCCATTGAAGGTCTCGCCCGTCTCCACAATACCACACCCATGGATGAACTGCTGGAAACAATCGCTCATCTCGATACGCGAGACAGCGAGCATGGCGAACATGTGTTGATCGACCTTGGGATCTTACTCAGTCGTCAGCCCGGCAAAAACATTGCCAAACATCGCTCGCAAATTGAAGAATTGACGCAGTGGGCACAAAAACCGATTACTCGTCGAGTCGCGTTTGCCGCACTCATCACAGCCGATCAAAACATAGACGCGGCTTGGGAGAAAGGGACCAAGTCAATCGGAGCGCTGCGAGATTTGGTTGCGGCAATCCCTCTCATTCAATCCTCCGAGGTTCGACAAAAGACCTATTCCAAAATTGAACCACTCTTGCACGGCCTACCAGAAAAACTGACAGCCACCCTCGGCAAGCAACAAGGGCAACTGGGGAGATACGTCCGAGTCACTCTTCCCGGCAAAAGTCGCACGTTGACACTGGCCGAAGTGCAAGTTTTCAGTGACGGCAAGAATATCGCCCCAAATGGTCATGCTACTCAATCATCCATTTCTTCCAGTGGAGCACCTCAGCGTGCCATCGATGGAAACACGAGCGGTGTTTATAACGAAGGATCATCCACTCATACCGCCGGTGAACAGAACCCGTGGTGGGAAGTGGACCTCAAAGCCGATTATCCCATTGAACAAATTGTCGTTTGGAACCGGACCGATGGCGACCTGGGCAATCGAATCGATAAATTCAAAATCGAGATTCTCGATTCCTCTCGACAGGCGGTTTATACGCGTGGAAATAATAAAGTTCCCCAGCCGAAAACCGAGTTCGCCGTCAAAGGAGATCCGCAACAGGTGATCCGTGAAGAAGCAATCCGTTCCATCGTCTCAATTCCGGGACATGAAGCCGACACCTTCACAACATTGGCGAAATTCGTGAAGACAAACTCATCACGAGCAGAGGCGGTCTCTGCTCTGAGTCGTCTCAACCGCGCGAAACTTCCTGAAAAAGAAGTGCGACCGCTCATTGACACTCTTCTCGGCATCGTCGAAAAGACACCCATCGAGCAACGAACGCAAGACGACATCATGGAAGCAATCCAGCTCGGGAAACGGCTGGCCGTCATCCTGCCGGAGGCCGAAGCGCGTTCATTGATTACTCAATTCCGCCAACTCGGCGTGGATGTTTTCTTCGTTCGCCCCGTACCGCATAAAATGCAGTACGACCGAACAAATCTGTATGTCGAAGCGGGTAAGCCGTTCGAGATTGTCTTTGAAAATACCGACATCATGCCTCACAATCTGGTGCTCACCACGCCCGGTGCACGTGAGGAAGTCGGCATCCTGGCTGAGAAACTCGGTTCATCACCCGAAGCGATGAAAAAACAGTTCATTCCCGACAGTGACAAAGTTTTGGCCTATACGGGATTGTTGCAGCCGGGTCTCCAGGAACGACTGAAGTTGATCGCTCCCCAATCATTGGGAGAGTATCCATTTGTTTGTACGTTCCCCGGTCACTGGAGAACGATGTACGGCACGATCCACGTCGTCAAAGACATTTCCGAGATTCCACTCGAACAACTCGACGAACCGGCTGAAGATCATGACCACTCGAACGGTCCGATGTATCAGCGTCGATTTGTCCGTAAGTGGAAGGTCGAAGACTTAATCGCCTCGTTACCACAAGCCGATGAAAATCGATCCTTCGAAAACGGACGCTTGTTGTTTAAGTCGATTGCCTGCGTCCAATGCCATCAGATGAAAGGTGAAGGTGCCAAAATCGGTCCCGACCTGACATTGGTGCGTCAGAAAATGCAGGACGGCAAACTCGACCGTGTCCGAGTTTTGAACGAGATGATCGAGCCTTCCAAAGTCATTGATGAGAAGTACCGCACACAAATTGTGATCAATGACGAAGGGAAACCTTACAGCGGAGTCATCGTGTATGAAGACGATCAAATCATTCGCCTGATGGCCAACCCATTGGAGAAAGACGCCAAGGCCATTGAAATTCCTAAGGACAGCATTGAAGAGCGAGTCGATTCCAAGGTCTCTCTGATGCCCGAAGGACTTCTCAATACTCTCACGAAACAGGAAATCTTCGACTTATTGCTGTATATCGAAACCGGCGGAGTTGCGAATTCGTCCGTCTATAAGTAATCGTTACGACGTAGAGAGACATAATTAGCACCCTAACTGATATTGACCTTGTGGGACTGGAGAACTAAAACTCCAGTCCTATTTTCGTGGAGGTTATCCTGCCTCGTCTTCCAATCGTTATGAGTCCAACGATGCGTTTTGCAATCGTCATAAGTCAAATCAAATTCTGGCAACATTGCTGTCGGAGATGGGATTTTGTCGGTTGGTTTCTACTGACGGTCTCTGTTTTCTGTTGTGAGGTCTCTGCACAAAACTGGACAGAACCGGAAGACGTTTTCTCAGCATCTGCCGGGAAGAGTTTTTACTCTCCCGAATCACACCTCTCGTATTCCAATCGTCAATATCACTGTCTCGATGACCCGCTGTGTAGTCAATCCGATCAGCCCTCATTTGTCTTTATGCCTGAGGGATTCATCTATCCGACCTATCTTGGGAATCCCCACGAACCGCGACTCGGAACTCAATGGGTCTATGAAAAAGATGATGGCTGGTTGTGGGATTCCACATTGGGTGGACGATTGGGCTTGTTACGTTGGGGACCAGCCGACCGGCTGGAAGGTGTGCAACTCGACATTTTGGCAGCAGCCAAGTTACGGATGGATCCGAATGAGGGACAAGACGTTCGCTCGGTCGACTTCCGCGTCGATGTTCCCATCACGTGGGGAGCGGGTCCGCATCGATTCAAGCTGGGGTACTCACACATCAGTTCCCATCTTGGCGACGAGTTTCTACTCAAAAATATGGGGTTTGACCGACTGAACTACTTTCGTGATTCTGTTGTCCTCGGGTATTCCTATTATCCCATTCCCTCGGTCCGTCTTTATGGCGAATCAGCTTACGCATTTTGGAGAGAAGTTGCCGGTCCGTGGCGATTCACTATGGGTTTGGACTACGCTCCTCCCATCCCTACCGGCAGCCAGGGGGCTCCCTTCTTCGCTCTGAATGGTGACTTGCGCGAAGAGGTCGATTTTGGCGGTGGAGTTGCGGCACAAGCAGGCTGGGCTTGGCGAAGTGAGCATTATCCCGGGCTCCTGAGAACAGGACTGTCATATTACAACGGCAAGAGCCCGCAGTTCTCGTTCTTCAATCAGCATGAAGAACAAATTGGCTGGGGTCTGTGGTACGACTTCTAAATTCTTTGAGAGTTCTTCGAGACTCCTGAAGTCAGGTCTTCTTTAGCTCTGCACGAATGCCGTTTGCAAGTTCGACACTCCACATCAAACAATGCGTGAATCTCCTGCGATTTCCAGCTATCATGACGACTTGTCAGTTTTCATCGCCTGATTCATGTTTAAGGGTCTTTGATGTCTCGCACTGCTCATTTGTGTCTGTTTGCAACGGTTGCCACGCTCTGTGGTGTTCTGGTTTGTTCCACCAGTCTGGATGCCCAGAAGACGAAGAAGAAGCCAGCGACATCTCAACCAAAAGTAAAAGACGCCAAAAACGTAACGACCGGAGAACCGGCACCAGAAAAAGATCCCGAATACGCCAAGTATGCCATCTTTGAAAACTCCGCTCCGCGTGCGGAGACAGTCCGGCCCGCCTCGACCACACTGCCGTTAAAACTCGCCAAAGAAGCTCGCATCGCTTTCATTGGAAATGGATTACTTGAACAGACTCAATTTCACGGCTACTTTGAAACTTTCCTGCATCAGAAATACCCGAATCACAACCTGAAAGTTCGGAACCTCTGCTGGTCAGCCGACACGCCCGAACTGCAACCGCGCCCCGAAAATTTTGCCGACATCAATCAACATCTGACTTACGAAAAAATCGATGTCATCTTTGCGTCGTACGGCTTCAACGAATCCTTTGCAGGCCACTTAGCAGTCACCGACTTTGAGATCGCCCTCACGAAATACGTTTCCAAACTCAAGTCGAGTGCTTTCAACGGTAAGACAGGGCCTCAGATTATTCTGGTCTCCCCCATCGCCAATGAAGATATCGAAGGCGTTCCTGCCAGTAAGAATAACAAAAACATACGACTCTACGCCGAGGCAGTTAAACGAGTCGCCATCAAGACCAGAGTCGGCTTCGTTGATGTCTATAAAGCGACTGCCGAAGTAATGGCGGAGAGTAAAGAACCAATCACGTTGAACGGCGTGCATTTGAACGAAGATGGCTATGAGGTCTTCTCGCGTGCTTTGTTTCAGGGAACATTCGACGAAGATGCTTCCGATGTCAACGAGCAGATTCGGGAACTGGTTGTCGATAAAAATCGCCAATACTTTCGGCGGTATCGCCCGCTCAACACATTCTATTACACAGGAGGCCGAAAAGGGTCTTATGGCTATCTCGACTTTCTCCCCGCCATGAAAAACTTTGATCTCATGGTGCAAAATCGCGATGCACGCTTGTGGGCATTGGCACAGGGAGAGCCCTTACCTCAACGACTCGATGATTCCAATCTTCCCGAGATGCCGGAAACGGCACAAAGTCGCGGTGCGAATGAATGGATGACAGCGGACGACGAATTGAAGGCCTTCAAAATCGATCCACGATTTGAAGTCAATCTGTTTGCCGGTGAAGAACAGTTCCCCGATATTGGTGCTCCCATTCAAATGCGATGGGATAGTCGCGGCCGATTGTGGGTCAGTTGCTCGACAACTTATCCTCATGTCTATCCGATGAACGAACCCAATGACAAAATTGTGATTCTGGAAGATACCGACGGCGATGGCAAGGCCGACAAATCAACCGTTTTCGCCGATGATCTTCATATCCCGCTCTCTTTCGAGTTTGGTGATGGTGGGATTTACGTTTCTGAAATGCCGCACCTGACGTTTTTGAAAGATACTGATGGTGACGACAAGGCCGATGTCCGCAAATTATTGCTGACAGGATTCGGAACCGAAGACTCGCACCACTCTTTGCACGATTTCAGTTGGACACCCGACGGCGATTTGATCTTTCGCGAATCGATCTTTCATCACAGTCAGGTCGAAACTCCTTACGGACCGGTGCGTCAACAAAATAGTGGTTGGTTTCGATTTGAACCAGATACACATCGACTGACCAGCTTCGGCACGTATCACAGCACCAACCCGTGGGGAGTGACCTTCGATGATTGGGGAAACCATGTCGCCAGCCATCCAGTCTTCGCCGCGGCCTTTCATTCGCTCGATCCTCCCTACCCCGACCAACATCCCAAACCGGCCGGCTTGAGAGCCTATTCGGGAACATGCGGCCATGAGTTTGTAGATTTCGCGACGTTTCCCGAAGAACTACAGGGTGGCTTCATTAAAGCCCGCTACAAACCAACCAACCGAATCGAAATTCATAAATGGGTGGAAGGTGAATTTGGATATGACGAGGAGTATGTCAGCGATCTGATCTTCTCGACGAACCTGAGCTTTATACCTGTTGATTTACGCTACGGTCCACGCGGTGCCATGTATGTCTGCGACTGGTACAATCCGGTGAAAGGACACGCACAATATTCATTGCGTGACGAACGACGTGATCGTCAATCGGGACGTATCTGGAGAATCACCGCCAAAGGACATCCCGTTCAAGAGGCTCCTAACTTCGCAGAAATGTCGATTTCCGAATTGGTTGAGATGCTCGCTCGTCCGGAATATCGATATCGCTATTGGGCCAAGCGAGAACTTCGTGAGCGTGATCATCGACAAGTCGAACAGACATTGAAAAGCTGGGCCTCCAATCTTGATAAAAACGATCCACGCTATCGACATCACCAGATGGAAGTGGTGTGGGCACTGCGTTGGATTGAAGCCGTTGATCACGAATTACTGCGAGATCTCTTGAGTTGCCAAGATCATCACGCACGAGCCGCCGCGACTCAGCAACTCCGCTATTGGCATCCTGATATGCCCGATGCGACTAAATTACTCCGAAAATCGGCCAACGATTCCAATGGACTTGTCCGCATGGAAGCCGCCATTGCGGCGAGTTACATCGGCAGCATAGATGCGCTTGATGCCATGTTGGATGTCCTCAATCATCCC
>Ga0055584_100001003_pt1 | contig 27308 bp, 18 predicted proteins | sample OSDHelmetaG_FD_58716 | JGI IMG/M metagenome (GOLD analysis project Ga0055584, IMG submission 58716) | Pelagic marine sediment microbial communities from the LTER site Helgoland, North Sea, for post-phytoplankton bloom and carbon turnover... | ecosystem: Environmental > Aquatic > Marine >...
TTGCTTCCTCGCTGATCGCTCGGCGGCCTTCGCTTACGCGAATCGGCATGAGCGATGTGGAATCGTCTTCAAGATGGAAAAATACTCACGCAGAGACACGGCGGCGCAAAGAAAAATATGAATGTCTACATTTGTTATCAAAAGAGATAAGAACGCTTATCGACGCTAATGCACTGATCTGATCCTGATGAGTGAAGATCAGCGTGAATCAGCGTTCCTTATTTTGTGGCTATTCATTCTGACCACGAATGACTCGAATTAAACAAATCACAATAAGTCGGCACGTTGATGAGCGAATCTCTCGGGGGCTTCTGCTACGCAGAGCGCCCACAGGCACCCTTCGCGTTTTTGTAAAAATTGAAAGGACCACGGATCACGCTGATGAAGCGGGTCAAAGAAGCCAGAGAACGCGGAGGGATTTACACTCAGTGTGGCTGGGGCTCTTTTCTGTTTTGGAAAGAAAACTGAACTTTGATTTCACATGCAGCCATCGCCATTCAGAAAACAACCATAGCCCCAGAAGAAAGAAGTTGACTCACGTAGCAGCGCAGAGACGCCGCGTTGCTGATCTTCCTGCACAGTAGAGTTCGGCTCCTCGTTCGTTTGGCTTACCAAACTGGATTCGCAGCCAGGGGCGTCAGACGAAATGCTTCTGAAACGAGAATTATCTTCGCATTTTTGAGCGTGCCTGCGGTAAGATGAGATCAATAATTCAACGACCGCATTCTTTGGATCGCGAGAAACGGTTCGTCAATTCTCCTGAAACGCAGGTTCAACATCATGAGATTCCTGGCTCTCTCACTTGTGCTGACCGCACTCTCTACGTTTTCCCACAACCTGTGGGGTGATGATCTCCCCAACACTCGGCTTACGAACTCTTCTCCCGCCTGGACCTCTCATTCTCCCCGAGAAGAAATCCGCCCCGAGTTCGTCTCAACCCCCGCCACCAAGGACAATCCCTCCGGAACCTTGACCATTCGTGCCGATGAGCGCGAAGGGCTCGTCGGCATCTGGCAAACTTTACTGCCAGTATCAGGTGGTAACTGGTATCGCTTCAGCGCAGAACAATTGACAGAGAATGTGAAACTTCCTCGTCGCACAGCCGTTGTTCGTTTGATCTGGCAAGACAATGCAGGCAACAAAGCAGTCCGGGATGATCCTACCTTCGCGTCTTATCGACCGGGAACACCACCGCGAGCCGAGCCGGATTTTGTGCCTGCCGGCAGAATGCAGCCGAATGGCTGGGAACAACTCGATCATGTCTATCATGCCCCCACGTCTGCGTCACAGGTCTTGATCGAACTCAATTACCGTTGGGAAGCCGGAGGAGAGGCGAGCTGGAGAAACGTGACCTTGTCTCCCGCGGAAGCTCCTCAACCAAGACTGGTCAAATTGGCAACCGTGCATCATCAACCCAGAGGAGGCAGCAGCAATCACGAAAAGTGTGAGCAGTTTGCACCGTTCATCACACAGGCCGCGGATCAGGATGTCGATCTGATCGTCTTACCGGAAACCCTCACCTATTACGGTCGTAAACTCTCTTACGCGGAGTGTGCAGAACCGGTTCCCGGCCCTTCCACTGAATACTTTGGCACGCTCGCCAAACAGCACGACATGTACATCGTTGCCGGTTTACTCGAACGAGACAAACACCTGGTTTATAACGTGGCCGCTCTCATCGGACCGGACGGACAATTGGTCGGCAAATATCGAAAAGTGACGCTACCGCGTGGAGAGATTGAAGGAGGCATCACTCCCGGCAAAAGTTATCCGGTCTTCGAGACACGCTTCGGAAAAGTCGGCATGATGATTTGTTACGACGGGTTTTTTCCTGAAGTGGCCCGTGAACTTTCCAATAATGGGGCCGAAGTCATTGCGTGGCCCGTGTGGGGATGTAATCCATTACTGGGCGAGGCGCGCGCTTGCGAAAACCACGTGTATGTTGTCAGCAGTACCTACACCGATGCCGCTTCCGATTGGATGATTTCTGCCGTTTATGGACAGGACGGACAGCCTCTCTCTCAAGCCACTGATTGGGGCACAATTGCCGTGCAGGAAGTGGACCTCGGCAAACCTCTGTATTGGCATTCTCTGGGCGACTTCCGCGCCCAAATCGAACGCCATCGACCGGTCGTTCCCGGAGAAACCGATGCCAGATAGTACATGCAGAACTATTTGGCATCACTGGATCACCTTGTGTGTTAGCGTTGTCGCAATGCTGGTTTGCTCAGGCCGAGTGACGGGTGAAGAATACCAAATTGCCACTTTTTCAGCCGATGTGACGATTCCCATCGGTCATCGATGCATGGGAATTCTTCCCACCAAAGCGAAAGAGATTCTCGATCCGCTCGAAGCACGCGGCTTTATCCTGACCGGACCTGAACAGCCAGTGGTTTTGGTGGCTGTCGATTGGTGCGAAATCAGAAACGGTGCCTACGACGAATGGAGAGAGACCATCGCCGATGCCGCTGGTACGACACGCGAACGGGTCATGGTCTGTTCGCTCCATCAACACGACGCCCCCGTCTGTGACAAGGAGGCCCAACTGTTATTGGATGAAGTCGGGATGCAGCAGGAGTTGTACGACCCCGAGTTTCATTCTCAATGCCTGAAACACATCTCCTCTGCCGTCGAGGACGCACTTTCTGAGTTGAAGCCAGTCACCCACGTTGGAGTCGGAGAAGCGACCGTTGAAAAGATCGCATCGAGCCGACGTGTCATAGGTGAAGATGGAATCATTTCCTACAGTCGTTACTCGGCATCAGGAGGAAACGAGTTTCATGCCAACGCGCCCGATGGACCGATCGATCCGAAGTTAAAAACAATCTCTTTTTTTCATCACGACCAACCTCTGGTGATGCTTCATAGTTATGCCGTCCATCCGATGAGTTTCTACGGTCGTGGAGGTGTCAGTTCGGATTTTGTCGGCTTGGCACGACGGAGGATGCAACGGGAACACCCTCGGGCATTTCAGATTTACGTGTCGGGATGTAGCGGAGATGTCACAGCCGGAAAGTACAACGATGCCACTCCTGCATCCAGACAGCTACTCACCCAAAGATTGTTTGAATCGATGGAAACGAGTTGGCAATCCACCCGGCGTCAGCCCGTCAAGCAGGTTGTCTTTCGCAACAGCACTTATGATCTGCCGTTTCACGAAGGGGAAGAATTCCAGGCCGAACATCTCGAATCAGTCTTGAAGGATGATTCTGCCAAAGAGAGCGACAGAATTCTGGCCGCGATGAGTCTCAGCAGTTTGCAGCGTAAATCCCGGAAACAACCGTTAGAACTCCCCTGCCTCGATCTCGGCAATGCCCAAATCGTATTGTTTCCGGGTGAGACATTTGTCGGCTATCAACTCATGGCCCAAAAGCTGCGCCCGGATTCGTTCGTGATGTCGATTGGGTATGGGGAATGTTGGCCCGGATATGTCCCCACCAAGCAGGCTTTCGAGGAAAACTTCAATCACGACTGGCGTTGGGTCGGTCGCGGCTCGGAGAAGATTTTGAAACGAGCGATGCGTGAAGTTCTCGTAGCCCCTCAATAATCAGGAGCTCAAGGCTGGTTGTTTGGTCGTCATTTTTTCTTCGTCGGCGACATGCCCTGGCTCGGCATGATGACGCAGTGTGATTTTTGCGTAGATAGAGTAAAAAGTGGGCACCATAAACAACACCATGACGGTTGCCGATAAAAGTCCAAACGCCAGACTGACGGCCATCGGAATCAGAATTTGAGCCTGAAATGATCTCTCCAACATCAGCGGGACCAATCCCGCGACGGTTGTGACGGAGGTCAACAAGATTGGTCGTAATCGGCGACGGCCTGCATCGAGCAATGCCTCTTCGAGTTCCAAACCGTCGTCGATTCGATGATTGATAAAGTCGACCAACACAATCGAATCGTTGACCACAACTCCGGTTAAAGCGACCAATCCAAACATACTGAACATCGTCAATGGCAAACCGAGAGCCCAGTGCCCGAGAATCGCCCCCACAAAGCCGAAAGGAATAATGGCCATAATGATGGCGGGTTGAATGTAAGACGTAAATTCAAATGTCAGTAAGGCGTACATACATATCATGGCGATGCCGAGCCCGATCATGAGACTCATCATCGATTCGTTCGTTTGCTCTTGCTGCCCTTCCCACAACACGGTCACGCCGGGATACTCTTTCAATAAGTCATCCATGAAATCGTCTTGCAATTCTTTGACCACTTGCTGTGCATTGCCCCCTTTTGTGTCATCAACATCCGCTGAAATGGTAATTGATCGTAATTGATCAACGCGGTTAATTTCTGAAGGCGAACGAGTGACCTTCACCTCGGCCAATTCAGTCAAAGGACGTTCGCTGCCATCTCCCAATCTGACGCGAATGTTTTCAAAATCTTTCAATGATCGCCGGTCTTCCGCCGGATAGCGAACCATCAATTTGACTTCGTGACGCCCGCGTTGTAACCGCATGACTTCCTGACCAAAGTAAGACGCGCGCACCGTCTCGGCAAGATCGGCCAACGTCACTCCGAGAGCCTGTGCTTCGTCCTTAATACTCAGTTGGTATTCCCATTTCCCTGGAACCGAGTCATCGGAGATATCAAACACCCCCTTAAATTCGCCCAGTTTATCTTTGCATTTTTCGACCGCTTCAGTCAGTTCCTCAAACTTATGACTGGGAGCGAGCATCTTGAATTCAATGGGAGTTCCCCCCGGTCCTTGGGCTTTACTACCAAAACTCAGCGAGTCGGCCCCCGCGATCGGCCCCACCTTCTCTCTCCAGCGAGCAATGATTTCATCACTCTTTATCGGTCGTTCAGCAGGATCAATCAGTTCGACATCAACGCTCCCGACATGCCCACCCTGAGCCGTTCCACTACGACCGGGCATTGCCTGTTGCTGAGAATAACCGACACTGTTGCGAACAACTTTGACAAGCTTCGGGTTGTACCCCTCATCGCGATATTTCTTTTCGATCTCTTGTTGGTATTCCTCAACCACTTCATCCAACCCGACTTTGATCCGAGCGGTGGCCGCTTCAGTCACATTGGCGGGAGTCCCATTCGGGAAGCTGACGTTGGAGACGATCTGTTTGCTATCCAGTTTCGGGAAGACAATAAACGAAACTTTGGAATTTCGAATGGCCACAGTCATGATGATGATCGAGACTCCGATGCTGACACTGAGCGCGGCATTTCGAACACTGAACTTCAAACTGGGGAGATAAAAGTTTTCGATCACCCAATCGAGCGCCCGGGTGGTTTTTCCTCTCAGATAACCAAAAAATTTGCTGAGTGCCACAATGGGATACATCACAATGTCGATCAACTTCGTGAAGACAACCAGAATCAATCCTAAAGTACGGGCTGATTTCGTATCCCACTTCTTACGGACATCGTTCATCCGTTGCGCCAGCGTCTCATGAGATTCATGGGCCAGATGGCACGGAAGTATGAAAATACTTTCCAATAAAGAAATCACCAGCATGGCAATCATTGCCAGTGGCATACAGGCGATGAATTTGCCCATCACTCCCGTCACAAAAAACAGAGGCATAAACGTCATGACGGTGGTGGCGATGGATGTCATCACAGAGGGGATCACTTCTGCGGCCCCATCAACGGCCGCAGAGATCAGGTCCTTACCCATATCGCGATGAGAGGAAATATTCTCACCCAGAACAATGGCGTCATCCACCACGATACCCAACGCCATCATAAAGGCGAACATCGTCAGCATGTTGAGTGTTTGACCGGCAGCCAATAACACAGCACAGGCACCGAGAATCGAAATCGGAATCCCCAACGCCACCCAAAACGCAAGTCGTGTGTCGAGAAACAACGCCAGTACAATGAGGACGAGGACTAGCCCTTGCATTCCGTTTCGCGTGAGAAGATCCATGCGGTCTTTCACATCGATCGATTGATCGCCCCAATAGACAATCTCGTAACCTGCCGGCAAATCTGATTTCTTCTGCTCTACATAATTCCGAACAGCTTCACAGATCACGAGCAAATCTTCGTCCGATGTCCGTTCCACAGAGACGACTTGTCCCGGTTTACCGTTAAGCCGCGTGTTAGAGGTAATGTCTGTGAAACCGTCTTTGACGACACCCAAATCACCCACAGTAAGGACCGCACCATTCTCGGTGGTCACCAGTGGAATTTGGGTAATCCTCTCACCAATAACGGCTTTGTTATCCCCTTTGACAAGAATGTCTTGTGTGGATGTTTTAATGGTCCCGCCTGGCAGCTCCATATTTTGTCGAGCGATGAGGTTGCTGACGGTTTGCAGAGAGAGGCCATACTCACGAAGTGTCTGCTCCGGAATCTCGACATCAATTTGAAAGTTTTTGGCGGCTGAGATTTTCGGCTGAGAGACTTCTTTCAAGGCACGTAACTCATCCCGTACTTCTTCTGCCAGGTTTCGCAAAGCCAATTCTTGCTCAAGAGTTTGCGCGGATCCCTCGGGACCGATGACTCCGACTTGAATCACAGCCTCTCGGAATGTGACCTGCGTAATCTCGGGATCTTCGGCCAGTCGTGGGAAGGTCGAAATCCGGTCAACTTCCGAACGGACCTCGCTCAGGACTTTTTGTGGATCGACGGTTGTTTCGAGTTCGAGAACCAGGCTGCCTGCGTTCTCAGCCGCGATGGAGGTTTGCTTTTTGATGCCGTCCAGAGACGCAACCGACTCCTCCAGCTTCTGGCAAATCCCTTCTTCGACTTCCTCAGGACTGGCACCGGGATACGGGACAGAAACCAGTAAGATCTCCAGTTCAAATTCGGGAAAGACCTCGCGGTTCATCAAACCGGCAGACATCAATCCCACGGCCAGAATCCCGACGAGAATCGTGTTCATCGCCGGAGTATTCCCAATTGACCAACGCAGGAGGGACTTCATAGAGATTCCTTGTCATCCGATTTTTCAGCGAGCTTGGAAGCAGTTTGCACTTTGAGCGGCATCCCTTCTTCTGGTTCTGCTAACTGCGAAACAATCACTTTGTCCCCCGGAAGCAGCGGGCTATCCTCTTCATGTATCAGGACTCGCCCATCTTGCCGATGAACGACTTTGATCGTTTCCACTTGGAGCCCTTTCTTTGTCGATAACCAGACAATATTGCCCGGGCGAACACCCTCTTCAGGAATCGACAACAAAGGACGACCGGGGACGACTCCCGTTGACATTTTCACGAACATCCCGTTCATCAGAGTGCGAGGAGCGCGGCTGGTGATGATCTGCGAATCGTTTTCGCGTATGAATTTCCGAGGCTCGGGGACGGTCACACGACATGGAATCATGCGAGTTTTGGGATCGAGTCCAGTACCTGCAAGTCGAGAGATTTGCCCTTCCCATTCGTAGGTCACTCCCGCCAGTTCATAAGCCACGGTCACGTCATTTTCGGGAAGCCGGTAAGCTTCCGCCAGACTGAGTTCCGAGATTGGGGGGGGAGTCTCTTGAGGTGAGGTCGATTGAGGAGATTGAATCAACCAGCCGAAATCCTCCATCTTCAGATTACTGGAAATTTCGACTTGTGAAGTGTCTTCCAATTGAAAGAGTGCTGTACCACGTTGCACGAAGTCGTCTTTCTCAACAAAACTTTCGACGATTAAGCCGCTGATGGGGGCTTTCACGATACTCATATCGAGGTCGCGTTGTGCCTGATCGATTTTCGTTTGTGCGATGGCCACCGCCTTCTCATTCTGAGACTTCTGTTTGACATACTGATTCTTTTGGTTTTCCAAAGTCGTGACCGAGTTCTTGAAGGTCAGATAATTTTTGAGATCCGCTTCATATTGAGCTTGAGTGATTGCCCCTCGATCGCGCAGGTTCTCCGAGCGTTGTTTATTGGCTTCTTCTAACTGGCTTTGATCTTTGGCAATGTCGATCAACCTCTGCGTACTTTCAACTTGCTCTTGAATGACTTCCCCGGCGGCTTCGGTTTGCTCTTTTTCTGCCGTAAGACGGTCAACTTCCAACTGATAGAACTTCTGATCAATCTCCAGAAGCCTGGTTCCCTCTTTCACAAAACTCCCAGCTTGTAACTTCTGTGGTTTATCGGTCACTCTTCCGGCGATCTCTGCCGAGAGGTTGATACGTCGGTAAGGAATGACGAGGCCGTCAAAATCGATCTTGATTTTTTCGGTAAACCTTTCGACGGGCAGAACCTCCACAAGCTCAGCGGGCGATTCGGATCGCGGAGCTTGGTCCGGTTTTTGGGGTGCTCCGTAGATCACGTATCCCAGGACACCCACAGCGAGTACCAGAACAGGAGCGATAATTTTCAGGGCTTCTTTTAACATGTCTAATCAGTTCAGGATGTTCGGGGGGAGTCAGTGAAACGAGAAGCGGCTTGCTCTTTCACTTGTAATGAATTGATGGTGAATTGTGTCACATGCTGAGCGATCTGCTCAGGCTGAAATAACTGGTCCAACATCTCAGCCGAAACAAGCATCTCGGTCACGGGACGATTCATCTTATAAAAATGAACTTGACCGATGACACTAAACGCAATCTGGTGAAGTTCGATGGAAGAAAGTTCGCGGGGTGACAGATCGACAATCACGCCTTTGAGCATCTGAAAATGCGGACGAATAAAATCTTCCACCAGTTCGCGACAAACGCCCGTCGGGTGAAACATTTCGCGAAATAACAATGATGTCTGCCACGGCATCTCTGCCGTTCCCAATAATCGCTTCGCCATCGTGAGAACGAAGGCATAGAGTCGATCGGCGGGACTCGAATTGGCCGTCAGATCAGGCATCGGAAACTGAGTCACCTTCGCGCTGTGTGCGAATCGGATCGACTCCCGATACAAGTTCTCTTTGTCTTGGAAGTGGTAGTTCACAGCGGCCGTATTGACATCAGCACGTCGGCATATTTCGCGCACCGTCGTCCCTTGCAAACCGGTTTCCGCAAATGCTTCACCGGCAGCCAGAAGAATTCGATGTCTTGTGTCGTCTTCACTCATTGAGTGTGCCAGAGAGATGGTTGAATACTTTAAACGACCGATTCAAACAGCCGTTTTAATCAATCGTATAAAACATGCCGCATTATTCAAGAGAGATTGTGGGCGCAAGATAAAATTTGGCCACACACGACAACAGAAAAATATCGATAAGGCTATCTATATCAATCAGTTACGAAGCATACTCAATCTTTAGAAGAGGCAATTTTGACATCCAGCGAGCAGGTTTCAATACTACGGAACTTTGTGATCTGTTCCTTCCAGTTCGTTCAAGGCCCGATTCAGAACACGAACGGTGTATTTCCCATCTGCCACCAGCCCCTTGCGATAAGCATTATTTCGCTTCATTCCCTCGATCACCGGCCGAGCTTGTTCGTCTATTTCATCCAGCACATTGGCCGCATGGACTCTGGCCCACTGACTGCCGTTATCGAGAACATCGATAAGGACCGGCAACGCTTCCTCTGGTCGATCCATACGGCAAAGTGCTCGCGCGGCGGCAACACGGACACTTTCCGATTCGTCGTTGATCGCTGTTTTCACGAGCAATGGTTCGGCTCCGAGTCCGGCTTTCCCCATATTCCCCAGTCCAATGGCGGCCCAATAACGGAAAGTGGATTCGGGATGATCGAGTATCATTTTCAAGACCTCGAAAACCTCTGGACCACCTAACGACGTCGATGCAGTGAGTCGCAATTGTTCCATAAATTTCTCGGAATCGTCGGACCCATTCAAAATTGCCCAAGCCGAGCCCAGTTTTTTCTCACGCGCATTGATTTCAGCTTCCGGGACCAGGCCGAGGTCGCGGGTTTCCAAAACCCAGTCGAGATGTTTCTCCCTCATCCGATCCAGAACTTCTCTGTACTCTGGTTTTTTGGCGAGATTATGCATTTCATGCGGGTCGTTTTGCGTGTCGTATAATTCTTCTTCCGGTTTTTCGGAAACGAGAAACTGAGCGACCCCCTCCGAAGTGTTTCCCTTCTGCTGCGCCTTACGAATCTCGCGCATCGTGGCTCCCCCTTCGGGAGTGTTCATGTATTGGTAGTACGTTTTGAACGGCTCATAATTGCGGATGTATTTGTACCGCTGATCGCGCACTGCGCGGATGATGTCGTAGCGTTCATCCATTCTGTCGCGTGCTCCATAAACATATTCGCGAGGAGTGGGACACTTCTCCCCGAGGAACGGCTGCCCATGCATGTGTTCGGGGATTTTCACTCCAGCCAAATTGAGAACCGTTGGTCCCAAGTCAATCAAGCTGACGAGTTGATTCGAGACTGATCCTGGAGTTCCTTGATTGCCGGTTCGATATTTTTCCGGGATGCGAACAATCATCGGCACATGCATCCCCGAGTCATATAGCCAGCGTTTTGCTCTCGGCAATCCCACTCCATGATCGGACCAGAAGACGACAATGGTGTCATCGGCAAGCCCCGACTCGTCTAAAGATTTCAAATGGTCACCCACCCACCGGTCGAGTGCCGTGATGATGTCGTAATAGCGTCCCCAGTCTTCGCGCACTCTCGGAGTGTCGGGGTAGTAAGGAGGGAGCGACTCTGCCACCACATCGCGGTCGTGTTTGTCAATTCCTTCTGTGACACTCTTATACTTCGAGTCTCCCGCAATACCCGATTCATGACAACCGGTATAGTTGAAGACCGAAAAGAACGGTTTGTCTTCGGGACAATTCTTCCAATGGGCCTTGCCGCTGGATTGGTCCCAGGTGTTTTTAGGAGCTTTGAACTGATAATCGGTTTTTGAATTGTTCGTGCAATAATACCCGGCATCCCGGAGCCAAGTTGTGAAGGGTCTTACGTGTTCAGGGAGCGTTGCGTTGCAGCGCATGTGATGCGTCCCCAGAGATGTTTGATACATCCCCGTGATGATGGCCGAACGACAGGGAGCACACACGCCGGCAGTCACAAACGCTTTTGTGTATCGCGTCCCCTCGGTCGCCAGTTTGTCGAGGTTGGGAGTGGTGGCATTCTTGTAGCCATAACACCCCAGATGAGCGCTGATGTCTTCTGCGGAGAGCCAAAGAATATTCGGCTTGTCACCAGCAAAGAGAGAAAGCGGTGCAAGGCATAAGAGAAGAGTCATGATGAGGACACGGCGCATATCGGCTCCAATCAACGATAAATAACAAGGAAACAGCATTATCGTCATTCGAAGCATAAAGATCAAACAGGGAATCGGTAATTACCCCTGAGCCTTGATCACATCCATGATCGCTTGCAGATCATTCTCAGCTTGAACGGGAGGGTTTCCGAACGGCGTGTCGTGTACTCCTCGAACGGCCAACGTCTTCTCGAACAGTTCTTTGTCGTTCGAGTGATAGGCGACAGTGGCCGTGGGATCTTTCAGTTGGTGTCCGGTGAGGATACAAACCACTCGGTCAGAAGGCGCAATGACTCCTTGACTGCGGAGAAGTTTCGCACCCGCCACACTCGCCCCGGAAGCCGGTTCACATCCGAAGCCCCCTGCTCCAACTTGTGCCTTCGCGTCCAGAATGTCCTGATCGGGAACTTCGCGGACGACACCATCACACACCTCCAACGCTCGCAGACACTTCTTCAAGTTGACTGGGCGATTGATCTCGATCGCCGTAGCAACAGTCGAGGCGCGTCGATTCTCGCGAGTCATGTCATCAAAGTAATCTTCGATCAATTCATTTTTGGTTTGGCCGTCGTTCCAGCGTTGGCCTTCCGATTCATAGATATCGTACAGCGTGTTCGCACCTTGTGCGTTAATCACTGCCAAACGCGGAATACGTGGAATCAATCCGAGTTCTTTGAGTTCCATGAACGCTTTTCCGAACGCAGACGAGTTCCCCAAGTTTCCACCGGGAACCACAATCCAATCAGGAACTTCCCACTGCATCGCTTCCAAGACGCGATACATGATCGACTTTTGACCTTCAAGCCGAAACGGGTTCACACTGTTACAGAGATAGATCCCCATCTCCTGGCAAACCTCACGCACACGGATTAACGCATCATCAAAGTCACCCAACACCTGCACGGTGAGTGCCCCATAGTCGAGAGCTTGAGATAATTTGCCGTAAGCAATCTTTCCGCTCCCGACGAAGACCAACACTTTCATCTTGCCGGTCGTGGATGCATACACGGCAAGCGAAGCGGACGTGTTCCCGGTCGAAGCACATGCTGCGGATTTGGCACCGACCATTCCTGCGTGAGTGATCGCGGCCGTCATGCCGTTATCTTTGAAACTTCCCGAGGGGTTGAGCCCCTCATATTGCAGGAAGAGATTGCCGTCATCAAGTCCCACATATTTGGCGACCGATGAAGAGTTTTGCAAGATGGTTTGACCTTCGCCAATGGTGGCGATCTGATCTTCCGGCGCGAAGGAAATCAACTCTCGAAATCGCCAGACACCACTGAAGTCGAGCGGGTTCTGTCGCGAACTCCAGCGTTTTTCAAATTCTTTCAGCGAAGACGGAACCGGAATTTTCTCCCACTCGTAGGCGATGTCCAATAATTCGCCGCATTTCGGGCAACTCGTCAAGGTTTCGCTCAACGAATAAGTTGCACCACAGCTTGACGACAAACATTTCTGATAAGCCACTTCACTCGACACGGGATTCATCCTCATTCATAGGTCAGGTCTGATCTCATTCTCTCGGATTGAACAGAAAACCTCAATGTTAGGAAGCCGATTCCGCTCAGGAATCTTTACGAATCAGGCAGAATGGGAGAATAACTCGGCGCGGCCTGTGGCCGCAACCAAGAGAAGAAGGAGAACACGGATGAAAAATAAGTGTGACGCAAAGAAGAGACAGAGTGTGTGGCTGGGGCATTCATCGGTTTGCAAAGTAAAATGTACTCTCATCGTATACGCAGCCTTCATAACTCAAAACACAAACATAGCCCCAGATGAAACAGGATGGAAGCTGGGCTTTCAACCGGTGCAAAAATGATCTCACGCCAAGGCGGAGAGGCGCAAAGAAACAAGATGAACGCCGACATGTGTTGTCAAAAGAGAAGGGAACACAACTCATTGAGATTCGTCAAATTCTTCGATCTTCCGAGAATCCGGTCCTGTGTATCTCCAACCGCAGTTCAGGGGATTTCCCAGTTGCTCCAAATAGTGAGCTGTCCAGGCCGGCATCCTCGCGACGGTCAGCAAAGGGGCAATCAATTCGTGTTCCAGACCGAGATAATGAAACAGGCGTGCCAGCGGCCAGGCAACTGTTGTCTTTTTATGGGGGCAGGCATGTTCGATACGAGTGACCAATGTTTCAAACCCTGATTGCTCCCGATCCTCTGCCAGAGCGAGGCAATGCGCGGTGAGAATCTCTTCGCGAGGGTCTTCCTCTGTATTGAGTTCATCAGTCATGGCGGGGGGTTTGAGTTCGCCCGCCTCGATCTGTTCCAGCATCTGATCGACATCCGCTTCACAATCGATCTCATCCAGAAACTGAAAGACGGCTTCCGCATCGCGAGTCATCGTCGGGATACAACTGGCCGACATCGCTGCCAGCAAGGCCGGTCCAAACTCTCCGTTGACCGCAGCGACCGCACGTGCAGCAACATCAGACGGACATTCCGGGTCGGTTGCAAACAACAACATGATCGTCGAGACAACCTGCCTTTCAATCGGCTCGGAAGGAACGCCGCGGAAAGAGAGCAAATACTGATCGACTAAATCAAGGTTTGCAGGAGCGGCGGGCATCGGCACACCCTGCGAACTGCAATAGCGAACCGCCATCAATTGCAGCAGTTGCTTTTGAAGCTGCAAGCAGCGATCGATGGTTGCTTCGACATGCGGGTTGTCCTGGTGTTCATCGAATTGGCTTAATTCCAACAACGCAAACTGCATCGATTCGAACATCGATAAATGGAAAGGCAATCCCGCAACACGCTCCAACACAGAAGCATCAACATTGGGAAGTTCCTGAATACGCGACTGCAAATCGGCAGCCATCTCGGGAGAAGAAATATCGCCGTAGAAAAGCAGCGAATTCAAATCGGTCATGGTCGCGCGTTCGGCAAGGTCGTAAAGCGAGTAGCCCCGAATCTGAACTTCAGGTTGGCGACCGCCGATTTCCGTATCGATGATGGGGGGAGACTCCGACATGCCAAGGGAACCCATATATGTATGTGTGGCTTGTTTCCGCTATGTCCATCGTAGCGATCCGCTGTCAAATTGAACATGCCAGCGAAATGGGACCGAATCGCAGATTTCAGTCTGTTTCACCATCAAAAATGATCTCATCTTGGCAGTCTGCCGGTTTCGTCTTATGATTCCGCTTTTGACGTTCCCAGAACTTCTCCCGTTGACTGGTTTGATTCGATGTCGACCGAAGAAAATACCGATTCTTTTGACGAGATGACGCCCGAGTGGACCGTCCATAAAGAAGATAGTTCTAAAGAGCCTGCATCTCACATGGACGATGACGGCGACCTCTCAACTCAGGAACTCGAACGCCTCTACCAGCAAGCCATGAACGTGGTCGATATGGCCGACGCGGTGGAGAGTTCATTGGGGCTGGATGACTCAGAGAACGAGACAGACTCGGATTCGCTCGAACAAGCTCCTATAGAACGGGAGGAATCACGCCCCCACTCACACATCGATCTTCCAAGCCCTCTCGTCCCGAAAATGCAGCCGATTCAGATCCTGGAAGCGGCATTGTTCGTGGGAGGAACCGACCTGACCATCAAAAAGCTGGGACGATTGCTGGGAGAGAGTGTCACCCCAGACATGGTTGAGACCGAGATCGCGACACTCAACACACGCTATGAACAACAACAGCGCCCCTATCAGATCAACTTTGGAGAAGGCGGCTACAAAGTCGTCCTGAAATCCGATTTTGAACGAATTCGCAATCGCGTCTACGGACTTGGCCCGAAAGATGTGAAGCTCACACAAGACGCACTCGAAATCCTGGCGATGATCGCCTATCGACAACCTGCTGAACGCGAACTGATTCTGGAAAAAGGGCCCAAGAACGCCAGCAGCCTGCTCAATCAATTATTGCGCAGAGAACTCATCGTGCTCGAACGTGTCGGCGACTCTCGCAAGGATGTCGCTTACACTACGACCGACCGCTTCTTGCAAGTCTTTGGTTTGACCGACCTCAAAGACTTGCCCCAGCCGGATGATCTGTCGTTCAAGTAAACGCTGAGTTTGATCAGCGTGTCGGACTTATCCTCTCTCAGTCGCACATCACTCAGTCTTCTCGACATTCTCCGGCTGCGTTGGCTTCGCGGACGGTTCGTCTCGGCTTTTGCGCAAACGGTCCATGATGCCATTCACAAAGTGGGCCGATTCTTTGGAGCCGAACTTGCGTGAGAGCTCGATCGCTTCATAGATGGCGACCGGTGCGGGGGTATCGAGAAACAGCATCTCGTAAGCGCCAATGCGGATGGCATTTCGGTCGGTGGTGGCCATCCGGTCGAGAGACCAGTTCTCGGCGGCAGCGGAAATTTGTTCGTCGAGGGCATCCTGATGTTGGAGGACTCCCGAGACAAGTTGCCAGCAAAACAGAAACATGTCTTCGTCTTCGATACGTTCACCGATCATGTTTTTCAGGACACGTGCGTCGGCATCCGGATTGTAATCCCGTTGGAACAACATTTGAAGGGCAATTTCCCGTGCTTTACTTCGACGAGCCATATCTGAGCCTGATTCGAATCTTTAAGAAAAGTGAAGAGTCCGTTGTGCGGACTGTCTTGTCGCTTAATATCTGGGTGAGTAAAAAATCAGCCGAGTCGTCGAATAAAAGTTCAATCGGCCAATGATCGATAGACGCCGACCATTTCGAGTGCTGCTTGTGCCGCTTCGACTCCTTTGTGACCAACTAATCCACCAGCACGATCCATCGCCTGTTTATCGTTTTTGCAGGTCAAAACACCAAACATCACAGGGATGCCATGCTCACGGGCGGCATTCATGATGCCGTGAGCGACCGCGTGATTGATGTATTCATGATGCATGGTGTCGCCTTGAATCACGGCTCCCAGACAAATCACCGCTGCATATTTTCCGGTCGCGGCTAATTTGTCGGCCAGCATCGGAAGTTCGAATGATCCGGGGACGTAGAACACGTTAATCTGGTCGGGTCCGGCACCGTGTTCTTTCAGTGTTTCGACGGCTCCATCGCGAAGTTTGTAGGTAATCGAATCATTCCAGCGAGCCACAACAATCGCAAACTGTCCGTCTCCCGCTGAGAGCGCTTCGTTAATTTCGGGGGCACCTTTACCCATCATCTCATCCGTTTACAGCTAAAGTATTTGAGAAGAAGAAAGACTGCATATGACATCATGAGAGATTCATGGTCATCAGGAATTCTTCGTTGGTCTTGGTTTTTCGCATGCGATTGGTCAGCAACTCCATCGCCTCGACCGGATTCATGTCGTTCAACACGCGACGCAAGACCCAAACGAGCTTCAGTTCTTCCTCGTCCATGAGCAATTCTTCACGCCGAGTACCCGATTTATTGACATCAATCGCGGGCCAGATTCGTTTCTCAACCATACGACGATCGAGATGCAATTCGGTATTCCCGGTTCCTTTGAACTCTTCGAAGATCACATCGTCCATCTTACTTCCGGTATCGACCAACGCAGTGGCAATAATCGTCAGGCTGCCACCCTCTTCGACCTTGCGTGCCGCTCCAAAAAATCGCTTGGGATGTTGGAGTGCGTTGGCATCAACACCACCGGACAGAATCTTGCCGGAGTGTGGCGTTTCTGTATTCCAGGCACGAGCCAATCGAGTAATCGAATCAAGGAAGATGATCACATCCTGACCATACTCGACCATACGCTTGGCTTTTTCGATCACCATTTCGGCAACCTGAATATGTCGGCTCGTCGGTTCATCAAACGTGCTGCTGATCACTTCGCAATTGCTCGACTTAATCTGTCGTTCCATGTCGGTCACTTCTTCCGGTCGCTCATCGATCAACAGCATGATGACGTACGAATCGGGATGATTTTTGATGACCGCTTTCGCCAGGTTCTGGAGAAGAACCGTCTTACCGGCACGTGGCGGTGATACGATCAATCCACGCTGTCCCATTCCGATCGGAGCAACCAGATTGACCACTCGGGTGGAAATGTCGTCTCCCAACTCGGCTAGTTTCAATCGTTCTTCGGGGTGCAGCGGAGTGAGATCGTCGAAGTAGACCTTCTCGGTCAGCAGGTTCGGGTCTTGACCGTTAATCGCCTCGACACGCAACAGTGCAAAATATCGTTCGTTTTCTTTGGGAGGACGAATTTGTCCCGCGACTGTCGCACCATTCCGCAAACCGAAGCGACGAATTTGACTGGGCGAAACATAAATGTCGTCCGGGCACGGCAGATAGTGATAATCGGGACTACGCAGAAAGCCGAACCCATCGGGCAGGATCTCCAAAGTTCCTTCCCCAAACATCAGACCATTCATTTTGGTCCGTTCTTTGAGAATCTTGAAAATCAGATCCTGTTTTTTGAGCCCCTGGTATTCCGAAATTTTTTCTTGCTTGGCGATCTCGTAGAGCTCTTTGATCGTCATTCGGTGCAGCTCGGCAATATGGATATCACCTTCCAGATTGGCGGCACTGAAGTTCTCAGCGGATTGACTTTCTGCGGAAGGAGTGTCGTTATCGACGGAAGTTTTGGGGGTACTCATGGAGACCTCTGGAGATTTCTAGATGGGCTGCGAGCGGGAGTGAACCACTACCGGGTGTCGCGAATGCGAGATTTGGTCCGGTGGTTGGGACAGGAATCTGGGATTGTATTTCGTTAGGTTGTTTGGGGTTTCGGGAATCGTTCTTCGGTAAATTCGATCAACGCGTCCGCAGCATCTGATAACTTTCCATCATTGGGGATAATGGCATCTGCACGGTCACGTTTTTCGTGGAGTGATAATTGACTCGCTTCTCGTTTTTTCAGTTCGTCGGCGTCCCAGTTTCGGGTTTGCTCGACTCTCTGGAGCCGTTGTTCCCAACTGGTATCGATAAATACCACTGCGTCACACAGAGGCCGCCAACCGGCTTCAAATAAAATGGCGGCATCCAAAATTAACAGTTCGTATTGACCGCTCTGAGCCGCCTCCGCTAACTGATCATCTGCCAAACGGCGAATGTGAGGATGAACAATGGATTCGAGTTGTTGTTTTTGATGTTGTTGATTGGGACCGAAGACCTCTTTCGCAATCGCAGAACGATTGAGTTGGCCATCGGCATTCAGGATGTGATTTCCAAATTGCTCCGTCAATTGGGTGATCACTTTGGGGAGGAGGAGTGTCTGATGCCCAATCCGGTCGGCATCGGCCACAAACCACCGTCGTTTTTTACTCGCTTCGCGGGCAACCGCGCTCTTTCCAGAGCCGATTCCACCCACAAGACCAACCACCGGCAGGCCAAGGTTACGAGGCGAAGTAGTCATTCAAAAGTATTCGGGATAGGTTATTTCAACAGTTGTTCCACCATCGCCGAAGATCGACATCACCCTGAGTCAATAGCACCAGGAAATCATCAATCAATAAATGGAGGGATGTTTGAAATTGCTTCGGAAAGGAATAAAAGGGATGCGTATCCATGATCGTCAAGATATGCTGAAATGTCAACGAAAAACTGGTCCCTGTTCACCTCAAATTTGTATTTCCTCATCACAAAACGCTTATATGCAGATGTTTTGAAATGTTTAGAACCTGTCTTCGTCAATTGAGTCTCGTCGCACCGCTCGGCCTTCTATTGACGACACTCTGCCTCACTCCCGATCAATATTTACCAATTGCCAATGCCGAGGAGCCCAAATCCTCACACAATCCCGTGGCAGTTGATAACTCCCGACAGTTCTTGGTGAGAGATGTCGATCTCAATCTGAAAAGTGATCGAAAGTTGAAATTGATGGCGGGGACATCCGTTGAAGTGACGGGCCAGGATGACGATCTCATACATCTTCAGGTGCTGGGGGAAGACGTTTCCATCTCAGCCGATCATGTGGCTCTGAAGAAAATCGCAGAAAGCCAACTCCGCATCCGGGCATTGGTTCCCTCACCGCAAAATATGCGACCCTGGGGAAGATTTCTCCTCGAAGAAAATCGTTACCGGGAAGCCGTCGAGATTTGGAGAAAAATCGCGGACCGTTCTGAGAGTGATCCCCAGGACCTATATCTCTGGGCGATGTCTTGCATCGAAACTCAACAATGGGAATCTGCCCTCAAACCTCTGGATCGCCTGTTCGATTTGAAACCGACTCTCAACGATGATGAACTCCCATTGACGGGTGTCAGTTGGAGTCATCTTCACAGCCTTCAAGGAATGTGTCACTTACGAAACGGCAGGCCCAAACTTGCCCTGCGAGATTTGCTGGCGGCGTCCAGGACCCAGCCGGACATCCTTTCCAATCGACTCTTGCTGTTTGAAACATTCCTGTCTTTGAATCGATTCGAAGAAGCGTTGGAACAAGAACGTCAGATCACAATTCTTTCAGAAAACGACCCCGCGTTGATGCAACAGCTCGATCAACAAGTCTGGACGCTTTGTGGCTTGATCATCAATCAACTGAACAGCTCGCAACGAACTCTCATGGAGAATTCGCAATTCCCCTTGCTACTCTCCTCTCGAACGCCGTCTACTTTCAAGCAAGCCGAATTGGGTGTTCGTGCGCTCGGCTCACTTCATCTGTATGAGGCCTCGAATGAATTTCTTGGAAAAGCGCGTAAGCAGTTCCCGGAATCAGTCGAACTGCTGTTTCTGGACGGAGTCTCGGCAGCGATTCAGGGAGAGTTCAGCAGAGCAAGCGGGATTTTCGATGAGGTCATCAAGCAATTCCCCGAACATCAAAATGCGTACAAAAATCGGGCCTCGATTCATTATCAAAACGGAGAGTTTGAGAAGTCCGCGCGTGATTACTTGATGATCGCCAACCTCAATCCCGAAAATATCGACGCCTGGTACAGTCTTTCTTTGTGTCAATTGAAAATGGGACAAGTCGGCGAGGCCATCACCCTCCTGGAAATGATCACGGAAACACATCCCACCTATTATCGTCCCTGGAACTTGCTGGCCTGGACGTACGCAACGTATCCCGAAGAGTCTTCACGGAATGGCAACGCCGCCGTGTTGTGTGCCTTACGGGCCAATGAACTCTCCAATTTCAATGAAGCGGATTTTCTTGACACATTGGCTGCCGCTTATGCAGAAGCTGGTCAATTTGATCAAGCCATTTCGACACAGATTGATGCCATCGACAAACTGCGAACCACACCGCAGTGGTCAGAATTTCTATCTCGACTCGAAATGTATCGACAAAACGAACCATTCCGCGAAGATCCCCGGCATGGCGACTATCGATAGAGTCCTCGGTCAGCGCAAAAAAAACACCCGCTGAAATGATTCAACGGGTGAGAGGTGTTCCATCATCGTTTGTGAAAGCTCAGCGAGGAGATTCCACATTTCGGTTACTGCGAGAGTAAGTTCCCGAAGTGGTTCCAGTAGAGATGTTATCAGATCGTGAACGTCCACCATCACGACGGGTCGTCATGATCCAGGGAATATTTTCGCCCGGTCGCCACAGACGACGTTGTGGCTTGTAACCCATGTAAGACAGAAAGTCGTTCATGGTGATGACTCGCACGCCCGATTGCTGGGCTTCTTTTTTAATGTCGTTGGCGAGTGAGTGAACTCGTTGGATCGCAGCTCGTTTCTGAGGATCCGGTTCTTTCAAAGGTTCGCCAATGTCACCGAGTACAACGAATTTGAATTCAGAAGTGATTTCTTCGCCGGTTCGTTCGCCGCTCGGCAAAACCTGATCGCCGACAAGTCCACCCGCATTGCGAATGGCCGTGATCAGGATTTCGCGATCATCAGTTTTATCCTGATCGATGTCGAACTTTCCAACCAGTGCGAAAGTCTCTTTCAAACCAGATCGCCACAACGGTGAGTAAATGGCATCGCCAGTGGAAATTGGTCGCGAGTAATCACCTTCATAATCTCCTTCGCTGGTGATTTTTGCACGAGACAGGTTCGATTCCAAAACATCGGTCACCATGATCGAAGCTTTGATATCTGAAGTGCGACCACCGACGTTCGAGATGTCTTTGTTGTATACACTGAAAGTCGTTCCCGGTTTCAGTTTTTGATCAGTTCCCAAATTGATATAAACTTCACCCGTTTCAAAAACAACCGAAACGATGTGACCATCGGGAATATCAAAACTCTCATCCCGCAAGTTATTGAGTTCAGCGGTCAACGCTTCATTCGTAGATGTCAGCTTGGAGACTTGGCCGTCGAGATCATCGATTCGCAGGTTCAATTGTTCCTGCATCTTTTCGTAATCAATTTGTAATTGAGAATTCTTCTGTTGCTCGGCAAGTAACTGATTACGCACACTGTCCACTTCTTCTTTTTTGGTCGCAATCAGGTTGACTTTTTCTTTTTCCGAATCCTCACGCGCTTTGTCGTGAACATTCTCTTTGGCCGTATAGACATTCTGCAGGTTGACTTTTTCGGTATTCAGCTCTGTCTTGGAAGATTCCAGATCGGCGATCAATCGCTCGTTGGCGTTAATCTCTTCTCGCATGCGAGCTAATGTTTCGACAACAGTCGCTTGAGCGAATGGTCCACCGAACTCTTGCATTTTACCGTTGGTGAATCCAATGACGGTATTCGGGTCTTGGCCGTTTACAGTGCCGACGGTTTCGAGAGTCGCTCCCAATGTCGATTTCAATGCTGTGATCTGTTCCAGGTAGTTCCGCGAATTCGCAGTCGAACTGTTGGCTTCGGCCTGAGCCGCTGCCAAATCAGCCGATTGTTCGTTGTAACTCTTGTACATCAGGAACGTCGAAACCATGAAAATCAACATCAGCACGGCACAGATAATCATGCCGATGTGGACGCCAGTAACTTTTCCCGAGGCCATAATACTTCCCCTGTAAGGTCAGTCTGCAATTGAAGTCATTGCGAAGTGTGTGTTCCACCCGGAGACCAGCGACTCTCCGAATGGAGAGAAATCAGTCACCGTTCAGGACGGAATTGTCAATTGTGGTCATTCCATCGACATACCGATTCCCGAATCCTTGAGAGGCTCCCTCCAGTCTAAACCGGTGGAACCCCAAGTCAAGATGTAACCGAAACTTGTGCTGATTCGGATCAAACTCGATCTCCGTTGCCCCTAAAATCGGCCTCAAAGGAGATTTCACCTCCCTCAGAGACTCTCCACCCGGTCGTTCCACCGTGGCATCATGGCCTCCAACCCGACATAATGGGCACATACCTATCAGTTTCGACCATCCGTAAGGTCGGCAATAGATGTCGTTAAACTATTCCGGCTGTGCGGATTACGCAAATTCTTACGACTCTTACACGCTCATTATTTGAAGAAACGGAAATCTCACCCGTCATGGCTGATGAAACACTTTATCTCATAGACGTCTTTAACCTGATGTTCCAGGTTTTCCACGGCATTCCCCCCATGACCGGACCAAAAGGGCAACCGACAAACGCCGTTTTCGGATTTACCCGCGATTTGATGAATTTACTCGATAAGAAACCGAGCCACTTGGTTTGTGCAATGGATCTCTCTGGTCCCGGAGTCCGTAATGACATTTACGGAGAGTACAAAGCGAATCGCTCCGAGATGCCCGAAGATCTGCGGCCTCAAGTGGCACTCATCGAAGCAGTCATCGCTGGCCTCAATATCCCCGCGGTCTCCTGCTCCGGTTGGGAAGCCGATGATGTGATCGCCACTTTGACGAATCGAGCAGTCGCGGCTGGCATGAATGTCTGCATTGTCACCAGCGATAAAGATAACCGACAACTCATCGGTCCCAAAGTCCGCATGTACAATTCACGTAAAGATACGTTTCTCGACGAAGCAGCCCTTATGGAGGACTGGGGCATCCGTCCCGACCAAGTCATCGACTATCAGGCACTCGTGGGCGATTCGGTTGATAACATTCCCGGCGTGCCCCTTGTTGGACCAAAGAAAGCCAAAATACTCATTGATGAATTCGGCACTCTCGATGTCATACTCGCCAACGCCGATAAGGTCTCGGGGAAAAAGCTCAAAGAGAACTTGGTCAACTTCGCCGACCAAGCACGAGTCAGTCGCGAACTGGTCACACTCAATCAGGAACTTCCACTGGAATTTGACCTGGAGACAGCCAGAGTCAAACCGGCCAATCATGAAAAACTGCTGGCACTGTTTCAGGATCTCGGCTTCCGACGCCTCACCGAACAAATGCAATCGGCATTAGCGGGTGATTCTCCTCAAGAGAAGGTCGAACGAAAGTGGGAACAGGTCGATACTCCCGCCAAGTTCAAAAAGTTTATCAAAGAGCTTCAACAGCAAACCAAACTCTGCGTAGACTTGGAGACCACTAGCCTCGACTCTCGGTCTGCCGAAATTGTCGGCTGGGCCATCAGTTGGCAAATTGGTCAAGGCTACTACTTACCCGTGCAAGGTCCGGCGGGACAGAAAACTCTCGATCCTCAACAAGTCGCCGATGCCATGGCACCGCTTCTCGCCGACCCCGACATCACCATCGTCAACCAAAACATCAAGTACGACATGATCGTGATGAAACGCATCGGTCTGGAAGTGAACGGCCTCGGCGTCGATCCCATGGTCGGCGATTATCTGCTCGATGCCGGTGCTCGTAGTCATTCGCTGAATACCATTGCTGAAAAGCATCTCGACCACCGAATGATCCCGATCAGCGATCTGATTGGGAAAGGGAAAAAGCAGAAACAGATGTTCGAGGTCGATGTCGAAAAAGCCGCCGAGTATGCCGCCGAAGATGCGGATATCTCGTTCGAGTTGGCCGGCATCATCGAACAGAAACTCAAAGACGAAGGCCTTTATGATCTCTACTGGGACTTGGAGCGACCTCTTATTCACGTGCTGGCAGACATGGAGTTCCTGGGAATTCGTGTGAATCCGGAAGAACTCAAGGAACAAAGTGTGGAGCTGGGGGGACGACTCGAAGTTCTTGTCAACGAGATCTACCAACTGGCCGAGGAAGAGTTCAACATTGACTCTCCCAAGCAACTACGAGTCATTCTGTTCGACAAGCTCGGCCTCCCTGTCCAGAAAAGAACCAAAACCGGACCGAGTACCGATCAGGAAGTGCTGGAAACACTTGCCACCATGCACGAGTTGCCGGAGAAGATCATCGAGCATCGACAACTCTCGAAACTCAAAGGGACCTATCTCGATTCACTTCCCGAATTGATCAATGCAGAAACCGGTCGCATTCACGCTTCGTTCAATCAAGTCGTCGCGGCCACCGGACGACTCTCTTCCAGTGATCCCAACCTGCAAAACATTCCCATTCGTCGCGAAGAAGGACGACGCATCCGCAAAGCGTTTCTCCCCGGTCAAGACGATTGGCTGCTGCTGTGTGCCGACTATTCGCAAATCGAACTGCGTATGCTGGCTCATTTCAGTGGTGATGCCGAACTCAAGAAGGCGTATCAGGAAGGACTCGATATTCACACTGCCGTTGCGGCGGAAGTCTTCAATATCGAACCGGAAGAGGTCAACAAAGAGGAACGCCGCATCGCCAAAGCGGTCAACTTCGGCGTCATCTACGGCCAATCTCCCTTCGGTCTCGCCAAAGCTCTCGGCATCCCTCAACACGAGGCAGCCGAATTCATCGACAACTACTTTGCTCAATTCAATCGCATTGAAGAATTCCTGTTAGAACTCTTGAAAGACTGCGATCAAAAAGGGTACGCCGAAACCATTCTCGGACGCCGTCGAGAGATTCAGGGCATACGACAACTCGAAGGCCGTCAGCGTAATATGCCCGAACGGACGGCGATCAACACCGTCATCCAAGGCTCGGCAGCCGACTTGATCAAGAAGGCGATGCTCAGTGTCGCGGCGAAACTGAAAGAATCCCCCGAATTGGGGAACCTGTTGCTTCAGATTCACGACGAACTGGTCTTTGAATGCCCAGCCAATCAACTGCAAGACTTGGCAACCATGGTGAAAGCCGAAATGGAGTCGGCACTCTCACTGGATGTTCCTTTGGTTGTCGATCTCGCCGCCGGACCGAATTGGTATGACTTGGAGAAAGTGGACATCTAAAATAAATCCGCGACAGATTGATTTCGAGATCATCCTGGAATAAGTCGAATTTCTATCGTCCCCATCAACAATTGGGTGCAACCGATTCTCGAAGTGTGATCAGCAGTTTTATTTCATCCACAGTTTTGCCCTACGCGCCAACAAAACTTCACCGACCGGAGCGAAGGAACTTCTTTCGTTCCTGTTCGACCTCGTCGCGGACTCCGCAGCCCGGCATGTGATCGTTCACCAACCCCATCGCCTGCATAAAAGCATAAGCGGTGGTCGGGCCGAAGAACTTCCAGCCTCGCTTCTTCAAGTCCTTACTGAGTGCCTTCGATGTCTCGGTCACGCCGGGAATCGGATGCGAATACTCCCCCTTCCCAATGTGCGGCTCACGAGACGCAGGTGAGTATTGCCACAAATAGGCTCCCAGGCTGCCGAACTCTTCAACCACTTCTATTGCTCGTTGGGCGTTATTGATGGTCGCCTCAATCTTGCCGCGATGACGAACAATTCCCGCATCGTTCAACAGACGTTTGACATCGGCTGCGTTGTAAGTGGCGACCTTGTTGAAGTTGAAGTCGGAAAACGCCGCCCGAAAGTTGTCTCGCTTGCGGAGGATCGTCAACCAGGAAAGACCCGACTGAAATCCTTCGAGACAGATTTTCTCGTACAGACGAAACTCGTCTTCGACGGGCCGTCCCCATTCCGTGTCGTGGTACTGTTGATAATCCTCCTGATCGCCGGCCCACCAGCAACGCGGCATGCCGTCTTCTCCGGTGACGAGATATGTATTGCTGGCTGGGTTCATGGAGTTGTGTTCCTATGACGGTAGTGAACTTCTCTCGACGATAGACAGTCTCGCGTGACTTTGGAATCAGGAAGGCAGGAATTCAGGAATCGGGATGTGCGAGATCGATTGCACAACGTGTGACCGGGCACCCGGTTTCTCCCAAACAGTCCACCGCTCAAGAGTATGAATCGTCATACTCTTGAAATCGCCCGAACTCGTTGACTCACCAGTCACTTTCAAGAGTCTTCAAGAGTATGGGACAGACTCATACTCTTGCCATACTCTTGACGATACTCTTCCATACTCTTGAGCAACTTGTGATGAGTATTGAGTTTACAAGATCCCCCTCGTTCGGCCATAAATCGAGGCATTTGCCGCTGATTAACAAACACCTCGCAGTGCATCGGAACTCTTCGTATTGTCAAAGATCGTGCCGGCAATCGCCTGCCGAGACAGGCACACAAAAACGTGCCTCCCCTTAACGGTAGACTGTTGTCAGACAGATTGTTTGGAGAGAGCCAGGAGTCAGTCCCTAAAAAGAAAGAAGCTCACGCCAAACCGCAAAACGCGAAGAAAAGAACCGTGGTTGACACAGATTTCACGGATCATCTTAACTGAAAACTGAACACTGTGGTCTGAAAACTGGCTCGGCCTCTTGTCCGAGCCTTCGATCACACTACACTGGCGAGACGCCAATGGCACTCGGCGTCCGAGCCAACCGGTCGAGGAGGTCTTGAAACAAGTATGAAAACACGAACTCTGTCCCTGATCGCCATCGGTGTCTGGTTCCTCTTCTTTCTGGCCGCCTTCTCTCTCGGTGCATTGCGGGAGGGTTTCATGGTCCCGACGTTGGGAGAACAAACGGCTCACGTCATCGGCACGCTATTGTTCGTACTGGTGATGCTGGCCATCATGTGGGTCTTCGTTCGGAAATTGGGAAAGATTGAGCCGAAAGTTTTGTGGCGGATCGGCGTGATGTGGACGGTGATGACCGTCTGTTTCGAATTCGGGTTCTTCCATTTCGCGATGGGGGTCCCGTGGGAGACACTGTTGGCGGATTACAACATTTTCGCCGGTCGGCTGTGGCTCGTGGTCCTGCTGACGACGTTGTGTGGCCCCGCACTCATTGGGGGGATACAAACGCGCTTGAAATAAGAAAACGTCGATTCCGACTCTTCAGTAGCCGTAGGGCCGGTTCCACCGGCCAGAAATGAGAGACATCTCGCGCAGAGACGCGGAGGTTTGTAGGGCAGGGGCCTCCCTGCCTTCCCGGCGTTTACTCCACACTGGCGAGAACGCCAGTGGCACCCGGCGGGGGCTCCCACAAGCGGCACTGAAAGCACTGCTCTCAGTTTCGAAGGGCCATCCTGTTTGATTCACGCCGGGTTGCTGAGGTGATGTCTTCACCCTCCCTTGCCAAGAGAGGGTCGCAGTTGAGGAACGAAACTGCGGGGAGGGTCTGAGGTCGTAGGGTCCGCTGTGAGGTTGTGAATTTTTTAGCTTCACAACAATTTATCACCTATT
>Ga0055584_100001004_pt1 | contig 27284 bp, 24 predicted proteins | sample OSDHelmetaG_FD_58716 | JGI IMG/M metagenome (GOLD analysis project Ga0055584, IMG submission 58716) | Pelagic marine sediment microbial communities from the LTER site Helgoland, North Sea, for post-phytoplankton bloom and carbon turnover... | ecosystem: Environmental > Aquatic > Marine >...
CCACCCTGACCGGATGCTGGACCTGATCGAGACGTGGGATCGCCAGAACGATCACACGGCCTGGATCATGCGTCATGGTTGCCGCAGCCTGATCAAGAGCGGCAACGAACGTGCGCTGGCCCTGCTGGGGTTCTCCGGCAAACCGGAGGTCGATGTCACGGATATGGTAGTGAAACCCTCGGTCGTGCCCTGGGGAGGGACGGTCGAGATCGCGTTTGGCGTTACCTCGACTTCCGCAAAGGCGCAGCGCCTGGCGGTCGATTATGTCGTCCATTTCATGAAGGCGAATGGCCAGACCGCGCCCAAGGTCTTCAAGCTGAAGGCACTTGATCTGGCTGCCGGGCAAAGCGTTTCTCTTGGTGCAAAACGTTCGTTCCAGGAACGCACAACACGCCGTCACTATCCTGGCCAGCATGGCATAGAGGTCCAGATCAACGGCGTCTCCTGTGGTCGCGCGGACTTCATTCTTACGGCACCGAGCGAGGTCTCCTGAGCGGGTTCAGGAAAACGGTTTGATCTCACGCCGCGCGATAATCCGGAACCGCCAGCCGAACAGTATCGTGGCAGCAAAGATTCCAATTACTTCGGCCCAGAGAAGTCCGGGAACACCACCGCCCCAGTGATGCCCCAGCAACCAGGCAAGCGGGACCATGATGATCCAGAATGCGGTGAAGCCCAGCCCTGTTGTCGGCCAGACATCCGCGGCGCCACGCAACGCGCCCAACAGGACGCCCTGGAGGCCGTCGGCCAGGATCAGGAACACGGCCACAAAAAGGCCGGCGACAATGACCGGAATGACCGCAGGGTCGTTGGTGTAGATCGAGGCAAGAGATTCGGGAAACAGAGCAACCAGCACCGACAGCGGTACCATACACACGCCGATCAGCCCGACGCCGACCCAGCCTGCGGTTTCCATGCCGGGCCGGTCATGTCGACCCACAGCATTGCCGACGCGCACCGAGGTTGCCGTCGACATGCCGATGGCGATCATGAAGCAGAACGCATTGACGTTCATGGCTGCCTGGTAGCCTGCGACCGATATTGCGCCCAGCCAGCCCGCCATGATGGTGATCGACATGAAGGCGGTGGTCTCGAAGGTGTAGGAGAGCGTCATGGGAATGCCCAGGCGCAGGAAGCGCTTCTGGAGGTCCATGAAGTTCTCGACCCTGCGGAAGATGCCGTAGACGTCGGCGTCCTTCATGAGAAACAGGATGTAGCAGGCGATGGCGGCAAACATGACCCAGCGTGTCAGGCTGGTGGCAAGTACTGCGCCGGCTGCTCCGCCGGGCACAATTTCGGGATCGCCATAGATGAGCCACCAGTTGAGCCCGGCATTCACGATGTTGGCTGCCAGCATGATGACCATGCCCGGTTTCACGCGCCCGATGCCCTCCAGAAACATGGAGGTTGCTGTGAAGAGGTAGATGGCGGGCATGCCCCAGGCGAACATCGACATGGCATAGCCGCCGCCGCGTGCCAGATCGGCTTCCTGCCCGGTCCATAGCAGGAAGGCCTCGCCTTCAAACAAGACCAGGGACCAGAGCAATCCCAGGATCAGGCCGTCGAGCAGGGCAACCCACAGGATGCGGCCACAGGCGTGTTTCCGACCTGCGCCATCGGCCTGAGAAACCAGGATGACGGCGCCCGACAGCATGCCGATGCCGATCACCAGCATGGTGATATGGGGCGCAAAGGAGATGGCCAGGTAAGCCAGCTCGGTGCCGCCGGCCTGACCGGTCATGATGGTGTCGACCGTGACCATGATGAGCAGGCCGCAACGTGCCACGATCACCGGCCAGGCGAGCTTGAGCGTGCGCGCAATATGCTCGCGCAGGCTGCCCGCGGCGGGCCGCGTCGCCAGGTCAGGTGGGACAAGCTGCATGATTGGATACCGGTAGGGAGTTACCGGTTGTTTAGAGTAGAACGTGCGGGGATGGAAACATCATCCCCCGGGGCGCGGTGTTGTTACTGCGGCGCGGAATACTCTTCTTGGCGGATGACCTTGTCGTGGTGGTCCAGCCAGTAGATCGTGCCGTCGGTGATCACGACCTGGAAACATCCCGTGGCGCCGTCAAGCCAGGTATTCCAGCGCCGGCAGAAGAAATTGTCTTCGATCCACCATTCGCCGGTATCGACAAACTCGTCTGATTTTCCGGCAACACCGTCAAGACGTCCGGCAGAAAGGATCCAGACGGTATAGGGGTTGCCATAGCTGTTGACGCCCTTGGTGGCGCTGTTGGTCAGTGCCCCTTCAATCTGGCCACCTGACAGTGTTGTTCCCACATCGGTCTCTCCGGCGCTGGCAGATGTGCACGTCATGAAAAGGCCGGCCATGGCCATCGTGAAGCGGGCTCCAAATCGGCTCATCATGGCGGGTCTCCAGGTCGGCGGATTCAGTCGGAAAACGTTGCGGCCAGAAATTCCTGCACACGCAGAACACTGTCGTCATAGGCAGGCTCGTTAAAGATCAGCGAATGGCCAAAATACTCGCCATTGCAGGCGTGGCAATCATAGGAGTGGGTTGCGTCGGGATAAACCACCAGATCGATCCACGCGCTCCGCGACGACGTTTCTACTGCCATGGATTCGCAAAGACTGTGAGGAGTCCAGTCGTCTGCATCGCCGATCAGCACCATGAGCGGCACGCGGAACGGTTGCGACGTGCGCGTGCAGTAGGGGTAGATGGCAATGGCACCAAGGATGGCAGGCTTGAGGTCATCGCGCGTTGAGCCGGGTTCGGAGGTGGCCTGCAGGACGACTGTGCCGCCGTGTGACCAGCCCATAACGACCAGTTGCGTGGCATCGATCTGCGGCTGGCCCTGCAGGAAGACGATGGCACCGTTGACATCAGCGCCCCTGGGGACCGGGCGCATGATATCGGTACAGATTTCATCTATCTCGCGGGGATTGAAGCTGTCGACCCTCAAGCTGGCATATCCCCAATTGGCCAGAAGGCGTGCCCAGCGGTTGTGGTTGTTCTCCAACCCGCTGCAGCCATGCAGCATGATCACGGCGGGGAAGGGGCCCTCACCCTGGTCGGGCAGGGTCAGGAGTGCGGTAATCTCGGCGGATGGTTGGGCTGCTGCACCGGGATAGGTATCCAGAGACTCAAACGTCACATGATCGGTGTGCTCGGCAAGAGCGCCCGTAGCTGCGAACAACGCGAAAAAGAATGTAATAAGAATCTTACAGTAATGCATGCCAAGCTTTTTACATCGAATGCTTTTGCTTGAAAAGGCGGATGTTCAGGGCCTCGCAGACCACCAGGATGTAAAATCAACGCCATAGAGCGGCACCTGTTCGGGTCGCTCGATTGTGTCCCAGTATGCGACCGGGTCATCGACGCGGTGGTAAAGCGGAAGCACATGGCGGCCCCACATCAGAACGCGGTCGAGTGCGCGTGCTGCGGCGATGAGGTCTTCGGCACTGCGCGCGTCCGAGAGGCTGGCAATCAGGGAATCGATCACGGGATCGGCGATCCCTGCATAGTTGCGACTGCCCGGAGCCGATGCGGCATCGCTGCCCCAATAGATCCATTGCTCGTTGCCCGGGGACAGCGACACGCCCCAGCGCCAGACCATGGCGTCGTAGTCAAACTCGGATATGCGTGACTGATGCTGGGCGGCATCGATGGTGCGCAGGGTGCCTGTGACGCCAAGACGTTCCAGGTTCCGTATCCAGGGCAGCAGAATGCGCTCCTGCGTGGAGTCTGCCAGCATGACTTCAAAGGTTATCTCGTGGCCTTCGCCGTTGCGCCGCACGCCGTCGACCATGACGTAACCGGCCTCGTCCAGCAGAGCGCCGGCCGTGTTGAGGTGCTTGCGCAGGCGCCCGCTGCCGTCGGTTTCCGGCCAGACATAGGGCGCCTCAAACAGCGCTTCGGGCAGCTGATCGCGCCAGGGCTCCAGCAGCTCCAGTTCCAGACCGGCTGCTGGTCCGGTGGGGCCAAGCGCAGAATTGTCGAACAGGCCGTTGGTGCGGACATACTGGCCATGCAGAAGATTGTCATTGGTCCAGGCAAAGTCGAACGCCAGGCCCAGCGCCTCGCGCACGCGGATGTCGTCAAAGGGCGGGCGTCGCTGGTTCCACACGACGGCAAACAGGCCTGACGGGCGCATGGCAGGAATCTCTTCTCGGATGATTCTGCCTGCCTCCACGGCAGGGCTTTCGTAACCGGTCGCCCAGCGCAGGGGGTCAGCTTCAAACCGCAAGTCGCCGTCGCCTGCCAGGAAAGTCTGGAGCGCGACGTTGCTGTCGCGGATCCAAGTGTATTCGATTGTCTCGAAATTGTAGCGGCCCGCGCTGGAGGCAAGGTCGTTGCCCCAGTAATCGGGATCACGCTGATAGATCACGCGCTGTCCAGGTTCGATCAGGGCAACCTTGTAGGGACCGGTGCCCAACGGGATTTCCAGACTGGTACGCTCGAATGGGATCTCTTCGAAATAGGCTTCCGACATGACCGGCATCAGTCCCAGGATCATGGGAAGTTCCCAGTTGCCGGGCACAAGATCGAACCGGATTGTGAGTTCGTCGATCGCCCGGGCTTGCGTCACACCGGCATAATAGGTCTGGGTGTGGGGTTTGCCGTCGCTCAGCAGCGCATTGAAGGTGAAGAGAACATCGCCTGACGTGACAGGCGTGCCGTCCTGAAAACGGGCGCCAGGGTCAAGATGGAAGATGATCCAGCTCCTGTCATCAGCAAGCTGGATGCCCTGGGCAAGCTGGGGGTAGAGCGTGAAGGGTTCGTCCGGGGAACGGAAAAGCAGGCTCTGAAAAACCAGGCCCAGGCCACGCGCCGGCAGGCCGAACACGATATAGGGATTCATGCTGTCGAAGGTGCCGGTTTCGGCCAGACGCAGGGTGCCGCCCTGGGGCGCATCGGCATTGACCCAGTCAAAGGGCGCCTGTGGGCCATCCGGAAACGCTGCTTCACCATGCATGGCAAGAGCGTGGAGAATGGGCGAATCATCGCCCAGCACAGGCCAACACGACACAAGAACGACAAAAAGCGCGCCTGTCATGGCGCTCACGGAATGGTTTGGCATGATCATGGGACTATTATGCGCCGCTTCTGCGGACATGGAACTTGCTGCCCGGGGGGCCTTCTTATCATGTCGGTTTATTCCACGACGCTATTCACTGAAATTGATTTCGAACGCGACGGCAAGCAGATCGGACGCCTGAACCTGCCCTATTCCGTGACGCGCTCGGCCTATGGCGTGATTCCCATCCCCCTTGCCGTCGTCAAGAACGGCGAAGGCCCTACCGTGTTCCTGATGGCAGGCAACCACGGTGACGAATATGAGGGCCAGATAGCCCTGGGCAATCTGATCCGTGACCTGGATCCCGAAACGGTCACGGGGCGGGTCATTATTCTTCCTTCTGCCAACCTGCCGGCCGCGCGTGCCGGGGTTCGGGTCTCCCCGTTGGATGATGCCAACCTCAACCGAGTGTTTCCCGCCGATCCGGCCCATGGCCCGACCCACGAGATCGCCGACTATATCGAGCATCACCTGATGCCGATGGCCGATGTCTTCGTTGATCTGCATTCGGGCGGCGCTTCGCTGGATTATGTTCCCTTTGTTTCGGCCTCCTTTACCGGCAATGCAGATCATGACCGGAAAGCCTTTGACCTGATGCGCGCCTTTGGCGGGCCTTACGGCCAGGTCTGGAATGCAGTCGATATCGGAGCGACCACGGGTGGCAGCCGGACAGCTGGTGGAGCCGCGCTGCGCAACGGTGCCATCGAGATCGGTGGTGAATTCGGCGGCGGCGCTGTCGTTCATCGCGATCACCTCCATCTGGTCGAGCGTGGCGTCCGTAACCTGTTGGTCCAGGCCGGCGTGACGCCTGGTGCAACCATCCAAGACACCGGTCCCATGCGCCTGATGGAGGCCAATGGTACCGATCTGTTCAGTCTGGCGCCCGATTACGGCGTCTTTGTGCCTGTCGCCGGTCTGGGTGAGGAAGTTTCAAAGGGAGATCTGGTGGGTACCGTCCAGAATCTCGAACACCCTGAACGCGCACCCATCGAGGTGACGTTCCGCGCATCGGGTCTGTTGATCTGCGTGCGTGCCATTGGCCGTGTTGAACCGGGTGATTGCCTGGGTCATCTGGCCGTAGACGCTAATGAGCCACAATTCTGAGATCATGAACGGCACAATCAAATCCGGTCAGGACGCCTGGCCCAACCGCTCTCCCCTTCGCGCACCCAAGCTGGGTGACCGGGTCTATGAACAGATCGTCGAACGCATTGTCGCCGGCACGCTGGCCGAAGGCGATCGATTGCCCAGCGAACACGATTTCTGCCGCATGTTCGAGGTCTCCAGGCCTGTGATCCGAGAGGCGCTGGCGCGTCTGCGTGCTGATGGCATCATCGATTCCAGGCAGGGTTCAGGAAGTTATGTTCGCTGCCGTCCCGTGCGCGATCTCCTGCGCTATGGCGAAACATCCAATGTGGCACAGCTTCTGCGCTGCTTCGAATTCCGCATCGCGCTGGAAGGTGAAGCAGCAGCCCTGGCAGCCTCGCGCCGGACGAGCCAGGACATGCGCGCCATCGAATTGGCTCATGAAGCCTGCAACGATGCCGCGCGCAAGGGACGCCTGGGCAAGGAAGAAGATCTGGAGTTCCACATGTCGATCGCCCATGCCAGCGGCAACGCGCTGTTTGCCGAGACCATGGAACTGCTGCACGACGACATTCAGGACGGCATGGACATGGCGCGCAGCCTGACCAAGTCGGAACAGCGCGAACGGATTGCTGTCCTGAAGGGTGAACACGATTCCGTTGTGGACGCGATCAACGACAGCGATGCCGATCGTGCCCGCGTTGCCATGCGTGCGCATCTGCACAACGCGCAGCGCCGCATCGTGGGGTCGAGCTAGAGCAAAGCGGGCCCGGCCATGTACGTTCCCAAGGCGTTCAGGACTGATGACGCAGAAGCCATAGGGTTTCTCAAGGAGCGGGCCTTTGGCGTGCTGGTGGCCGAGGGCGCCGACGGCCCGACCGGCGTGCAGGTGCCATTCCTGACTCTTGAACATGACGACGGTTCGGTGAGCCTGGAGCTCCACGTTGCGCGCACCAATCCGATTCATGAAGTGATCGGCGAGAGCTGTCGGGTTCTTCTGATCTGCCAGGGACCCGATGCCTATATCAGCCCGGACTGGTATGGCGTGGCCGATCAGGTGCCGACCTGGGCTTATCGTGCCGTGCATGTGAGCGGCATTGCCCACGTTCTGCCCGAGCCTGAGATCCGTGGTGTGGTGGATCGCCTGTCGGCCCATTTCGAAACGCGCCTTGCACCCAAGAAACCGTGGACAAGCGACAAGACCGCCCCAGAAAAGCTGGAGGCCATGACACGCGCCATTGTTGCCATTGGTGTTGCGGTTGAGACGATTGAAGGTGCTGACAAGCTGAACCAGCACAAGGGCGAACCCGCATTGCGTGGTGCTGCAAAAGGGCTGGCCGGGCGGCCCGATGCAGGATCGCGCGAGATTGGCCTGCTGATGGCCGGGCTGGCCGACAAGAGCACAAAATCCTGATTCCCTTCTGAGGACTGCAATCAGCAGATGACCGCCCATGGCGAGGTCGCTATCGTTCGCGCCTTGCAGGAGGAATCCATGGTCAATCTGGTCGCGACGGACGCTGGTCTTCACATTCAAACAGAGTTTCCGCGCAAGGTGCGCGAGATTGCACACCAATGGATTCCGATGTCGGACGGGACGCGTCTGTCAGCGCGCATCTGGCTGCCCGAAGATGCCGAGGACGATCCGGTCCCTGCCATCATCGAATACATTCCCTATCGCCAGCGCGATTTCACGCTGCCGCGTGATGAACTGGTCCATCCCTGGTTTGCCGGACACGGCTATGCCGCGATTCGCCTGGATCTGCGCGGATCCGGCAATTCCGAAGGCAAGCCGATGGATGAGTATGTGCGTCAGGAGCAGGACGACATGCTCGATGCACTGGCGTGGCTGGCAGAGCAGCCCTGGTGCACAGGCTCTTGCGGCATGATCGGGATTTCCTGGGGCGGCTTCAGCGGCCTTCAGACGGCGTTTCGGCAACCCAAGGAACTCAAAGCGGTCATCACGTTGTGTTCGACCGATGACCGTTATGCCGATGATGTGCATTACATGTCGGGCTGTCTGCTGCGTAACAACCTGGCCTGGGGCGGACAGGCGCAGGCCTATTTCGGGAGGCCGCCCGATCCCGAAATCGTCGGCGATGCCTGGCGTGACATGTGGATGGAACGCCTTGAGAATCTGCCGTTCACAACGGCCGAATGGACCAGCCATCAACGCCGTGATGACTACTGGAAACACGGTTCGGTCTGTGAGGATTGGAACGCCATTCAATGTCCGGTCTTTGCCGTCACCGGTTGGGCCGATGGCTACACCAACACCGCCTTGAAGCTGATGGCCGGTCTGAAAGTGCCCAAGCGGTGCCTGATCGGCCCCTGGGCCCATGGTTATCCCCATCTGGGGTCCCCGGGACCATCCATCGGGTTCCTGCAGGAATGCCTGCGCTGGTGGGATCGCTGGCTTAAGGGTGTGGAGAACGGCATCGAAACCGAACCTGAGGTTCGACTGTGGCTCCAGGATGCGGCGCCCCCGGCGGCCCAGCAGACGCAACGGCCGGGCCACTGGATTACCGAGGACACCTGGCCCGTCGCAGATGCACAGGAATGTTCGCTGGGTCTGGATGCTGGCGGGGCATTGCGGGAAGGGGCCGGCCACGGTGCAATCGAGGTCGCCACCCCGCTGACCGTGGGAACGCTGACCGGCGAATGGAATCCCCACGGAATTGGTCCCGAACTGCCGCTAGATCAACGTCTGGAGGATGCCTTGTCGGTGGTGTTCGACGGCGAGGTTCTGGCCGAAGACCTTGCCATCGTCGGGTTCGTTAAACTGGATGTGGCGATCGCGTCGGACAAACCCGTGGCAACCCTGGTGGCACGGCTGGAGGATGTCGCGCCCGATGGCACATCTGCCTTGATCACATGGGGATGCCTGAACCTGACCCATCGTGACGGCCATGAGGTGCCCGAACCGATGGAGCCCGGGAAGCGTTGTGACGTCACGTTGTCCATGAACGCTATTGCCCAGACGGTCCCAGCGGGACACCGGCTGCGTCTGGCATTGGCAAACGGGAGCTGGCCGCTTTTGTGGCCGGCGCCTGACATGCCCCGTCTGTCGATTGATGGCGCGCGCAGTGTTTTGCGTCTGCCGGTGCGTCAGCCGCAGCAACGCGATCAGGAATTGCCAGACTTCGAGCCGGCGGAGATTCCGAAGCCACCTGTTCTGGAGTGGCTGCGTTCCTTTGGCCGCAAACGCCAGATTGTGACCGACCTGGCCCTGGGCAAGACCGAACTGGTGCTCGATAAGGATGATGGCGCCTATCGCATCCCGACCCACGCCATGGAAGTCGATCAGCTGGGCTGGGAGCGCCAGTCTATCGTCGAGGGCGACCCGCTTTCGAACCGCGGCGAGGTGCGCTGGCGCATTGCCCAGTCACGTGGCGACTGGCAGGTCGCGGTGGAGGCCACGACAATCATCACGTGCGATGCAGAATGTTTTATCGTGGAGATGACCGTCAGCGCGACGGAAGGCGAGGACGTTGTCTTTTCAGATAACCAAACCCGCCGCATTCCCCGCGACCTGATGTGATGGGTTTGGGAACAACGCGCATGTGATCCCCAGCGTTGTTGGGATTGCCATGTGACAGAAAAAGATAGGGCCGCCCTGTTTCCAGGACGGCCCTTCTTGTTGCAGCAAAGGCTGCGATCAGGCGTTGGCGTCGTCGAGCCAGGCGTCTTCCCAGTACATCCAACCGGCAAAGCCGTGGGGATGACCTTTCAGATTCTTGACCTTGGTCGAATAAGCATCGAGCCAGTTGGTGAAGACCGGCGTGATCGAGGATCCTTCGTCGCGCATGATAATCTGGATGTCGCGATAGATTTCCTGACGCAGGGCAAAGTCGGTCGTCTTGCGTCCCTCGAACACGAGGTTGTCGAACTTCTCGTTGGACCAGTAGCTCTCGTTCCACGCAGCGCCGGTGATGTAGGCCACCGAAAGCATTTGATCGGCGGTGGGGCGACCATACCAGGACGAACCACACCAGGGTACAGTGAGCCAGATGGCACTCCAGTACCCGTCTGAAGGCACCTTCTTCACGGTCGCGTTCAGCCCGCTTTCGTTCATCAGCTCGGCCATGACAACGCTGGCGTTAGCACCGCCGAAGTTGGCGTCCGATGCATGGAGCTCGAACGTCTGATTCTCCATACCGGCCTGCTTGAGATAGTAGGCCACTTTGTCGGGGTCGCGCGGCAGCGCCTCCACATCGGGTGCAAAGAACGGGTCATGCGCCGGGATCGGGTGATCGCGGCCCACAGTTCCCAGCCCGCCCCAAGCCAGCTCCAACATGCGTTCACGGTCGACCGCGTGCTTGATGGCCAGACGTGCGTTGTTGTCGCTGAAGGGCGACACGTCGGAGCGCATGGGATAGGTCGGATGGGCTCCGCCGGGCTGGTTGAGTACGGCAGAATTGTCGGATTCACTGACCTGCGTGACCAGCTGCGGGTCAAGTGCCGTGATCATTTCGACCTCACCGGCCAGCAGTGCGTTCACACGTGACGTGTTGTCGGGAATGCCGAACGTCTCGATCTCGTCGATGTAGGGGAACCCGGTCCTGTGATAGTTGGGGTTGCGTTCGAACACAGCAGCAATGCCGGGCTCGAATTCCTTGACCTGCCAGGGGCCAGTGCCGACGGCTTCACCTGCGGCATAACTCTCGGCGTCAGCGCCTTCGGGCTGGACCGTGAAATGATACTCCGACAGCAGGTAAGGGATGTCGGCGTTGGGCGCACTCATGTTGAAGACAACATGCTGATCGCCATCGGCGACAATGGACTCGACATCGCCAAGGTAGGCGTTGGCGGGCGAACCACCATCAGGGTCGAGATGGCGATTGAAGGAATAGGCCACATCGGCCGCGGTCATGGTCTTTCCGTTGTGGAATTCCACGCCGTCCTTGATCTCGATCGTCCACTTGGTCGCTTCGTTGTTGGATTCGTAACCATTGGCCAGATTGTTGACCAGGCCCTGACCCGGGAGATAGTCGACCAGGCGGTTGTAAAGCAGACCGGCGCGCATGATGTCGACGCCGCTGACGATCTTTGCCGGGTCGAGCGTGTCACCGGCATGGCTGCCGGTCGCGGCAACCCGCATGTAGCCGCCCTGTTTGGGTTCGTCGGCGTTGGCCTGACTGATGGTGCTGTTGACCAATGCGCTCGCCGCAGCGGCGCTGAGGCCCATGCTGACGAGGCCGGCATTGAAATCGCGGCGCGAAACCTTGCCCCGCACAAACTCCCGAATGAGAAGATCTTTCTTGTTCACGAACGTTCTCCCAGTGTCTTGTTGCAGAAACCCCTGATCCTATTTGTCAGGAACCTTGGCAACACGTTAACACTGGAAAATCAGGCTTTGCGAGTCCCGATGCAAAAACCGGGAAGTTTTTCAGATTGCGGAACGCACCGTCCCGGCAACCTGTTCAATCGCTCGAATGCCGCTGAGATAGGCGCCATGACAGGTTGAATAGAAGTCGGTGGACGTGGCTTCACCGGCAAAGAAAATCCTGTTCTCGATCGGTTGGCCAAGCACGGCACGTTGCTGGTGGCTTCCCGGCAGTGCCGCCGAATAGGAGCCCAGAGTCCAGGGATCACCCTCCCAGGCCGTCACGATGACACGGTCGGTAAGGTGCTTGGCCATGTCGTTGCCAAATGCCGCCAGGATTCGCTCCGAGAGGTAGTCGACCGATGCCTGTTGGCCCTGCCGTTCGAGCCAGGAGCCGAACCGTCCGCCCGTGACAGCCACGGCATGGGAAAGCCCATAGGGCCCCAGTTCGATGGCCAACGGAATCTCGTCTTCTTCCAGCATGACGGTGCTGCTTTGCCCCATCATGTCGCCTGCGGGCATGTCCTTCAAAAGGATAGCGATGCGGTTGTGGACACCAAGAGGCAGTTCCAGGGCTGCAGCCTGTTTCGAATCGGGCAGGCCCGGTTCGAAGATGATGGCGCCAGACGAAAGGATGTTTGTCGATACGGTGACAAGAACAGTGCGTCCGCTAATGGTCCCGCCCTTGGTTACAACCTCGACGCCGTCACCTTTCAGGCGGATGCGTTCCACAGGACTGTTAAGCGTGACCGGAACGTCGCTTGCCCAGGCGGCGACAAGAGCGCCGTAACCCTTGATCACGGGCCAGTTCTCGTCGGTGTCGTTGTAGGCTGCGATATCGAGCACACCGGTCTGATCAATATCGACCGAGGTGCTGAGCGAGAACCAATAGGCGTGGTAGGGGCGCCAGGGAGAGTCGAGATCGACCACATCGGCGATCGAATCGTTCCGGCCTTCAGCGATCACCTTGGCGATGGCCTGTTCGTCAGCTTCTCCCAGGGCTCTGACGGCCTGTCGCTGTTCTTCCCCAAGCAAGGCGCCGCGGTGCCAGATATCGTGATCCCAGGAGCCGTCTTTTCGATACGCAAAACCATGCTGATCGGCGATGGCGACAAAGGGGTTCAGGCTGGCCGAATGCATCCAGTGACAGCCCAGGTCGAACGGCTGACCCGGTGCAAGTTCCTCGGTATAGGCCCGGCCGCCGATGCGATGCGAGGCCTCCACCACGACAAAGGAGAGTCCCTTTTGGGCAGCCTCCTTGGCGGCTGACAATCCGGCTGCGCCGGCACCCACAATCACGACATCAACATCACCAGACATACATCACCTTTTTCATTTAGGGGCGGCAACCTAAAGGGAGACTGCACAATAAGGAACCGTGTGATGCCGGATGTCTTGCCGCGCCCAGTTCCTCTGCCTATGTTCGGGTCGTGTCTTGGGGCAGGTGGTTGGATTCATGAAACCTCTTCGCGACTGGTTTCACCAGACGTTTTCAGATCCGCAGGTATTGATCCTGACCGGCGTACTGCTGGTAGCACTGATCGGCATCATCTTTGTTGCCGAGATGGTGGCACCGGTGATCGCGGCCATTGTCTTTGCCTTTCTGCTTGATGGCCTGGTGGTCAGGCTGGAACGTCTTCGTGTACGCAAGATCATTGCGATTCTTGTGGTCTTCATCGGCTTCATCCTGATGACCATGCTGTTTCTGCTGGGACTTCTGCCGATTCTCTTCCGTCAGGTGGGCCAATTTGTTGCCCAGGTTCCCGTGATGACCCAGGAACTGCAGGGGCATCTGCTCGAGTTGCCCCAGCAGTACCCCGACCTGGTGAGCGAAGCCCAGGTGCGCGGCTTCATGGCCGAAATCGGCGGCAGTGCGCTGTATCTCTTCTCGTCCCTGCCTTCGCTTGCCGGCGCATCGGTGGTCACGTTGATGACGTCGGTGGTCTACATCATCCTGGTCCTGTTGCTGGTCTTCTTCATGATGAAGGACAAGGACAAGATTGCGAACTGGGTGATCGGATTCCTGCCGCGTGAACGCGACCTGACAACCACCGTGTGGAGCGAGGTCAACCTGCAGGTTGCCAATTACGTGCGTGGCAAGTTCTGGGAAATCCTGATTGTCGGGGTGGTGACCTATGTCGTGTTCACCATTCTGGGCGTCGACTTTGCAATCCTGCTGGCCGTCATGACGGGTCTGTCGGTGTTGATCCCGTTTGTCGGCGCGGCGGTCGTGACGGTTCCTGTTGCCGTGGTGGCATTTGTGCAGTGGGGGCCGACCTGGGACTTTGGCTACGTGGTGATCGCCTATGCCATCATTCAGGCGCTGGACGGCAACCTGCTCGCCCCCATTCTGTTCAGCGAGGTCGTGGATTTGCACCCCATCGCGATCATCGTGGCCATCCTGATATTTGGTGGCCTGTGGGGCTTCTGGGGTGTTTTCTTTGCCATTCCCCTGGCTACGGTCGTGCAGGCGGTGCTTAAGGCCTGGCCTCGAACATCGGCCTGGCGCAAGCCCATTTGATGGTGCTGCACACAATTATCTGAAAGTTGCTGCCTTGCGCTTCACGGCATGTGCCGTACGATAACCGCAAGCTGGAAAACCAGCAGGGCATGTGTCGGGCAATCAATAATCCGGCACGGGGAAGGAAATCTGGGAGGCGCTTGACGTGTTCAAGTTGATCGTCAGGAGGATATTTCTGGGATTGCTGACGTTGTTGGCAATCTCGGTCATTGTTTTCCTGGGAACTGAAATTCTGCCGGGCGACGTTGCCTCTGCCATTCTTGGTCAGTCGGCGACCGAAACGAATCTGGCGGCCCTGCGCGAAACCCTGGGGCTTAACCGGCCAGCTTATATCCGCTACTTCGAGTGGCTTGGGAACATCCTTTCAGGTGACCTGGGTGTTTCGCTGACCAACGGTATGCCGCTGGACCGCATCATCGGCTTGCGCCTCTGGAACACGGTTTATCTGGCCCTTTATGCAGCAGCGGTCGCCATGCCGCTTGCTCTTGGTCTGGGGCTGCTTTCGGCGGCTTATCCCGAAAGCCATTTCGATCGCACGGTTTCCTCGGTCACTGTGTTTTTCATCTCCATTCCGGACTTTGTCATCGCGGTCCTGTTGATCATGATCTTCGCCGTTGAGTTGGGCTGGTTCCCCGGCGCCATTCACCGACCGCGCTGGGAGGATGTCTTTGGCACCATGGACAAGACCTTCCTGCCGATGGTGACCCTGGTACTGACCTTGCTGGCCCATGTCGTGCGCATGACCCGTGCGGCAATCCTGGACGTGCTTAAGCAACCCTACATCGAGATGGCGCTGCTGAAGGGCGCGTCCAAATCGCGGATCATCCTGAAACACGCGATCCCCAATGCCATGGGGCCGATCGTCAATGTTGTCGCTCTGAACCTTGGTTACCTGATCAGTGGCGTTGTCGTGGTCGAGGTCGTCTTTACCTATCCCGGCCTTGGCCGGCTGATGGTGGATTCGGTCGTGTTCCGTGATGTGCCCCAGATCCAGGCCGTCGCCATGGTGTTCTGCAGTTTCTATGTCGCGCTCAACATCTTTGCCGATGTCGGAGCGATCATGGCCAACCCGCGTCTGAGGTATGCCAAATGACCGATGCCGCCGTAACGTCAGCCGCCCCCCGCAAACGCAGCAAGCGCGCGCGTCCACGCCCGGATGCCTGGGCATGGACCGGAATTACCATCGTGATCGTGGGCCTTGTCCTGGCCGTGGTCGGCCCGTGGATCGCGCCCTTTGGCGTGGGCAACATCGTCACCACTGTTTATGCGCAACCCGATGCCCAGAACCTTCTGGGCGGTGATGTCCTGGGTCGCGATCTGCTTTCACGCCTGCTTCATGGCGCAAGGCTGACCGTCGGCGTGGCGCTTGTCGCGACCATCCTGGGTTTTGTTCTGGGCATGGCTGTGGGCTTTTCTGCTGCAGAGATACGCGGTCGTTACGACGATTTCATCACCTGGTTGATCGACGTTTTTCTCTCGTTCCCGCCGATCCTGCTGGCACTGATCGTGATTGCCTCGTTGTCCTCGGACCTTTGGGTTCTGGTCGGCACCATTGCAGTGATCCATTCGTCGCGCGTTGCCCGTGTCGGTCGCGCTGTTGCCATGAACATTGCTGCGCTGGAGTTCGTGGAGGTCGCGCGGGCCCGGGGCGAAAAGCTCACGTCGATCCTGGTGCGTGAAATCTGGCCATCGACCATTCGCCCACTGGCGGTCGAATTCGGTTTGCGCCTGACTTATTCGATCCTGTTCCTGTCCAGCCTGAGTTTCCTGGGGCTGGGTATTCAGCCGCCCGATGCTGACTGGGGTTCGATGGTGCGCGAGAACATGAACGCCATGCAGAACCACGCATACATTGCCGTCCTGGCGCCGGCCTTTGCCATCGCCATCCTGACCGTGGGCGTCAATCTCATTGTTGACTGGCTGGGTGCGCAATCCGGCCGTGGTATCTCCGAGGAACTGACCAAGTGACACCATTGTTGCGGATTGAAGACCTGATCGTCGAAGGCAGGCCGCCTTCTGGAATCTGGATCGAAACGGTGCACAAGTGCAGCGTTGATGTGAACGCAGGTGAAGTCGTCGCCCTGATTGGCGAATCCGGCGCGGGCAAGACCACGGTTGCGCTGGCATCGCTGGGTTACACGCGGCCCGGCACGCGCTTTGCCAACGGCAGCAAGGTCTTTTTGGAAGGTCAGGATATCCTGACCATGTCGGCGCGCGACAGGCGCGACATGCGCGGCCGCGAAGTTGCCTATGTTGCGCAGAGTGCGCAGGCTTCGCTCAACCCCGCCATACCGATCGGTGATCAGATCGCCGAAAGCCTGATCCTGCACAATATGGGCAACAAGACAGACGCCAGAAAGCGCGCGATCGAACTTCTTGATCTGCTGGATCTGCCGGACCCTGAAACTCTGGCGCATCGCTACCCGCACCAGACTTCCGGCGGCCAGCAGCAACGCATCATGATGGCCATGGCGCTAGCCTGTAACCCCAAGCTTCTGGTGCTCGATGAGCCCACGACCGCGCTTGATGTCACGACCCAGATCGAGGTGCTCAAAGCGATCAAGGATGTCATTCGTGATCGCGATACCGCTGCAATCTATGTCAGCCATGATCTGTCCGTGGTCGCTCAGGTTGCCGACCGCATTCTGGTCATGAACAACGGTGATGTTGTTGAAGAGGGCACGACAGACGTCATCCTTAACCACGCAAAACAGGAATACACACGTACGTTGCTGGGCGCGGTGAAACCCAAACCGACGCGCGAGACCGCGCTGTCGGACTGGAACCCCACCGCAGAGCAGACACCGATCATGACGGTGCGCGATGTCGATGCGACCTATGAACGCCAACGCATGTTCCAGACAACGGATCGCGAGCAATACGTGCTCCATGATATCGAACTAGATGTCTATCCGCGTGAGGTGCTGGCGGTTGTTGGTGAATCGGGCAGTGGCAAGTCCACGCTGGCCCGCGTCATGGCCGGCCTCCATCCCGCACTGAACGGCGCGGTGACCATGGATGACGACACTCTGCCCATTCACGCGCGAAAACGCACCAAGGAGCAGCTGCGCCGAATCCAGATCATCTTCCAGAGTCCGGACCAGTCGCTCAATCCTGAAAAGCGTATTGATGATGCGATCGGGCGCCCTCTGGAACTCTATTTCGGCATGAAAGGCTCAGAGAAGCAGGATCGAATTGCCGAACTTCTGGATATGGTGGGTCTGGACGGAGACTATGCCGGCCGTTTCCCTGCCGAATTGTCAGGCGGTGAGCGTCAGCGTGTCTCGATTGCACGCGCCTTTGCTGCCGAACCTGATGTCATCCTGTGTGACGAGGTGCTGTCGGCCCTTGATACCGTGGTGGCAGCGCGTGTGCTGGAACTGATGAAGGAACTGCGTGAGAAGCACAAGGTCGCCTATGTCTTCATCAGCCATGATCTTTCGACGGTTGCCTCGATCGCTGATCGGGTCGCGGTGATGTATGCCGGACGTATCATCGATACCGGCCTTACCAAGGAGGTCTTTGCGCCCCCGCACCACCCCTATACCCAGCTTCTGATCAATTCGGTGCCTGCTTTGCGCCAGGGTTGGCTGGAAGAGGTGATCGGCAGTCGCGAAGCTGCTGCAGGCATGCGCAGCAATGTGATGCTGCATGATCTGCCGTGTCCGTTCCGCAAGCGCTGCCCGGTCATGATTGAGGGCAAGTGTGATTCCGAACCCGCGCCACGCCGCGAGATGGGCCACAAGCATGTCGTTTACTGCCAGCATACCGAACAGGAACTCATGAAGGCGCAGGATCACGTCTGAACAGGAGCCGGTCTCATGGCCTTTGGTTACTATGTCGTTGAACTCGATGTGAAACATCCAGAAATGATGCCGCGTTATCGCGAGCTCATCGGCCCGACACTGGCCACCTTTGAGGGTGAGGTGCTGGCAGCAAGCGAGAACATCACCCATCTCGAAGGCGAGCCCGTGCCCCTGTCGCGCGCTGTCATTATCCGGTTCCCCTCGGCCGAACAGGCTGTCGCCTGGTTCCGCAGTGACGATTACGCCGAAGCACTTTCGATCCGCGACAAGGCCTGCGTCAGCCGGTCTTATGTTGTTGAGGGAATGGGGTAGACCCGACGTTCGGGGCCAGTCATCTGCTCAGGCTGGAAGAACGTCGCGACAAGGCTGCATTGTTGCCACATGATTGGGATCAGATCGGGTTTCCACCCTCGCGGAGCGAACCATGCGCCTTCTTCCAATCCTGATGGTCCTGATTGTTGCGCCCGCAATTGCCTTTGCCGAATGCAACCAGGACTTCGAAATCGATGCGCCAGACCTGGCAGGCATCCCCTATCAGGAAACGGTTCGCTTTCCGAACTCCGGGGCCGGTGTGCAGTATCGGTTCTACGATGCCGACGGGCAAAGGAATGTTTCGTACTACCGCTATGATGGAGACCATGACGCGATCTCCAACGAGATCGCTGCGGCCGAAATCCAGAGCGTTCACGCCGTCGTGCAGCAGGTCACACAGATGAATGGCCTGGAGATCGTCAACATGGAGCAGATGGAGTCCTTCATGGCCGGCGATATCGAGATGCTGGGCATCATCTATGTCGGCATCAAGGGAACCGGTGCCGTGACCGAGTTTGTCGGTCTGGGGCACGATGGCCAGTGCATCCATAAGGTCCGATACACCCATGAAAGCGCCATGGAGATCGCTGAAATTGATGCGGCGCGTGCTCAATACAACGCTGTCATGGAAGCCCTGGCGCCACATATCACGACGCCGTTGCCCTGATCTGCGCTAGAGAGCGATCTTTCCGAAATCGACGCGACCTTCAAGGGCCTGAGCGATCCGGAATACGGCTTTGTCGTCATAGGGATTGCCGACGATCTGGATCCCGGTAGGCACGCCATCGCCTGCAAGGCCCGACGGAACCGAAAGTGCGGGACACCGACTGAAGCCGTTGAACAGGAAGGTCATGATGACCTTGTTGACGTCATGTTCCACACCATCGACGGTGATGGGATCAACCCAGTCACGCACATCAGCACCAATCTCGGTGGTGCCCACGGTGGGACACAGAAACGCATCGTGACGGGCGAGTTGCGGGCCGAACTCGGCCCAGGTTTGACCGATCGCCTGCATGCAGGCATGGAATTCGCGCGGCGTGATGGTTCTGTTCTCCTGATCGAAGGTACGTGTGTATTCGCAGACGAGGTCGGGATGATTGTCGACGGCATCGCTGAACTCATCGCCATAGATATGGCCGCCCCACATGCCGACATTGGCCTTGGCGTGTTGTGCCCAGGGTGTTTCGATCTCTTCGATGATTGCGCCTGCGTCGCGTAGCTGGTCAAGCACGGCTTTGGTGTTGGCGCGCACGCCACTGGAAACCTCATAAACGCCCAGGTCCATGGACCAGGCGATCTTCATGCCTGCGACATCGGGGAAGGTATCGGGCAGGGTCAAACGCTGGGGCAGCGTGCTGTGATCCCTGGCGTGGAGGCCCGACATGACATTCTGCATCAATGCCGCATCGCCTGCGGTGCGGGTCATGGGCCCGATATGGAAAAACGGATCCATGGCAACCTCGGGGCTTCCTGGGTTGCGGCCATAGGGTGCCTTGTACCCGGCAATACCGCACATGGCCGCTGGCATGCGGATGCTGCCCGCACTGTCTGAACCCGTCGCCAACGTCGTTGTGCCTGAAGCCGACGCGGCAGCCGCACCGCCTGAGGAAGCACCGCTGGTCATGGCGGTGTTCCAAGGGTTGCGGGTTACACCATGCAGGTTGGACGTGCAGGTCCAGGGCCAAACGAATTCAGGGCAGGTGGTCAGGGCATGAACAATTGCCCCGGCACGCATCAGACGTTCGACAGACGGGTTGGTGTGATCGGCGATGTTGTCTTTGAAGACCAGCGACCCAAAGGTGCGGGGGCGCCCCTTGACGGCGGTGTCTTCCTTCACGGCAAGGGTGAGGCCTTCCAGCTTGCGCGGCCGGCCATCGGTTTTCATGTAGCGGGCTTCGGATTTGGCGGCAGCCTTCAGGGCATCGTCATAGAACGTATAGGCAAGGGCGTTCACGGCCGGCTCAACCGCCTCGGCGCGTCTGATCTGCGCCTTGAGCAATTCAACAGGCGAAAGCTTGCGGCTGCGGAACAGGCCCAGCGCATCGCGTGCAGAGAGGTAACAGAGGTCGAGATCATTCATGCGGCATGTACATTTCATTGGAGATGGAAGCAGGAGGCATCTTGCCATGGTCCTGCCCGGTTTCCACTGTCCTGGTTGGAATGATGAAAGCGTTCAGGTGAAGCGTGATCGCGTCCGGTTGGCGAAGGTGACCAGCGAGAGCATGACAGGTACTTCAACCAGCACACCGACTACCGTGGCCAGGGCTGCGCCGGAATTCAGGCCAAACAGGCTGATGGCGACGGCAACGGCCAGCTCGAAGAAGTTGGATGTGCCGATCAGGGCGCAGGGTGCTGCAATCCTGTGCGGCACGCGCATGGCAAATGCGACGCCATAGGCCAGCGCGAAAATCGCGTAACTCTGAATCAGAATCGGCGTGGCGATCAGCAGGATGATGAGCGGGTCGTTCAGGAAGACATGGCCCTGCAGACCAAACAGGATGACGACGGTTGTGATGAGGCCAATGATCGAGAGTGGCTTGATGCGGTCGCGGAATGCGGTGATGCGTGCGGGGTCCGACAGGCGGAATCGTGTCAGAAGCCCAGCCGCCAGAGGCAGGATGACGAAAAGCACGACCGAGAGAACCAGCGTTTCCCATGGCACGATGATATCGGTGACGCCCAGCAGCACAGCGACAATGGGCGCGAAGGCAAAGATCATGACGACGTCGTTCACCGATACCTGCAACAGGGTGTAACTCTCGTCGCCCCGCGTGAGTTGAGACCACACGAACACCATCGCCGTACAGGGCGCTGCGCCCAACAGGATCAGGCCGGCGATGTATTGCTGCGCGTCCTCAGGCTCGATCAGAGGCGCAAAGATCACCTCGAAGAAGAGGATGGCCAATGCCGCCATGGTGAAGGGTTTGATCAGCCAGTTGATGACCAGCGTGATGCCCAATCCCTTGGGCTGGGCGACGATGTCGCGGAACGAGTGGGGATCGACGCCGATCATCATGGGATAAACCATGGCCCATATCAGCACCGCAACGACCAAGTTGACGCTTGCGATTTCGGCGCCGGCAATCAGTTCCACAAGCCCCGGCGCGACATTGCCCAGAGCGATGCCTGCGAGGATTGCCAGGGCGATCCAGATACTGAGGTAACGCTCGAAGAGATTCATGCCGATTTCTCTGCTGGTTCATGGGTTTTCAGCCGGCCTGCTGCCACCGCGCTGAGACCAACCATGATAGCCGCAGTGGCAAGGCAAAGGCCAAGTCCGCCGAGTTGATAGGTGAGGCCCGAAAGCACCGTGCCCAAAAGACGTCCTCCGGCATTGGCCATGTAATAGAAACCGACATCCATGGTGACGCGCTCATCGCGTGTGAAGGCAAGGATGAGGTAGGAATGCAGGGAGGAGTTGACGGCAAAGATAGCACCAAACATCAGTAGTCCTGTCACCAGAGTGATGGTGAGCCAGGTGGATGGTTCTCCTGCGACAAAGGATGCCACTGCCAGGATGGCCGGAATGACCAGCAGCATGATGGCCCAGCGTCGGGCTTCACCCACCAGCTCGCCTTCGGGGCGTCGGCCCGCGCGCAACAGGCGGGGCGCGGCCGATTGGACCGCACCGTAGAGGATGATCCAGGTCGCCATGAAGCTGCCGACCATGAAAAAGGCATCGCGGTTACCGTCAGCAGTGCCATCGGAAAGCACGGCATAGAAATAGAGTGGAATGCCCACGACAAACCAGACATCGCGTGCGCCAAACAGGAAGACCCGGGCTGCCGAGAGCCAGTTCACGTTGGGCGATTTGGAAAAGACCTCTTTGAACTTCGCGTCGCTGCGGCCTTTGGGCAGGCCGGTCGGCATCAGGATCAGGACAGCCAGCAGGATTGCGGCCAACACGGCGGCCATGGCCAGAACCGACCCGACAAACCCGATGGTTGCGAGCAAGGCTGCGCCAAGCAGGAAACCAAACCCCTTCACGGCATTTTTGGAGCCGGTCAGCACGGCAACCCAGTGGAACAGGCGGCCACTGTCTTTGGGGGCAAGCAGCTTGACGGCAGACTTCGAGGACATCTTGGCCAGATCCTTGGCGACACCGGAAACGCCCTGTACTGCCATGACATAAGCGATGGACAGTCCCAGCGCCCAGCCGGGATCAAGTTGGGAAAGCGCCACCAGTGCCACGACCTGAAGGCCCAATCCTGCGTAGAGCGTCGTGGTGAGGCCAAACCGGGCAGCGATCCAGCCAGCCGAAAGATTGGTCACCATGCCTGCGAACTCATAGAGCACAAAGAGCCAGGCAAGCTGGAGCGGCGTGAAACCCAGATTATGGAAATGAAGCAGCACCAGCATGCGCAGCGCGCCATCGGTGAGCATGAAGGCCCAATAGGCAGCGGTCACCGCGATATAGGCGGAAAAACCGTCGGGTCGGCTCACTGGTGTTGCCCGACCATCAAGGCGACATCGACCAGGCGGTGCGCATAGCCCGTCTCGTTGTCGTACCAGGCGTAGATTTTTACCTGGGTGCCATTCACGACCATGGTGCTGGGTGCATCCACGATGCCCGAACGTGTGTCGTTGGTGTAGTCGGCCGAGACCAGCGGGCGTTCCTCGTAGCCCAGGATGCCCTTGAGCGGGCCATCAGCGGCGGCCTTGAAGAGCGCATTGACCTCCTGGGCCGTCGTTTCGCGCGCAACTTCGAAAACACAATCGGTCAGGGAGGCATTGAGCAGGGGAACACGCACGGCATGGCCGTTCAGCTTGCCCGTGAGTTCAGGGTAGATGAGCGTGATCGCCGTGGCGCTGCCGGTCGTCGTGGGAATCAGCGAATTGAGTGCGGAGCGCGCCCGCCGCAGATCCTTTGCCGGGCGGTCCACCAGAGTCTGCGTGTTGGTGACGTCGTGGATGGTGGTGATGGAGCCGTGGCGGATGCCGATTGCTTCGTGAATGATCTTCACGACAGGTGCCAGGCAGTTCGTCGTGCAACTTGCCGCCGTCACAATCTGGTGCTGTGCGGGGTCGTAGATGTCGTGGTTGATGCCATAGACGATGTTGGCTGCATTGCCGTCCTTGACGGGCGCAGAGACCACAACCTTCTTCACGCCTGCTGCGAAGTAGGGTGCCAGCGCTTTTTCGGTCTTGAAGACGCCGGTACAGTCGATCACGATATCAACGCCGTCCAGTGGAAGGTCTGCGATCTGGTTCTTGTCGTGGACCGCCAGGCGGGCGCCGCCGATCGTGACCGAACTGTCGTCGCAGGAAATCTCGGCTGGCCAGCGTCCGTGTATGGAGTCGAACTCCAGCAGATGGGCATGCATGGCAGGATCACCGACTGCATCGTTAATCCAGGCGATTTTTGCGCCGCGTTCAAGCAGAGGACGCAGGGCCAGTTTGCCGATGCGGCCAAGGCCATTAAGCGCGTAAGTGGTCATGACGCCATTTCCATGCAGAGTTCTCTATGCTTGCGATCAGACAAGGTCGCGTTCGATTTCCTTAACCCAGTTTCGTGACGAAATCATTGCATCGCCGTACCAGGCATCGACACTGACCTCATGAATGAAGTGCGTTGCCGTACTCCACTGGCGGCAGTTCATGGCAACGCGGATTTCCCAGTCCCCACGTTTCATGCCGATGGTCTGATCGTATTGTATGCTGGCACAAAGCGGATCGTCGTCATGGATCGCCATGCGCCTTTCCATGGTGTGGGATAACTCCGTGCCGATGGGATCGATGCGATAGGTTCCCTCAATGCCGAAGAAACCACCTTCACCGGTCATCAGGCTGGTCACTTCGCCGGTGACCTTGTCGCGATTCATGGTGCGATGGAAACTTCCCGGCGCCACAGACGTCACTGACACATCCGGCGCGGTTTCCGGTTCGGCAAAGGCAGGTAGATCAGCGTCCTCCGGGCGGGGCTCGCGCACCGGCAACACAAGGGTTGCCGTTCCCGTCGTCAGCGTCAGCGTCGCTGCTTCGGGTGAAGGCCAGATCAGCGGCCAATAGCAGGTCGAAAGACCAAGACGCAGGCGATGGCCCTTTGGGAAGACCTGGGCAAGGTCGTTGAGTTGTACGCGGACCTTGTAGCATTGGCCGGGTTCAAGCGGTTTCGGGTTCTCATGGCTCTCACGGTGGGTGAGGTTGAGCACGCCATAGGTCACCAGCGTCGATGCACCATCGGGCGCAACATCGCACAGGCGTGCGGCTATCTGGGCAATTGGCTTGTCGCTGGAAAGTTCCAGTTCGATGACTGGCGCACCGAGCAGTTCCAGGCGTTCGGTAAGTGGCGCGGTCTCGAAGCACAGGCTGCGGCCGTCCTCGGATCTCTGGTCCAGGGCAAGTTCGCCTGCCAGGCCGAAGCTGGACCATTCCTCGCCGTCCATTCCAGTAGAGGCAGGAGAGCGGAAGGCACGTTCACCGGGTTTACCTGGCGTGTCCTGCAGGGTTTTGTCGCCGTGAAGATGAAGTGTCTTCTGCTGGAGTTCCCTTGAGGGCCACTGGTTCTCGGAGACCCATCGTCCGGGCCGTTCGGTATAGTTGACGGCAGGAGCCACGCTCTCCTGCATCCAGACGCGATAGACCGGTTCCCTGTCGATTCCGGTGTCGCAGTCTTTCAACCATCGGTCCCACCAGCGCAGGGCATCCTGCAGGAACCCGATGGCAGGGCCCGGCGTGCCGTCATGGGGATAGACATGCGCCCAGGGCCCGACCACGCCGCGGCGCGGCCCCTTCAGGCCTGCCATGAGGCGCGCAATGACGTTGGAATACCCATCCGACCATCCTGTGATGGCATAAACCGGCACCTGGATCGCGTCGTAATTCTCGCAAACCGAACCATGTTTCCAATAGGCGTCGCGCCGTTGGTGTTCCAGCCAGGTCAGAGCCCAGGGCTCGTCCGCAGCCAGACGTTCTTTCCACATGTCGAGCCATCGCTCACCGACAATCTCTGGATCAGGCGGGCGTGTGTTGAAGGTCAGCATGGTCGCCGACCAGGTCAGATTCTCGTTTAGCAGACAGCCGCCCATGTAATGAATGTCGTCGGCATAACGATCATCGGTGGCGGCAACCGCGATGATCGCCTTCAGGGCCGGGGGTTGCAGGGAGGCTACCTGGAGCGAATTGAAGCCGCCCCAGGATTTTCCCATCATCCCGACCTTGCCGTCACACCAGGGCTGTTCGGCGATCCAGGCAATAACCTCCAACGCGTCGCTGAGTTCGGGTTCACCAAGGTATTCATCGTGCAGAATGCCTTCGGATTCACCGGAACCACGGATATCGACACGCAGGCATGCATAACCGTGGCCCGCGAAGTAGCCGTGCATGGGTTCATCGCGGTTTCGGGTCAGGTCGCGCTTGCGATAGGGGATGTATTCCAGAATGGCAGGAACCGGCTGGTCTTCTGCGTCTTCGGGCATCCAGATGCGCGCGGAAAGACGGGTGCCGTCTTTCAACGTGATACCGGTTTCCTCGATATCGCGGACTGCGTTGGAGAAGTTTTCGACGATGCGTTTCATCGCATTGTTCCCTGGCCTGCTGGCGCTACTATGGGATGCGGCGCGGCGGGCGTCGATCACGGTACGTGGAATTGCTGGGGGTTGGATGCAGGAATTTGCTGAAGCATGTGCGGCTTGGCTGTCGGAACGACCTGAGGCGGTCTGCGGGCAGGCAGCACGGGAGTTGCGGGCTGCACTTTTGCAGAGCCTGGCCCCGGCAACGCGTGTCGATGTACCTGAGCCCAGGGCGCTTGCTTACCTGCAACCCCTGCTGGGCTCATCGGATCGCTCCGATCTTGCAGAACCGCTTGCCGCACTGGCGCCAGACCTGATCTGGTTTGAACCAGGTGAGGGTGAAATGAAACGGCACCTGGGTGGCTGCAACTGCGTAACGCAGTTGGTTGGCCCGGCAGACCGGGCGGCGTCTACCGGCATCCGGTTCGGGACCTTTCTGATTGCGCCCAACGCACTTTATCCGCGGCACGTTCATGGTGCCGAGGAACTCTACCTTATTATCGCGGGGTCGGGCCGCTGGTCCTATGATGGTGAACCATATGTGCGCCACGGTCCCGGCGAATTTGCGCATTCCAGAAGCTGGCAGCCCCATGCGATCCGCACCGGGGACGAGGCGCTGCTGATGGCCTGGATCTGGATGGGCGATATCAGCCTCAATTCCTATCGAATGGAAGCCGATTTGCCTGACCCTGAGAGACCTGCCTCATGACCGACGTCAACCGTTCCGTATCCCTGTCGGCACCCGCTTCGGAGGTTTGGGCCTTGATTGGCCAGTTCGACGCGCTGACGTCGTGGCATCCCGCCGTGCTCGACAGCAGGGTTGGTGAGGATGACGGGCGCATGGTGCGTCATCTGGTGTTTGTCGGGGGAATCAAGGTGACCGAACGCCTGATCGCTCATGACGACGATACCATGGTGCAGCGCTATGGGATCAGCGATGGCGGGCGACTTCCTGTTGCCGACTTCACGGCCACCCTGCGTGTTGTGGCAGGGGGTTCCAGTACCAGTGCCGTGACGTGGTCATGCAGCTTCCAGCCTGCCGGTGCGCCTGAGAGCGTCGTGCGTGAGGCTATTGAAGGCATTTTTGATTCCGGCATGAACAGCCTGGCAGACCGTTTCGGCAAGGCCGACTAGTTCAGTAGCGCACGTAGTTGGTGGCCCAGAGGCCGCGCTGGTCCTGGCGAGCACCATCGCGGGTGATCTCGAAATCCGTGCCGGGCAGCGGCAGCGCCCAGCCGGTGTAGATCATGTTGGCATTGATCTCGAAACCGCCGGCATTGCAGACCGCATCAGGTCGCCCCTGGAACATCGTGCCGGTCAGGCGGCAGGTCACCGTCATCGCGGTCACGAGATCCAGCAGTGCACCGCGCGCGATGACACCGCAGGGGATCGCCTTGTCGTTACGCTGGCACCACTGATCCAGAGGCGGTGCGGCGATGCCGGCCAGATGTACTGTCGTCCCGGCGACGGTCAGAGTGTCGCCATTGGTGACGTCAGCCGGGCCGGAAAAGTCATCGGCCAAAGCCGTGTTTGCCAGAAGGCACATCAGCGTTGCGGCAAGAAGCATGCGTTTCATGACTTGAGCGTAGCAAATGCGGAGGAGCGTGTGGCTTCAACTCCGCTCACGTCATTGTTTGACCTTGTAGCCGGTCGCCAGGATGCGGTGACAGGCCAGCACCA
>Ga0055584_100001005_pt1 | contig 27283 bp, 20 predicted proteins | sample OSDHelmetaG_FD_58716 | JGI IMG/M metagenome (GOLD analysis project Ga0055584, IMG submission 58716) | Pelagic marine sediment microbial communities from the LTER site Helgoland, North Sea, for post-phytoplankton bloom and carbon turnover... | ecosystem: Environmental > Aquatic > Marine >...
CTCCGACAAAGACCTCATGCAGCTCGTCGGCGGCCACATCACCATGTACGACCCGATGAAGGCTCGCGCCATCGGCCCCGATGAGGTGCAGGAAAAATTCGGCGTCGGGCCCGAGCGGGTGATCGACGTCCAATCACTGGCGGGCGATTCGGTCGACAACGTCCCCGGCGTCCCCGGCATCGGCGTCAAAACCGCGGCGCTGCTGATCAACGAATACGGCGATCTCGACACGCTGCTGGAACGCGCGCCCGAGATCAAACAAAACAAACGCCGCGAAAACCTGATCGAATTCGCCGATCAGGCGCGCCTATCGCGCGACCTCGTCACCCTGCGCGAAGACTGCGCCGTCGATCACGCGCTGGACGACTTCACCTTTAAGACGCCCGACGTTGACGCGCTGCTCGCGTTCCTCGACGACATGGAATTCACCGCCATCGCCAAACGCGTGCGCGTTAAGTTCGGTGTCGATGGTGAGGTCGCGCCCGCACCCGCCGCCGCAGCGGTGCCGGATCAAGCGTCCTACACCGCCGTGACTGAGATGGTGGCTTTGCAAAAACTCGTCGCCCTCGCCACCGCCCGCGGGCGGCTCGCCATCGTGACGCATACCGCAGCGGGCCATCCCGTGCGCGATCCCCTGGTCGGCATCGGGCTCAGTGTCGATCCGGGCCACGCCGCTTGGGTGCCGCTCGCCAACACGGGCGACGGCCAGCGCGATTTGCTCGACGGGCCCGCCGCCGAGGGCCCCGGCTTGCCGCGCGACGATGTCCTGGCCGCGCTCAAACCGCTGTTGGAAAACCCGGCCGTGCTGAAGATCGGCCAAGACATAAAACGCGCCGCCCTCACGCTGGGCCGCTACGGCATCGCGCTGGGACCGGTCGACGACACCATGGTGCTGTCCTACGCCCTCGAAGGCGGCCTGCATGCGCACGACCTCTCGCGCATCGCCCCGGAATATTTGGATCGCCCGGTCACCGAGATGAAAGCCCTGCTCGGCACCGGCAAAGCCGCCGTCACCTTTGCCGAGGTCGCGGTCGACCAAGCCACCGCGTTTGCCGGCGAAGAGGCCGACATTGCCCTGCGGCTGCACGCCAAACTCAAACCGCGCCTCGTCGAAACCCGTGTCGTCGCCGTGTACGAGACCCTCGACCGCCCGCTCATTCCGGTGCTGGCCGATATGGAGCGCACTGGCATCATCGCCGATCCCAAAACCTTGCGCGCCATGTCGAAGGATTTCGAGGGCCGCCTCGGCAACCTGGAAACCGAAATCCACAAACTCGCGGGCCGCGAGTTCAACGTCGGCTCGCCCAAACAATTGGGCGAAATCCTGTTCGACGACATGGGCCTCGAAGGTGGCAAAAAAGGCAAGGGCGGCGCCTGGGGCACCGGCGCCGACGTGCTGGAATACCTCGGCGGGCAGGGGATCGAACTTGCCGACAAGGTGTTGGATTGGCGCCAGCTTTCCAAACTTAAAAACACCTACACCGATAAACTCCCGAACGAGATCAATCCCGAAACCGGCCGCATCCACACCACCTACGACATGGCCGTCGCCAACACAGGGCGCCTATCGTCCAACGATCCCAACCTGCAAAACATCCCCATTCGCACCGAAGAGGGCCGCAAGATCCGCCAGGCCTTCGTGCCGCCCAAGGGCCACGTGCTGCTGTCGGCCGATTACTCGCAGATCGAATTGCGCCTCCTCGCCCACATGGCCGACATCCCGCAACTCGACAAAGCCTTCAAAGACGGCATCGACATTCACGCCATGACCGCCTCCGAGGTGTTCGAGGTCCCGGTCGACGGCATGGACCCCATGGTCCGCCGCCGCGCCAAAGCCATCAACTTCGGCATCATCTACGGCATCTCGGCTTTCGGTCTGGCCCGGCAACTCAAAATCCCGCAAGCCGACGCCCGCGACTACATCGCGGCGTATTTCGAGCGCTTCCCCGGCATCCGCGGCTACATGGACGACCAAAAAGAATTCTGTCGCGACCACGGCTACGTCAAAACGCTGTTCGGCCGCCGCATTCACCTGCCCGCCATCAAAGACAAAAACGGCGCCCACCGCGCCTTCGCCGAACGCCAAGCCATCAACGCGCCCCTGCAAGGCGCCGCCGCCGACATCATCAAACGCGCAATGATCGTCCTACCCCCCGCTCTAGAGCGCGCCAAGCTCGGCGCCAAAATGCTCCTCCAAGTGCATGATGAGTTGGTCTTCGAAGTCCCCAAAAAAGAAGCCGACGATACCGCCGCCCTGGTCAAATCCGTGATGGAAAACGCCGCTCAAGCGGTCAACCTCACCGTCCCCCTGGTCGTCGAAGCCGGCACCGGCCAAAACTGGGACGAGGCGCACTAGGGCGGTCCCGCTATCGAGACCCCAGGTTCTGACGGAGTGCAACAAAACGCCCGTCGGACTGAAGGCTCTCGCCAAACTCGAAAAGAGTCTGCACTAACTCACTCATGCCATATGGCCAAGTCGCGGGGTCATCTTGCAACACAAGGCTAAAGATCTCGAGCGATTCACGTGGGTGTTTGGCTACCAAATCATTGGCGCGTCCATGCAGGCTGTGGAGGTGAGTGTTCTTGTTCATCTTCGTCAGATACGGCTTAACCGCCCGAACTAGTTCGCCGAAAGATTGATCGTTAGAAAAGACTAGGTCAAACAGATCACCGCTGATGCCTGCTGTTTTTGCCGACCTTTGCTTTGGCCAAACGTCGCGGAAAAAGACTGGAAGCGCCTCCAACCATTTTTTTCCAACGTCCGTGGCCTCGCTTGACCAACGTTTCAACAGCCGGACTGCTGCAGAGCGCAAGTTTTCACTTCCTGTGTAGAGGAAGTTTGTCATCTCATTGTTAGATATCAGGCGGTCGTTTTTGTCATGTTCGAAGCTCACCCAACCCGCGAGCATCATACCGACCAAAACTTCTGCATTGTCTCGGCGCCGAGCATCGTCGCTACTCCCGTAGTCGACAAGGGCTGACTTGATTTTCTGAAAAATCTCCCGTCTTGGAACAGCTGCCCTCCACAAAAAGCCCCCCATCATGGCGTCACGATCACTGCCCGTGCCGGAAGCGAGGCGGACCAGGAGGTGTTTCTCTGTCCAATCGGCGTCTATGGCATCAAACCAATCCAGGTGGTGCGAAAACAATACAGAAGCATGGCGAGCGTGATCTCCCCCTAGCGCTAGCAACCGGGCTGCCATTTCCAATAGTTTTTTGGTCTCCGCAACGGGACTCTCCAACTTCGTGCTTGAGATAACTGCTTCCGCTAGGAATCCTCCTGGAGAATTAAGCGCGTTGAACACCCAATCACGACTACGTCCGGAATGGTCTGTTGCGGGGCTTGTTCGCAGCGCCTGCAACAAATGGTCGAATATCGATTCGAAGCATGATTGATCCCTTTCTTGAATTTTCGAGCCACAGACCTTGAACCAATCGGATGCTGGGGCGACCAGATCGGTAGTGGCATCGATTGGGATACGGCAGAGCCACGCTCCGACGAGAAGTTGAAGACGGGTCTCGCTAGGCCGGTCTCTGCACGCGTTGAGGAACCTTCTCCAGGCCCATTCAGGATATCTCTCTTCTCCCGACTCATGACGGAGCGCAGCAAGTGCTCTAATCGGCTTTTCTCGGCAGAGCCCCGAGAATGGGTCGCGTTCGACAAGAAAATCGGCCGTGCGACCTGAAATTTCTTTTGCCTTGGTCAGAACTCGATCGATGGGGGTGTCGTCCAGTGTTGTGAACGTTGTGTCGTGTTCAACGACGCCGCCTCTCATCTCAAGCGACCTATCTGCCTTTGCGGCGAACTCTAATTTCCAACTAGGGTCGACCTTGCGACGGGCTTCGGTCTCAAGTGCTAGATCGAAAGAGAATTCGCAACCCGCCTGCACCAACCAGTGGATACGGTTAAGCGTTGTCGCAGCCTGCCGCTGCGCATGTTCTTCAGAGGCCTCGCCCGGATACGGTGCTGGGCCATTCAATAGTCGAGCCTCGATGCGTGCTTGCTCGAACTGTTGTAGGTCGCTCCATCGTTCCCTAATGGAAATCAAGAGGTCTCGTTGATGCCTAGCGTCCCAAAATGCTTTGTTTCCAATACTTTCGATGGTTTGAGCTACTTCTGACGCTTTCGAAACTTGACGAAAACGCAACGCCCAAATGCGCAACCTCGCAAAAATATGGTCGTCAGACTTAGGCCAAGCTTGGATTTCGCTGATTGCCAGGTCGGGGGAGTCCGAAATCAGCTGCTTGACCAGACTCGAATAGAATATGGTCGTTCCCCCCAAACCGTGTGTGCGTTCATAGCTGTCTATTCCTGGAGTTTCGCCGTCGGGCTCAATAGGTGGGATACGAACTAGATTAAACCCGCCGAGTTCAGACTCGAGTTCGCTCGCAACCTCCAGCGCCCGACGCACTCCGCGTGTTACGAGCGGCAACCACTCTGCTGGAATTTCCGGTGAGTTCTGTTGGCGCAGGTACTTCACACCAACATGCAAGATACCGCGAAGGTAATTTGGCTCGATCTCTTGTGGCGGCAATACCGAATAACTGGACTGAACTTCAATGTATGGGTGCCATAGCTCGCCAAACTGTCTTGCCGTAACTTTGTCCCAGCCATGTTTTTCAATCTCGGCCCTCAGTGAATAGAGTGCGGAGTGCTCGGAATCTTCTCTTCCCCATGCGCTGAAGAGATATTTCCAGGCGCGACGAGAAGGGGTCGCGCTGCTCGACCTCAGTACTTCGCGTTCAATCTGGCTTTTTATCTCTGGATGAAGCCCAGCTTGATGGGCGGCCCACCATATCGCGGGAGGATTGTGAGCGACTCGACTAAGCCATCTTCCTAGCGCGGCTAGCCTTGGGGGTAACGCTGGAGGCAGCTGGGAGTAGGCGCCCGAAAAACTCGATTCGGTCGCCGTAGAGTTTCCGTCAAGGCGACTTACGATGAATGCGTGCCAGGCACTTTCCGGCATGTGCCGCTTGCCTGCCGGATCATCGGGGGCAACTGGCTCGGGTTCAGGGTCCGAGTCAATTCCAAAAAAATCGAGGGGGTCGGCTCGTTGCTGGGATCGATCGAAATCGCCCACCGGCCCTGGTGTTGCAAATCGGCGATGTCGGTCGAAGACGCAAAGCCAATCAGCAGGTGGTGGGGGGTCGATTGACGCAAATCGCTGCGCGCCACTAACTGTCGAGACAAAATGAGTAACTTGCCCGCGTTCATAAGGAAGGAGACTTGATGGACGTGATCGTGCGAGACACTCCAAGTGGCTATCCCACGCCGAGGGATCCGATGATGCTTGCGCCCAATGTCCTAACGTTTCCCATAGAGCACGATAGTTTTCGATTCCGGAAACAGCGATTGTGCTGACGCCGCGCTGTTCCCAATCGAGGTTGGCCTCTTCATCGCCCGCGACCTGAAAAGCGTATACGTTCCCTTGGCTAGCGGCATCGCGTCCAAGCCCTTCCAAGAGGTATCTTATTGGAGGGTCGTCCGCCGAATAACCCACAAAAACAACGAGATATTTTGACAGTAGCGACTTAACGAAATCAGTTGCCCATCCTTGTGCAAGATAAGCCGACCCGAAGTTGGTAGTGGAAAGGACAAATGGGCCACCGTCGGCGTTTTCGTAGGCGTCATCCACTCTTCCATGGAGATGAATGATGCCGTCGATCGACGCAATCTGTTCGGGTTGCTTCAAGTCAAGAGCATGTTGCGATGCGACCGACGCGTCACAGGACTCGAAGAGTCGATCAAAGTTAGTGGTGACCAGTCGCACTTTTCCATCTGGACCCGTTGCAAGGCGCATCAAGATTCTATGCGCTTCAAGGTCGGGTTCGGGGTCATCTGGCTTGAGGGCCGCTGCAACCGCGCTCTCAATAACGTCATCTTCGAATTCGCGTTCTAGTCTAGTGAACACGCGATCAATCGATGGCGAGAAGTCTCTAATGAGCGGATGCTTGTTCGACCCTATCTCGCGCAGAACATGACGAACCGGATCGTCCGGGGGAACATGCAGTTCCTCTACAACTCGTTCAGCGAGGCTTATGAAGCCGGGCAGTTTTGCCTTCGCCTGCGAGACACCAGCCCCACAGAAGAAGATGACCCGACCTTCGTCGCGCGCGACAATCAATTCATCGGGTATAGGCGGACCGTCAGCTTGGAATCGCATGCTCGATCATAGGTTTCGTGAGTGAGTTTCTCAATTCGACCGCTGGATTCGTTTGCTGCCGACTTCGTCCCGAAGGACCGAAACACCCGCCACCCTCGGGACCGCCAAACGTGACCACGGGGACTGACACCGTGATTGGCGCGGCGCACGCGGCACCCTCATCTACCCAGGGACCTTTACCTTCTACCGAGAAGGACCCTTGTTATGATCGTTTCCGATGCCCAGGCCGCGGCCAATCGCGCGAATGCGCAGGCCTCCACCGGGCCGCGCACGCTGGCCGGCAAGGCGCGGGTGCGGCGCAACGCGCACCGCCACGGGCTTTATGCCGAGAACGCCCCCGATGCGGGCGAAGATGCCCTGGCCTTTGGCCAGCTCTATGACGATTTTCTGCGCCGCTTCATGCCCGATGGCGCGGCGGAAACCGCGCTGGTCGCGCGCATCGCCGCCATCACCTGGCGGCTTGCCCGTGTGCCCGCCGCCGAACACGCGGTCTATGCCGGGCACGAGGCCGATTTCATTCCCGCCGATGATCCCGGTGAAAACCCCATCGCCGTCGATCTGCCCGACCTGTGGGGCGCGGCGCATCGCGCCGGCAATTTCGATTCGCCCATCGCCCGCATCAACCGGCACGAAGCCCATTTGCAACGCATGCACCAGCGCACGCTCGAGATGCTCAACACCCTCCAAGCGCTGCGCACCAATCACGATCCCCTCACTGCCGCCAAAACCACCGCGCGCCGCGTCGCGATGTCCGGCCCGCCGGCCTGGGCGTGGTACTACGACGACGACCTCAAGGATGACGCCCCCCAAGACGACGACACCGGGGGCGCCGACACGACGCTCCCCACCGGCGCCACCCCGCCGCACGATCTCCACGCCCGCGCGGCCCACATCGAAGACCTCGCCGCCGCCCACAACCCCCTCGACGGCGTTAGCCCGGTGCCGCCGATCCACCCCCGGCCGACGCGGCCCCGACCCAAGACGGCCCACCCGATCCGGCCCCCCGCCGCACCAAACCTTAGGATTTCTGCGGCAGTTGGCTTTGTTTCGGCAAAACGCGCTAAAGCGATACGGGGCGCGCGATTGCCCCAGGCAGCGCGGCCCAAAGCACCGCCCTAGAGTCGGAAACTGCGCGGTTCGGTGTAGAATGGGTGTTCAACCTTGGGTACAAACGGGAAAAGCATGACGCGCATGAGGCATGCAGTCGTCGGCCTGGCGGTCTTGCTGTCGGTCGGTGTCGCCACGGGCACCGGGCCTGTCGCGGTCGCCGCCACGGCGCCAAACCCCGCGCCCGGCGTCCAGCCCGAGCCGCCGCGCCCGGCCCCGATCCGCCTTGCCCAACGCGCCGCGCCCGGCCAGGGCTATTGCTACGATTCCACCCTACGATTGTTCTACGAACAAACCGATTACGCGCCCGAATGCGCCACGGGCGACACTGAAATTACCAAACAGCAATTCGACCAAAAATCGGTCACCGCAGCGCCGTCGGCCGCCCCGGCGCGCACCGCAGACCGATCCCCGGCACCGCCCCCCGCGACGGGCTACTGCTACGACTACGGCGGGCGGCTTTTTTACCGCCTCACCGCCGATGTCCCCGAGTGCGCCCAAGGCGACATCCAGGCAACCCAATCCGAGTTCAACCGGAGACGGATCGACCCCAGTTCGGGAATCGTGCGGGCGTTTTGCCTCGCCCCCCGGATCAATCATTTCTACGAGAAGACAACGACGGGGTCGGGTTGTGGGGTTGATCGGCAGATCACCCGAGCCGAATACCAGCGCCGGGAACTGACTCGCGCCGATCGCCAGAATGCGGCTGCCCAGACCTACTGCCACGACGCGCGCATCGGTCTGTTCTACGCCATGACCACCTCGGGCGGCTGCGGCGATGATGCAGAAATCACCAAGGCCGAATACGACCGCAAGCAACTCAATGGCGGATCGTCGCAACAGGCATCGGCCCTGGGCTATTGCTACGATCCAAGGCTGCGCCTGTTCTATACGCAAACCCGCGACGCCCCGGCATGCGCCACAAGCGACCAGGAAATCACCAAGGCTGAATTTGATCGCAAAGAGGTTAACACCACGCAGCAAGCGTCGGTCGGCCTTGTCTATTGCTACGACGCAAAGTCCAACCTGTTCTACACAAACGACCGATCCGAAGATTGCGGGGACGATCGCCGGCTCACCAAGCTGGAATACGATCGACGGCAGGTTGTCGCGACGCTCCCGGGACGCCCACGATCTGGGCAGACCTATTGTTACTCTGCGCGAAACCATTTTTTCTATCGACGCGCGTCGCCGGGTCCCTGTAGTCCCCACCGGGAAATCACGGCGGCGGAATACCATCGCAAAGAGTTGGCGGATGCCCCGCGTCAAACAGCGGCCGTAGGCTCGACTTACTGCCACGACCCCAGGCTGAACGTCTATTACGAACAAACGGCCGCGGGTCGCGGGTGCGCGCCGAACGATCGGGAGGTTTCCCAGGCCCAGTATGAGTCGCGCACCCGTACCGGCGCCACCGACCGGCGAAGCTATTGCCTCACCCCCCGAACGCAAGCTGTCTACCGGTCCCACGGGCAATGCGCCCGAAACGACGTGTCGATTAGCGAGCGCGAATACGAGGAGAAGCTCGGTCGCGCCGAACGCGTGAGAATCCTCAAGGACTACGGCAGCGATGATCGCGCACGCCGTGCCGAGGCGGCCCTCGCCGACGAACGCCGCCGCCGCCGCGCGCTCGAAGAACAAGTCGCTCGGCTTGAGCGCGAACGCGGCCAGGAAAGCCAACCTCGCACCCGTCCCGATGGGGCTGACGGTATTTCCGGTACCGGCATTCTGGTCAACCGGCGGGGCGTCGTCCTAACCAACGCGCACGTCGTGGCCGATTGCACACGGATCACCGTGCGGTTTGTCGGGCAGGGCACCTTCGCCGCCGAGGTCATGACCAGAAGCAGCAACAGCGACCTCGCGCTCCTCAGTACCAAGGCCCGTGGTCGGGCGGCCACGTTCCGCGCGCCCAGCCGCAAGGTGCAGATGGGTGAAGAAGTGCTCGCGTTCGGCTTTCCACTCAGCGGCTTCTTGTCCTCGCAAGGCAACCTGACCCGCGGCGACATCAGCGCCACCACTGGCATTCGCGATGACATCAGGTTTCTTCAAATTTCCGCGCCCGTGCAACCCGGCAATAGCGGCGGTCCGCTAATGGATGTCGCCGGCAATGTCGTCGGCGTCGTCACGGCCAAAGCCGACGCCACAAAGATTGCCGAAGTGACCGGCGACATTCCCCAGAACGTGAACTTCGCGATCACCGGCACCATTGCGATGGACTTCTTGCGTGCCCACCGGGTGACGTTCGATACCACCAACGACGCCCGCGACGTCGGCGCCCCGCGCATCGCCGAATTGGCCCAAGGCTTTGCGCCCTATATCGAATGTTGGCAGTAGGCCGCTACGAGATCAGCGTGCGCCCAGGCGTTCACCCAAGAGGCGCCCGAACGTTACCGTCGGCCCCACGCCCATGCCCGACACATAGGCGTTGCCCATCACCCGGGTATTGCCGATGAACTCGCCCGCCGCAAACAAGTTCACCACTGCCCGACCGTCTGAATCTAGCGCGTGCAAATCGCCATCGACCGCGACGCCGGCCGGGCTCGGCATCGCAAACGCCACGGATTGGATGGCAAAAAAGGGCGCAGTCTCGATCGCCCGCGGCAGGCTTTCGCGGCCGAACGCGGTGTCGTGCGCCATTGCCACAGCCTGGTTGTAGTGGTCGATCGTGTTGGCCAACCGGTCGCCCGGCACGTCCATCTTCAGCGCGAGGTCGGCAAGCGTGTCGGCTTGCATGGCGCTCGGGTTGGCATCGATCAATTGTTTCAACGCGGCCTCTTTGGTCGCGGTAATCGGCGGGGCGTTCTGCCGGACGCCTTCGTCGAACACGATAAAAAAAGTCAGGTTGTCTTGCGCATTCACCGCATGCTCGCGATGCGTCGCACTGGGATGGTCTTCGCGGGTGAACCGCTCACCCGAGGTGTTGACCCAAACCTCCCACGGTGGGCGATCCTGCGGCACGGTGTTCAATGCAAACGTCACCGAGAGGGGATCGTCGGGGTCCATCAACACCCCGCCCAGCATGCCCATGTAATGATCGCCGCCGTCGATCTGCAGCCCCGCCGCCTGCGCGACCCGCAGCGCCTTGCCGCTCGAGATCGGAATGCGCGCCGCAAACACCGGCTTCTGCGGCGTTAGTTCGCGAAACAACGCAGGGTCATTGGTATAGCCGCCGCAGGTCAGCACGTAAGAATCAGCTTGCAGCGTTTGCTCGGCACCATCCGGGCCACGGAGGTGGACCGCCGTGACCGCGCCATCTGGACCGCGATCGATCGCCGTCATTGCCGTACTCAGCTGCAGGTCGATGCGTCCGGCGCGCACATGCGCATCCAACAAAGGGCGCAACGCGGTCAGGATCGATTGGCCTTTCTCGACCGGCCACTGATAGCGCCGCGCGCGGTACACATCGTGGTTGTAGCTGATCACCGGATGATCGGCAGGAAACGGCACGCCGATGTCCTGCAACCAGTCCACCGTCGCTGCGGCGTTGTCGACGGCCAGCCGTACGACGTCGGGATCGGCGGTTTCATGGCAAATCCGCATAACGTCGGCGAAATGGTCGTCGGGCGAATCGGCGATACCCTTCTCGGCTTGCAGGCGCGTTCCGGCGGCCGAGATCTGCCCCGACGACCGTGGCAACTTGCCGCCCACATCGTCGGCCGCTTCAATCAGGGTTACCTGCGCGCCCGCATCGGCCGCGCGAATTGCACACGGCAATCCCGCCATGCCCGCGCCGATCACCACAACATGCGTCATCCGTCTCAGATCCCGACGATCGTGTTGCCGCCATTGGGGCTGATTGTTTGGCCAGAGATAAAGTCGCTCTCGGGCCCTGCCAGAAACGCCACCACGCCCGCGATATCGTCCGGCACCGCAAGACGCCCGAACGGCGCCGCCGTGCCCTGGGCTTTCAAGAAGGCATCGCCAACGCTGGCGCGGGTCAATTCGCTTTCCATCAAGCTTGGTGCCACGGCGTTCACGCGAATACCGAACGGTGCCAGCTCGCGCGCCCAAGATTTGGTCAGCCCGAGCAACGCCGACTTGGCGGCGGTGTAGTGCGATGCCGAGGGACTGCCGTACAAACAAAACTCCGAGGCGATGTTGATGATCTTGCCATACTCCTTGGCCTTCATACCGGGCACGACCGCCTGGGTGATGAAGAACGACCCCTTCACATGCACGTCCATCATCCGGTTGAAAAAATCCTGATCGATATCCGCAAGCGGGGTCGACAACCCGCTGATCCCGGCGTGGTTCACCAGGATGTCGATACCACCGGTCGACGAGATCACTTCGCTGAGGCTCACCAGAAACGGATCAAGCTTGGTGATATCGCCCGCCATCGGCTCCGCCGAGCCACCCAGAGCATGGATACCGGAGACCACGGTCGCGGCATGATCCTCGCGCAAGTCTTGGACCACGACGTGTGCACCCAGTTGGGCGAGCGCGTGACAATGCGCGCTGCCCATAGCGGGGCCTCCACCGCCGGTCACCAAAGCCGTCTTCCCGTCCAAAGATTTGTTCATGGTCTTGCTCGTGGTTTTGGCGTGGAAACAAAAGTGGCCGGGCGAACCCGGCCACTTTCTGGGTCGAAGGGTACGCGTTTACTCCGCTGCTGCCCTCGCTCCCTCCCATTTCAAAAGCTTCTCGCCCAGCAACCGCCCAAAGGTCAGGGCCGGCATCAGCGACATGCCGTTGACGAAGGCGCGGCCCGACAAACGGCCAAAGCCCAATACCTCGCCCGCCGCATACAGGTTTGGGATGGGCGATCCGTCTTCTTTTACTACCTGCAAGTCGGGCGTGACGTTCAGTCCGGCCGGGCTGACGACGGTGATCCCTCCGGCATGGATGGCATAGAACGGGCCCTGCTCGATCTTGCGAAACATCCGAATCCGGCCCAGTTCTTTGTCTTCGCCGCTATCAACGGCTGCGTTGTAGGCGGTGACCGTCGCTTCAAGGTTGGCGGCATTTACGCCCATCTGCTGCGCCAGGCCGCTCAACGTGTCGGCTTTGGTGTAGTGCGGGTGATTGCCGAACTTGTCATGGAGCTTGAGGTCCAACGGGTTCAAGTGCGGCGCGTTCTGCCGTATGCCTTCGTCGAAGACAACGAACATGCGTTGGTCTTTTTGGGCCAACAATGCGTGCTCGCGTTCGTCGACGCTGGGATGATCCTCGCGCACAAACCGCTTGCCGTCGGCGTTGACGTAGATCTCCCAGGGTTCGCGCACCTGAGGCGAGAACTGCATCCCCAATGCCGTCGAATAGGGATCATCCGGATTGTCCAACACGCCGGCAAAGGTGCACAGGAAGGTATCGGCCCCATCGACTTTTGCGCCGATCTCGCGCGCGGCAACCAACCCGTCGCCGCGCGAATAGTCATTCGTATACGCCCGCAACGGAATGTCCGGGGTCATTTCTTTCCACAGGTCGGCGTTGTGCGCATAGCCGCCGGTGGTCACGACAATGTTCTGGCCGTGCACTGTCTCGGTCTTGCCGCCGCTATCCACCGTCACGCCAACGGCCGCACCCGACGCATCGGTGACGATGCCCGTCATCCGGGTCTTCAAGCGCAGATCGATCTTGCCGTCTGCCACCAGTTTGTCGTGCACTGGCTTCAACACGTCATGGATCGCGACGGCCATGTTTTCGGCCCAGTAGTACCGCTTGGTGAGGTAGGGCTCATGCGCACCGCCTGCGACGGGCATATGAGAGATTGGTTCGTAACCGAGGTCTTCCAACCAATCATAGGTTTTGCCGGCATGGTCGGTCGCGAGTTTGCCGAGAGTTGGATCAATGGTGCCTTCTGCGATCCGTTGGGCATCGTCGTAATGCTCTTGGGCGGTATCCACGATTCCAAGCTTCTTTTGGCGCTTGGTCCCCGCGGCACTAATTTGTCCCGACGAAAGGTGCAACGTACCGCCAATTTTCTCGTCGGCCTCGATTTGCAATACCCGCGCACCGCGTTCCGCAGCGCGGATGGCGGCTGGCAGGCCCGCACTTCCCGCGCCGACCACAATAACGTCCCACATATCGCTCATGCTTCTTCTCCCTTGCGGCGGCCGTCGATGGGCCGCTCTTTTGTTGCGTTACTCCGCGGCTTGTGCTGCGCGATCTTCCCAGGTCAGCAAGCTCTGTCCGAGCAAGCGGCCAAACGTCAGTGCCGGTGTGGCCATCATCCCGCCACAGAACGAATCGCCCATGGTCTGTCCCGATCCCAGCAACTCGCCAGCAGCATAGAGATTGGCGACCGGCTTGTTGTCCTTGTCGATCACGCGCAAGTCGGCGTCGACTGCGAGACCAACGGTGCTTGAGATCGAGGTGCCCTGCACGCGGATTGCATAGAAAGGCCCTTGCTTGATGGGGAGCGGTCGGTGCTGCCGGCCGATCGGGTCGGGCGTTTCCTTTTCGATGGCATCGTTGTACGCCGCGACCGACGCTCCCAGCCCTGCGGCGTCGATGCCGCTGGCTTGGGCCAGGACTTCCAATGTGTCGGCCTTTGTGAACATAGGGTGCGACCCAAAGAAAGCCATTTCGGCGTCTTTTGTCACACCATCGAACTGTGGTGGTGATGCTTGCGCAATCGCATCGTCGTAGATCACCCAACGTCGCAGATCGGGTTGCTTGAGCAGCGCATGCTCACGGACATCGACGCTATCGACATCCTCTTGAACAAATCGCTCGCCGCGTGAGTTGACGTGAATCTCCCAGATCGGCCGCTTGGTGGGGTGGTGTATCGGACGGACAGTCATGCCAGCCGGGATGGTGTCTTTGTCCAAGACCGCACCATAACCGCACAAATAGTAGTCATGCCCCCGCAAGACACCGCCCACAGATTGGCCGAGGCGAATACCGGCGCCCTGCGCGTGCGGGTAGGCGCCATTGTAGTACTGCGGAAATCCGTTCAACTCTTCAAACATATTGCCGTTTGAAGAATAGCCACCGCAGGCGAGCACAACGTTTTGCCCGTACTCGGTTTGTTGACCATCAGGTCCCGACGTTTCGACGCCAACGACCGCGCCTTGTGCATCCGTTAGCAGCTTGGTCACTTCGGTGGACAACTTGACGGTGATTTGGCCGGCATCGACCTGTGTTTGAAACGGGCCGCGCAGCGTTTCAAGAATCGTAACGCCGCCATCGACTCCCCAATAATAGCGCCGCTCGCTATAGGGTTCATGGGCTTGTCCTAGCACAGGATGGCTGTCCAAAGGGGCAAAGCCGTTGTCCTGCAGCCAGTTGAACGTGTCGGCGGCGTTGTCGACGGCAAGTCGCACCAACGTCGGATCGGCGGTGTTCTTGCTGATGCGCATGATGTCTTCGTAGTGCGCATCTTTTGTGTCGCTGATGCCTTTTTGATCCTGCAGTCGGGTTTCAGCGGCGCTGAGTTGACCGGTCGACAGGTGAAGGGTGCCGCCGACATCCTCAGCGGCGTCGATCACCAATACTCGGGCACCGCGTTCGGCAGCAAAGGTAGCCGCCGGCATGCCGGTGGTGCCGCCACCAACGACAATCACATCCCATGTTTGGGTCATCGTCTTCCTCCCCAGGTTGACTTGTTTTGGCCATCATAAACCAGTTTTCGGGCTTGCCGACACGCCTTCCACCGGGCGTTCGGAGAGTGATCCGGCGGCGTCCATTTCGGCAATCACGCGGTTTAGCGTTTGTTTGAAGGTTGGTGCGGCGCCCAGGCCAAAGCGGGCCACGAGTTCGGTATGGGCTCGCATCAACGATTCGGCGCGTTGGGCGTGTTCCAGTCCAAGCGCAACCGTCGGTTCCGGTGGCAGCATCGTGCTACGGCCTCCCCAGGCCTTGTCAAAATCAGGCAAACGGTATCGGCCCATTCATGGGCTCTTCCGTCAGGTCGATGCGGCCCTTCGGACCGCGACACTCATTTTGAGAAAGAGGACCGCGTTTTCTAGCGGTCGATTTTCACCACGACGCGGCGATTGGCCTCCCGGTTTTTCGGGATGGGCTCACCGGTTTCCCGGTCGTAGAGCGGTGCGTTGCGTGGCGATACGGTGTCGGCAAGGCCGACCGCCTTTAGCCTATCAGCTTCGATGCCGCGCGATAGGAAATAGCGGACCACGGCGGCGGCGCGCGCCGCCGATAGTTCCCAGTTTGACGGGAACCTCGCTGTATTGATGGGAACATCATCGGTATGGCCTTCCACAGTCACGCCGTAGTCGGTCTTACCAAAGAGAACCATATTCTGCGCGATGCGATCGAGTTGCGCGAACGCCGACGGCAAAATATCGGCGGATCCGGGGGCAAACATTTCGCCGCTCTGGAATTGGAATGTCTGATCGCGCGTTGTTGTATCGACTTGAGCCTGTTCACCTGTGTCAGGCGTGATCGGACTTTCGACGTCCTGGCGAGACAGGGTTTCGACCATCCCCTTTGTCACCCGCTCGAATTTTTCGGTGTTGGGTTCGGAAATCGAAAACATGATGACGAAGAACGCCATCAGCAACGTGATGGCGTCGGCGTAGGTGACAAGCCAGTCGTCTTCGCTGTCGTCCGATTTCTTGATTGCTGGAGGGCTTGCCACTGTTCAGTCCCGCAGGCTTAGGCTGCCTTGCGTTGGGGTCCCCTTGTTTGGCCGCCCGATGCGCCACCTTTTTTGTCGATCGAGTAGTGAATTTCGGGATCCAGATAGCTGTTCATGCGGTCTTGGATGTAGCGCGGGCTGCGGTGCTCCGCCAGCATCGCAAAGCCCTCGGTCACGAGGAAGTTGCGGAACCGAAGGATGCCGGCCTTCTGCTCAACCTTACTTGCCGCTGGCGAGAAGATGAGGCGTTGCATGATCACGCCATAGAGCGTGGTAATCAGCGCGAGCGCCAGTCCTGGACCGAGGCCTTCGGGGTCGGAGACAAGTTTTTGCAGAATGATAATCAGGCCGATGAGCGTGCCGATCATGCCGAAGGCCGGCGACACGGAGGCGAGGGTTCTTAGGATGCTTGCACTCACCATCTTGCGTTGCATCGTGCCTTCTGCGGCCGCGGACAACATGCCGCGCACTTCGTCGCCGGTGTATCCGGTAATGACCAACTCAACGCCGTAATTCAAGAAGTGGTCTTGCTGCTTCGCCGACTTGATCTCGCGCTCAAGCGCCAAGATGCCGTGCTTTTTCACCAGATAACCCCAGCGAATGATCTTGCCGGTTTCGACCGTCAGCATGGCGCGGTTGATCTTCTCTTTGACGAGAAGTTGGCCAATCTCTTTCAGGGAGAGGATGACGTAGCGCGCTTGAAAACCGATGAAGCCGGCGGCCAGCGTGCCGCCAACAACGATCATGACGCTCGGCAGACTTAGGAACGCGAGCGGGTCGCCGCCGGACAGCAGCACGGCGCCGCCTACCAACCCTAGTCCAAACATCAAGCCGATAATTGTAGGTATCGACATCTAGCAGACCCCCGATCGTCCTGGTCGTGTCGCGTTAAAGGATCGGGCGACTATAGCGCAACAAGCTGTTGCGCTGGAACGCTTTTATGTACGGACCTGGTCAACAAACGGTGGAATCCGGGGCTTTGGGCCGGATTCCACCGGTCGCAATGGTTAACGCCGTTCGCTAGTAACGGTAGTGTTCGGGCTTGAACGGGCCTTCTTTGTTGAGGCTGAGGTACTCGGACTGCTTGTCGTTGAGGACCGAAAGCTGGGCGCCCAACTTCTTCAGGTGCAGTGCTGCAACTTTTTCGTCCAGCTCTTTTGACAAGACGTAGACCTTTTTCTCGTAGGCGCCGGTGTTGTTCCAGAGTTCGTTCTGCGCCAGCACTTGGTTGGTGAAGGAAGCGCTCATGACAAAGCTGGGGTGACCCATCGCGTTACCGAGGTTCACCAAACGGCCTTTTGAGAGAATGATCAACTTCTTGCCGTCGGGGAACTCGACCTCGTCAACCTGAGGTTTGATCTCATCCCACTTGAAATTGTTGAGAGCACTGATCTGAATCTCGGAATCGAAGTGACCGATGTTGCAGACAATTGCGCGGTCTTTCATGTCCCGCATGTGATCAAGCGTGATCACGTCTAGGTTGCCCGTTGCCGTGACAAAGATGTCGCCCTGCGGGGCTGCATCTTCCATCGTGACGACCTCGTACCCTTCCATGGCCGCTTGAAGCGCGCAGATTGGATCGATCTCGGTCACCAATACGCGGCACCCAGCGCTGCGCAAGGACTGTGCAGAGCCTTTGCCGGTGTCGCCGTAACCAGCGACGACCGCTACTTTGCCGGCCATCATCACGTCGGTGCCCCGGCGAATGCCGTCCACGAGACTTTCGCGGCAACCATAGAGATTGTCGAACTTGGACTTGGTGACGGAGTCGTTGACGTTGATGGCAGGGAACAAAAGAGTGCCCTTCTTTTCCATCTCATAGAGCCGGTGCACACCGGTGGTCGTCTCTTCCGTGACGCCGCGGATGGCATCACCAAGTGCTGTGTACCAGCCCGGTTTCTCGGCGATCCGTTTTTTGATCGACGCGAAGAGAGCTTCCTCTTCTTCGTTGCCCGGGTTGTCGAGCACCGAGATATCTTTTTCGGCCTCACGACCGAGATGAACCAGGATGGTGGCGTCTCCGCCGTCATCGAGAATCATGTTGGGCATGCCGCCGTCGCCCCACTCGAAGATCTTGTTCACGTATTCCCAGTATTCTTCAAGGGTCTCACCTTTTTCGGCGAAGACCGGGATGCCCTTGGCAGCAATGGCCGCCGCTGCATGGTCCTGGGTCGAGTAAATGTTGCACGATGACCAGCGCACGTCGGCGCCAAGTTCGACCAACGTCTCAATCAAGACACCGGTCTGCACGGTCATGTGAATGCTGCCGGCGATCCGCGCGCCTTTCAGGGGTTTCTTGGCGCCGAATTCGTCGCGCAGTGCCATCAAGCCGGGCATTTCGATCTCGGCGATGTCCAGTTCTTTGCGCCCCCACTCGGCGAGCGAGATGTCTTTGACGATATAGTCCGTGAATTCGGTCATGTTGGCTCCGGTGGAAATAGGCCCGGCCCTGGCTGTTTTCCGGGCACGTGGCGGTTCTTCGACAGATGATGGCGCTTCATACCAACAAATCCGGAAGAAATAAAGATATCTTTATATCGTGATCTTCATTTTGATTCATCGAATCGGGTAGCCACCAGCGCTTCAAGGGCGCTAAGGGCGCCTGGCGCATCAGCGCCCCGGGCGGCCACCCTGATGGCTGATCCTTGTCCGGCGACCAACAACAACAAACCCATGATCGAGCGGCCCGGGACGGTTTGATCGTCTTTGGAGACGGTAATTTCCGCGGTAAACCGGCCGGCGGTCTTCACGAAACGGGCCGCTGCGCGGGCATGTAGACCCCGTTCATTGATAATCGGCAGGTCTTTGACGATCCAACCGTCGTCGTCAGTCATGTCCAACGGGTGGCAGGGCGCGACGAATGTGGGTGCGCCCGGTCTCTTCGACGGCAACCGCTGTGGCTGCGATGTCGCCACTGTCGCGGGTTGTCAGCAATTTCAGCAACATGGGCAAATTGAGTCCGGCGATCACCTCGATATCGGGACCGCGCATTTCGGCGATGGCAAGGTTACAAGGCGTGCCCCCCATCATATCGGCCACGATGATCACGCCATCACCGCTATCGACCTTGGCGACGGCCTGATGAATATCCTTACCGCATTGGCGAACTTCACTATTCCAATCCAAGCACACGGCACAAACGCCCGTCTGAGGGCCGACGACATGTTCTGCTGCGGCGAGGAATTCCCGTCCGAGGGCGCCTTGTGAAACGATCACTACGCCAATCATCGTGTCAGGCGCCCATCGCCGTGACGTCACGATGACGTTTGGTGACGGGGTGTCCCGCATTTTCAAGAAGGGTTGCCAGGCGTTCCGCGACAAACACCGATCGGTGTTGGCCGCCCGTACACCCAATGGCCAACGTGAGGTACGTCTTACCTTCGGCGGCGTAGCGCGGTAGGAGGTCGAGAATCAGCTTGTCGAACTGCCCGAAAATTTTTTCAAGGGCGGGGTCCTCTTCGATGTAACGGGCGACGTCGCGATCCATACCGGATTTTGGCCTGAGTTCAGGAACGTAGTGCGGATTACGCAGGAAACGCACATCGAAAACAAGGTCGGCCTCACGGGGAAGGCCTTTTCGAAAAGAGAACGACATAACCGTAGCGGTCAGTGCGGGGCCTTCTTCGATCGTGTAGTGACCGGCGAGGAGGCGTCGAACATCCGCAGCGGTCATTCTTGAGGTATCGATCACGAGATCTGCGTGATCGCGAAGCGCGCCAATGATCTCGCGCTCCATCCGAATCCCATCGCGCACGGGGCGGTCTTCGGCCAGGGGATGGCGGCGTCGCGTTTCGGTATACCGTTGCGACAAGACCTCGTCATCGCAATCCATGAACAGGAGCGATACCTGCATGTCGTCACGAGCATAGAGGGGGGCGACGCGCTCCATGAAATGTTCAACATCGAAGTCGCGCGTTCGAATGTCGATCCCCGCCGCGATGGCTCCATGACGGGTACGAATTGCCGAGGACGCCGGTGCTAAGAAACTAAGCAGAAGGTTCAGCGGGATGTTATCCATCGCCTCATAGCCCAAATCTTCAAGCACTTTGAGAGCGGTCGATCGTCCGGCGCCGGAGACCCCGGTAACCAGAAGAGCCTGCAATTTCGCGTCATTGGGATTCTTACGATCAGGCATCGTTCAAGGCTTGTGTTTGTCGCCCCGCTGCGCTCCAGGATTTCAATGCCATTCGTATTTTTGCGGGCGCAGAAGATTCGAAGGCTGCAAGGGTGATGAGGGGAATATCAACACCGTCGAGCTGACAGGTCGTGCGATGCGGTAGCCGCGCGACATCGGCGCTGGGCCCAAGGTCCGCCGCCAGCGCGACGCGCGCGCGTGGCGAAAGTTGGTTGTCATCGAGATCGAAGATACCCAGCCCCCGGATTTCCATCTTGCCGGATAGCTGCTCGGGTGCCGAGGCAATCAGTTCGCCGCGTACAGCAGCAAGTTGAACCTGGTCGTCGGCGACCAACCTGGCGCCCCCGTCAATGAGCCGAAGGGCAAGGTCGGATTTGCCAGCAGCGGAGGGGCCACGAAGAAGGACGGCGGCGGCGCCGACATCGACGCAAGTGGCATGGACAAGGATCATGGCGCGGCGAGCGTGCGCTTCGCCCTAGGAGGTGTCAACGGGCGTGTTGAGCGCGGGGAGTTCAATCGCAACTCGGGCCCCACTGACGGTCCCGTCCTGGGCGCGGCGGTTGTCCGCTGTAATCTTTCCTCTGTGCGCTTCAATGATCTGGCGCGAAATACTTAGTCCTAGACCTGAGTGAGTGCCGAAGGCTTCGCCGTCTGGGCGGCGCGTATAAAAGCGTTCAAAAACGCGGTCCTTGTGTTCATCGGCAAAGCCCGGCCCTTCATCCTCGCAACTGATTTGAATGGTGCCTGCGATGCGCTGGAGTGAGAGGGAGATTGTCGAACCGCGCGGACTAAAGGACCGCGCGTTATTGATCAGGTTGCGCATGACCTGACCCAGCCGGTCCTCAATGCCCAACGTCGTGAACGGCCCATGGTCTTTCACGGCGAGGTCAAAGGTTGTGTCGCCAGCCTGGCCGGTCGCCTCATCGACCTCGACGATGGCCTCCAGCAAACGTTTGATATCAACCGGCACCATTTGCGTGCGCGACAACTCGGCGTCCAGGCGGGACGCGTCAGAAATGTCGCTCAAGAGTCGATCGATCCGACCCACATCATCGCGAATGATGCCAAGCAACTGATCGCGCTGCGCCTCATTGCGGGCGAAGTCGAGGGCTTCGACGGCGCTACGCAAACTAGTCAGAGGGTTTTTGATTTCATGGGCGACGTCTGCGGCAAAACTCTCGATCGCATCAAAGCGTTTGTAGAGTGCTGAGGTCATTTCGCGCAGGGCACCGGAGAGTTCACCGATCTCATCCGACCGATGTGAGAAGTCGGGAATTTCAACCTCACGCCCCGACATTCCCCGCACGCGATCAGCGGCCGCCGCGAGGCGTGTCACCGGGCGCGCAATAGTGCGCGCGAGATAAAGCGACAGCGTTACCGTAATGGCGAATGCGACACCGGAGATCTGGAGGATCGCGAGTCGAAAGTCGCGCACGCTGGTATCGATGTCGACCGTGTCTGCCGTCAGCATCAGCGCGCCAAGGACGCGCTTAAACGATTGGATGGGAAGGGCCACAGACAGGATTACCTCGCCGTCGCGCACGCGCTGCGCGGCGCCGACATTGCCGGACAGCGCGCCGACAACCTCTTGGTAGTCGGTCGCGGATTGAATGCCCCGTTCGATGTAGACGGGTAATCGCGGTCCGCCTGTCGCTTGTCGCCATACTTCGATGGCCCGTTCGTATGCGCGTTCAAGCGGAGAGAGAGGTTCGACCGGCGGCAAGAGTTCAAATTGAACCTCGCGGCCCGCCTCCAAAAGACTTCGGCTATCGGCAATTAGCGCGTTGGATGGATCGAACACGCGACCGCGTTCTTTGGTTGGCTCGATAAGGCGTCGTAGGAGCTGCCCGGTCGTCGTCGGGTCAAGTTTGGGCGCCTCGGGGTTTGCGTCCATCGACGCTTCGCCGAGTGCACCCGCAATGATTTCGCCCTCCGTTTGGAGGGCCGCGATCTTTGCGTCGATCAGGCCGTCACGAAACTCATCGAGATAGAGCAGTCCGCCGACCAATAGAAACAGGGCCAACAGGTTGAGTGCGAGGATCTTCGTGGTGATCGAGCCGAACCGTCGGCGTACACGGGTTTCATGTCGTGCAGGGAGGGTAGAGATTGAGGTCGCGCTACGACCGTTTTGACGGTTAGGCGTTTGTGAACGATCACCCGACACGGCGTCCTATTTCTCGCGGAACCGGTAGCCCAGTCCGTAAAGCGTTTCGATCGATTCGAACTCGTCGTCGACCTCGCGAAATTTCTTGCGCAACCGCTTGATGTGGCTGTCGATGGTGCGGTCATCAACGTAGATCTGATCATCGTAAGCCGCATCCATAAGCTGGTCGCGGCTCTTTACATGCCCGGGCCGGTTGGCCAGCGCTTGGAGAATCAGGAACTCTGTCACTGTGAGTCGGACCGCTTGATCCCGCCACGTGCACGCGTGCCGCGCCGGATCCATGCTGAGCGGCCCGCGCGTAATCAATGCGTCACCGCCTTCCTGGTCGGCATCTTTAGGGGGACCATTATCGGCTCGCCGCAGCACCGCACGTATGCGCTCTAATAGGAGCCGCTGGGAAAACGGCTTTCTGATGTAATCGTCCGCGCCCATTTTTAGCCCAAGGACTTCGTCTATCTCATCGTCCTTGGAGGTCAAAAAAATCGCCGGCGTCGCGGTGGTCTTTCTCAGGCGGCTGAGAAGTTCATGACCGTCCATACGCGGCATCTTGATATCAAGAATGACGAGGTCGGCCGGTTTGCGATTCAGACCGTCGAGGGCTTCCTCACCGTCCGAATAGGTATCCACGGCAAAGCCTTCGGCTTCTAGGGCGATCGAAACAGATGTCAGGATATTTCGATCATCGTCGACTAGGGCAATGGTTGCGGCCACACCGTTCCTCTGATTTTGGGAGAAAAGCGGTTCTATATGTGACTGAATCTAGGCATTAGTGGGGCGAAATGCCATGACGCCCCCTAAAGGCGGATGAAGTCCCCACGCGACATCGCGAGAAAACGCCATACCAACGCCGCCGCCACGAAAACCGTGCCGACAAAAAGACCGCTCATAAGGCCAGACGCCCCCAGGTTGAGCGTGAAAGCCAGGGCGGCGCCGATCGGCAACATCAGGATCCATCCGCCGACGAACTGAATGGCCGTGGGGACCCAGACGTCCCCGATCCCGCGCAGCGCCGCCATCAAGACGGTTTGGGCACCATGAAAAACCAAAAGCCCGCCGGCAACCTGGAATACTGGCGCCGCAAGCGCGATCACATGGTCTTCGCTGACATAAAGGCGAGCCATCGATTCCGGGGCCACGATGAAAACCAGACCAACAATCGCCATTACCAGCGCCGCGAGACCGGTTCCAGACCAGGCAGACAAGATGACCGATTGGCGATCATCGCGACCGACCGCCTGCGCAACGCGTACCGCGGTCCCCGCGCCGACGCCGATTGCCACCATGAAGACTAAGCTGGTCAGTGAGTTTGCCGTCTGAAACGCGGCAAGAGACGCTTTGCCGAGCAACCCTGCGAGGATTGTCATCGCCGCGAACGCCAGAGCTTCAAAGCCCGTCGCAAGTCCCATCGGATATCCAAGGCGGCGTAGTGTTTTCCCTTGCTGCCACAGCCCCCGAATCGGACCGATCAACGCAAACTGCCGAAACCCTGGATGGCTAAAGACATAGATCAGGATGACGATCATCATCACGCCGCGAACGATAGTGGTAGCCAACTGCGCTCCCTCCGCGCCCATTGCCGGAGCACCCCAATGACCGAATACGAAAATCCAGTTCACGCCGATATTGGCGACCACGCCAGCGGTGGTGATGACCATGGCGGGAATGGTCCGACCTAACCCCTCGAGCAAGTTCACCAGGCTGACCCAGACAAGATAGAACGGCAGCGAGGCACCGAAGATGGCCATGACACGGCCACCGCCTTCCGCCAGTTCGGGCGATTGGCCCAACATCAGCAATAGGGGCTCGCCAAGAACGGCAACGGGGACCAGCAGAGCAGAAAGCAACAAGCCATGCAGCGTGATGACCCGCCATAGGATTCCGATCTGTCGGGCATCGCCCGCACCGTGGGCTTGAGCGGTGAGAACCGGGGCGCCGCGTAATAACCCGATGCCGAGCATCATCAGGAATAGCTGCGGTCCGCTGGCGATACTGAAATACGCCAGTTCGTCCGCGCTGGCCCGTCCCGACATCACCGTGTCGACAACAACGAGCCCGACGAACCCGGCGCGCGATACCACCACCGGCGCACCGATCCGTATGGTCTGCCGAAGGTGTTGCGCCATGCTGGGAGTATTGTCGGTCAAGGGCGTCCTGATGCTGGTGCCGGGCTCTGGGCCGTCGCCGTGCGCGCCCCTGCGGAACGTAGTCTTGAGGCGGGGTGGGCCAATCATTACGGTCCAGCGCTTCGGGAGGCAACGCCGTGACTGCGGAAAAAGAGGCCATAGGGACTATTCGCCACACGCTGCGCGCCGCGCTCACAGGATCTCTCGGGACGCTTGCTCGTGGTTCGGCCGATGCTGAAGCCGGGGACCCCTATGTGTCGCTGGTGCAGGTTGCCACCCGCATCGACGGCTGCCCAATCCTCCTTCTCTCAACCCTCGCTGCGCATACCCAGAATGCCCTTGCCGATGGCCGCGTCAGTCTGCTGCTCGACGGGACCCATGGGCTCACGCGGCCCCTCACAGGACCTCGGGTGACGGTGCAAGGCGCGTTGGTCGGGTCGCCTGATGAGCCGACGCGTACCCGATACCTCGCCCGACATCCCGAAGCCGTGGAATATGTGGGGTTCTCTGATTTCGCGTTCTACGTCATGGAACCGACCAACGTTCATCTAGTGGCAGGGTTTGGCGTCATCCGGTGGGTGCCATGGACCGAGATTGCGACCCCACCGGCGCAAGGGAGCGGGTTGGTCGACGCCGAGACGAGCATGATCGAGGAGATCAACGGTGCGGATGCCGAGCTCGTTGAGGCGCTCGCGGTCCGGGCGGGCGGACCCTATGGCCCATGGCAGGTCACCGGCATCGATCCCGAGGGCTTCGATCTGCGTCTGGCGGGCGCGACTCGGCGGATCGCGTTTGAAGAACCCTTGAGCTCTCGCGCCGCGATTCATGACGTGCTGGCCCGACTCGCTAGGTCTGACCCGCCAACTTGATTTATCCCCAACTATTGCCGTCGCGGGTTCCCTAAGCGGTTGCGTGGGATTCTGCGGCTATCTACGTTTGATGATCGTAGAAAAGGCGCAGGAGGTCTGGGTGCGCAGCCTTGACGACATCGGAATTCACAACACTGGAACGGTTCACTGGAACCTAGCGGCACCCCGGCTTTACGAAGAAGCGATCCTGCGTCGTGAAGGCAAGCTGACCGACGGTGGTGCATTGGTTGTTCTGACCGGGGTCCACACCGGTCGCTCGGCCAAGGACAAGTTCATCGTCCGCGAACCGGATAATGAGGCAAACATCTGGTGGGGTGCGGTCAATCAGGACATTGATGTCGCGCACTACACCACGCTGCGCCAACGCATGTTGGCCTATCTGCAGGGTCGTGATCTCTTTGTTCAGGACTGTTGGGCCGGCGCCGATTCACGCTATCGACTAGGCGTCCGCGTGGTAACCGAGTCCGCATGGCACAATCTGTTTGCGCAAAACATGTTTATTGCCCCTAGCCCTGAAGAACTCGAGTCGTTCGCCCCCGAGTTCACCATTATTCAGGCGCCAGGCTTTGAAGCCGATCCGGCGATCGACGGCACACGTAGCGGCACCTTCATCGTCGTCAACTTTGCCGACAAGACGGTGCTGATTGGCGGCACGTCATATGCGGGTGAAATCAAGAAATCGGTCTTCTCGATTCTGAACTACCTCCTCCCGGAAAGCCGCGTGTTGCCCATGCATTGTTCAGTCAATGTTGGCGCGCAAGGCGATTCGGCGGTTTTCTTCGGTCTCTCCGGCACGGGGAAGACGACCTTGTCGGCGGACCCCAATCGTCGCCTGGTTGGCGATGACGAACATGGCTGGAGCGACGATGGACTATTTAACTTTGAAGGTGGCTGCTACGCCAAAGTAATTCGGCTCAGTGCCGAAGCCGAGCCTGAAATTTTTGCGACAACCGGACGCTTTGGGACGGTGCTCGAGAATGTCGTCTTCGATGAGACGGCGCGGACGCTTGATCTTGATAGCGCTCATCACACCGAAAATACACGCGCGTCTTACCCGATCGATTTCATTCCCAACACGATCGATGAAGGAACGGCGGCGCAACCCCGCAACGTCATTATGCTAACGGCCGATGCCTTCGGCGTTTTGCCGCCGATCTCGCGACTAACACCCGAACAGGCCATGTATCACTTTTTGTCAGGGTACACGGCGAAAGTGGCGGGAACCGAGAAGGGTCTCGGCAATGAGCCCGAGGCAACGTTCTCAACGTGCTTCGGGGCGCCTTTCATGCCGCGGCACCCTTCGGTCTATGCCAGCCTGCTGGGTGAAAAGATCGTTTCGCAGAATGTGACGTGTTGGTTGGTGAATACCGGTTGGACCGGCGGGGCTTACGGTGTGGGTGAGCGGATGTCGATCAAGTACACCCGTGCGCTTCTGAATGCGGCGCTTCACGGCGGCTTGGATTCGGTCACGTTTGATATTGATCCGCACTTCGGGTTGAGCGTGCCGCAGTCTTGCCAAGGTGTGCCATCGGAGGTCTTGAACCCGTGGAATACCTGGTCCGACAAAAGTGCCTACGAAACGACAGCGGCAAATCTGGTCGGGCGCTTCGAGCAGAACTTCGTTCAGTTCGAGCAATATGTCGAAGAGGGCGTGCGCGCCGCTGCACCGCGCGCGGCCTAGACGGTCTTCGCGATCACGCGGACCGCACACGGGGCGCCGCGGCACTGAATTGGGGGGAGATGCACGATGCACGTTCGCCTCGCCGACCTTGCCGCGACAGAAGCTTTTGCGGCAGCCCTAGCGCGGCACCTGCAGCAAGGTGATTTGGTCGCGCTTCACGGCGAGCTGGGTGTCGGCAAGACGGCGATCGCGCGACAGATCATCCGCACGATGGGTGACCGACCTGACGAAGAGGTTGCTAGCCCGACGTTCAACCTAGTGCTCGTCTATGCCTTTCCGCAGATGACCGTATGGCACTTTGATCTCTACCGGATCGACGCGCCCGAAGAGACCTGGGAGCTTGGCCTGGAGGATGCGCTTGCCGAAGGTATCGCTTTGGTCGAGTGGCCGGACCGATTGGGGAGCTATTTGCCGGAGGACCGGATCGACATCGTACTGAGCTATGACGGCACGGGCCGCGTGGCCGACGTTACCGGTTGTGGGGCCTGTGCGGACCGCGTT
>Ga0055584_100001006_pt1 | contig 27283 bp, 25 predicted proteins | sample OSDHelmetaG_FD_58716 | JGI IMG/M metagenome (GOLD analysis project Ga0055584, IMG submission 58716) | Pelagic marine sediment microbial communities from the LTER site Helgoland, North Sea, for post-phytoplankton bloom and carbon turnover... | ecosystem: Environmental > Aquatic > Marine >...
TTCGATGCCGGCGTGCAATACCGTCCAGAACGAGGCGAATTCTTTTTGGTCGATTCGCGCGTGCGCCATTTTCAGTTAGACGACGTGCCTAAGGCCTACCAGAATATGGTGCGCGGTTTGGCCAACGAGACGCTCAAGCGCTACTTGGACGAATTGCCCATTTACACGTTAGACGAAAACGATTTTAAAGAATCCTTGGCGAAACTCGTATTAAAGAGTCTTGTTATAAAAGAAGGTAATTTGGTGCTGGAAATAGGTTTATTATAAGACTAAAGAGATACGCGCGCCCATCCTCTACAGCAAACTCAACTTGTACATCAACGATTGAAAGGAAAACAGTGCTTCAGCATACCGACGACCTGCGTATAGACCAGTTAAAACCTCTTATTCCGCCGGCCATTCTCATGGAAGAACTGCCGTTAACGGAAGCCGCTTCTAATACCGTGGCCAACGCGCGCCGCGATGCCGAATCGATCCTCCGGGGGCAGGACGATCGCCTCGTAGTAGTCGTCGGCCCCTGTTCGATCCACGACCCCGATGCGGCACTCGAATACGGCGGCCGCCTGCTAGAAAAAGCGGCCGAGCTAAAAGCGGACCTCTGCCTAATTATGCGCGTCTACTTCGAAAAACCGCGCACTACCGTGGGCTGGAAAGGTCTTATAAACGACCCCAATCTCGACGGCAGTTTTAGCATCAACAACGGCCTGCGCATCGGGCGCAAATTGCTACTCGAGTTGACGAAGATGGGTTTGCCAGCGGGCTCGGAATTTCTCGATACGATCTCGCCACAATTTATCGCCGACCTCATTTCTTGGGGTGCCATTGGCGCGCGCACGACCGAGAGCCAGATCCACCGCGAACTCGCGTCCGGCCTATCCATGCCCGTCGGCTTTAAAAACGGCACCGATGGCACCATACAAATTGCCATCGACGCCATCGGCGCGGCGCGGCACCCGCACCATTTTCTCTCCGTCACCAAACAGGGCATCTCGGCCATTGTCGCCACGGCGGGCAACGATAGCTGCCACGTAATTTTGCGCGGCGGCAATAGCGGCCCCAACTACGAGGCAGCCGATGTCGACCAAGTCGCGGCGCAGCTCGAAAAAGCCGGGCTTCCGCACCGAGTGATGGTCGATTGCAGTCACGGTAATAGCAGCAAAGACCACGCCCGCCAACCCATCGTCGCACGGGATATCGCCGCACAGATCGCCGCCGGATCCGACCACATCTTTGGCGTTATGATCGAGAGCCACCTCGTCGAAGGGCGTCAGAGCCAAAAGCCCGGTGATGCTCTGACCTATGGCCAGAGCATCACCGATGCCTGCATCGCGTGGGATACGACGGAAGAGGTGTTAGAAGGGCTCGCCGAAGCCGTGCGCCAGCGGCGAAAAGGTGCATAAACGAACACGCGTAGTTTTCGACCGGTGGGCCAGGACGAGTTCCTGCCCACCGCCCACCTCTGAGTTATCCATATACGGAGATCCCATGAGCTTCGGCATTACCAAAACCATCCCCGCCGGCGAAGGTATTGAACGCGTAGAAAGTCTCTACGACGGCAGCCTCAGCGAATACGAATTCCACATGGCCGGCAAGCCTTCCAAACTCGGCGTCGGCGACTACGTATACACGATCTTCCAACACGAGATTCGCGGTCGACTGCAAATTACGCGACTCGAAGAAGGCGCCGTCAATCCCAAATCGGGTAAGGCCCGCACGCTCATCTACGTACAAGCACCGGGCGAACGCTTAGACGAAACCATTGCGCGCAGAGGACACCAAGGCACGCGCTATTACGACTGCGACGAATGGCCGGAGAAATAAAAATGGAATTGCCGACCACCTGCTACGAACACTATTGGCAAAAGGGATGGTGCGTCGTCGAGAACGTTTTCGACGCAGAAGAGATTGACCATATTACTGCGTTGGCCATGGAGATCAGCCAGCGCGAAATGGATGCCAACTCCAACTATATAGCCGACCAATCCGAGGACGGTGCAGAAGTATTGCCGCGTAAAATCGGCGGCCCCTTCGACAAACACGAAGACTTCCGCGCCTTTGCCTTAGACCAGCGCTTGCGCCAACTCGTCGACACCTTACTCGGGGACAAAGCCCTCTTAGCGACCGATCAGGTTTTTATGAAGCCGCCTCGCTTCGGCTCGGAAAAACCCTACCATCAAGACAATGCCTATTTCCTATGCACACCGGGCGACGGCGTCACAACAGCCTGGATCGCCCTCGACGACGTCGATGCTGAAAATGGCTGCATGCGCTATATCGACGGCTCGCACCAGGGCCCCATCCTGCCGCACGAGCCCGTACCCGGTGCAGAGCACAACAAAGTGCCACCGTCCGATCTAATCGATATCGCAAAAGAATCGCTCGCGCCCGTGCGCAAAGGGGGGGTAGTTTTCCACCACTCGCAGTGCCTGCACACATCGCACCGCAACGAATCGGACCGCTGGCGGCGCGCCTACGCCACGCATTGGGTCACACCCGCTGTAAAAGCCGAGAGCGCCGTACTCACCAACGCCTACTTCCAACGCCCAAATTACGGGCGCCCAGACTACGCGCGTCCGTGAGAAATATCGCCCTGCTCTTTCTCTGTGAGGCCTTTTCGCGCACCGGTAGCATTATCGTGCTCTCCAGCATGGCCCTGATTGGTCGCGACCTGACTCCCCACCCAGCCCTGGCCACTTTACCGCTGGCCCTAGCGCCCATTAGCACCATGCTAACGACGGTACCGGCAGCGCGCTTTATGCAGCGGCGCGGGCGTAGAATGGGTTTCGCGCTCGGGGCATGTCTGGGAATTATCGGCGGCCTAATTGGCTTTTTTGCGCTCTACCACGCGCATTTTGCGCTCTTGTGCTTAGCCGCTATTGGCATTGGCATGGTCAATGGTTTTTCCACCTACTATCGCTTCGCCGCCACCGAAGTCGTCGCCGAAGCCTGGCGCAGCCGCGCGATCTCCTTGGTGATGGCCGGGGGCATAATTGCCGCTATAGCCGGGTCCAACCTGGCGACGTGGTCGCGCGATTTTTTTCCCGAGCACCTCTTCGCCGGCTCTTACCTAACCATCGCCGCCATTCAAGGTCTCGTGCTAACGGTGCTGATCTTCGTGCGCTTTCCCACCCCATCTACGAACGAAAGTAGCGGCGGTGGTCGCCCTCTCACCGAGCTTTCACGCGACGCCAATTTTATACTGGCCATCATAGGCGCCGTCGCCAGCTGGGCCGTGATGTCGCTACTCATGAATGCCACACCGCTTTCAATGCAGCGTCACATGCACTCGTTCGACGATACCGCTTGGGTGATCCAATGGCACGTGTTGGGCATGTTTGTGCCTTCGTTCTTCACCGGGCATCTGGTCAACCGCTTCGGCGAACGCCTCATTATGGCCGTTGGCCTGGCGCTCTTAGCCGCTTCCGCTCTGACCAACTTAGGCGGTGTCGCTCTGTACAATTATGTCGTGGGATTAACTCTACTCGGTCTGGGCTGGAACTTCCTATTCGTGGGATCAACTTCGCTCTTAGCCACCACCTACCAACCGGAAGAAAAGGCGCGCGTCCAATCGGCCAACGACTTTCTAATCTACGGCCTGATGGTGTTGACTACGTTCGGAGCGGCACCGCTAGAACAGGCCGTCGGCTGGGAGATGCTCAACAAATTGGCGCTGCCGCTCTTGGCCGCCGTCGCCGCACTGATGTGGCATTTCAACCGGCAGGCAAAGCTCAATCCTGCAGCAACTCACTGATGCGCCGATTAGAAGCGACGAGTTTGCCGCGCACCATATAGAGCACATTGCGATAGAGATACTTGGACAGTTCCGCATCGTGGCTCATCAACGGCAGCAAGCGCCGGCGATTGATCGATAGCGTAGTGACTGCCGTCTTGGCCGCGACCGTCGCCGAGCGCGCTTCGCCCGTCAGCAACCCCGCCTCGCCAATAGTGGTAACGGCGTCTTCCGTTAGCAGCGCCACGCCCTCTGCCGTGCGAATTTCTACACTGCCTGTGAGGATGACAAACATATTCTCGCTCTTGTCACCGGCCTTGCAAATGACCTCGCCTTCTTTAAAAGGGTGAGAGACGCATATCTGTAATACATCGCGCACTTGTGCCGGCGTGCAGTCGCGAAAGAGCGCGAGTTTCTGTACTATGGAAAGTAGAGAATCCAAAAAATGACATTTCCTTAATGGCCGAGATATCAGTCTGGCCGTTTTCTATTAGTTCAACGAGACGCACCACAGCTTAGTTAAGATAGCGCCTATCACAATTTACGAGCAAGAGAGATATCCCATGGCCGAGCAAAACTGCGCAGGAGAAGATAGTTACCAAGGCAAGAGCACGCAGCACCAACTCGCCTTGAGCCGCAACGAAAAACTCAGCTACGAAGCCATCGCCGATTGGACGCTATTGCGCAAACGCGAGAAAGCTATCGCCCGCATTTTTCACGTCGCCTATATAGCCAAAACACGCAAGCGCGGCCCCCGCCCGATCACCTTTGTTTTTAACGGGGGGCCAGGAGCGGCATCGGCCTACTTACACGTGGGCGCATTGGGGCCGCGCCGCGTCGTCTTTAACGAGGACGGCTCGCTGCCGCCACCGCCAGTACAACTCGTAGACAACCGCGAGAGCTGGCTGCGCTTCACCGACTTGGTCTTCGTTGACCCCGTCGGCACGGGCTTTAGCCGCACCATTCTCGAAGAAAAGAAAGACGGCGACAAGAAAGAAGGAGCGGAACAAGAAAACACCGAGTTCTGGGAGGTGGAACGCGACCTCGAATCGCTCGGCGAGTTTATGCAGAAATTTCTCTCGCGCCACCAGCGCTGGACGGCCCCCATTTTTATCGCCGGCGAAAGCTACGGCGGTTTCCGCGTCGCCAAACTCGCCCGCCTCTTACAAGAGCGCTATGGCATTGGCCTCAACGGCTCTATTCTCATCTCACCGGCCATCGAATTTTCGTCGATCCTCGGCTCCGACTACGACCTGATGCACTGGGTTGAATTGCTGCCGACGCTCGCCGGAACCGCCTTCCAGCACGGCCGCAGCCAAAGCGCAAGTTTAGGCGAGAGCATGCGCCAAGCCGAAGACTTTGCTCAGGGCGATTATCTCAGCCTACTCGCGCGCGGGGCATCGATGCCCGAAGAACAGCGCCTAGGTATCACACGGCACATGGCCCAACTCATCGGCCTCGACGCAGACTTAGTCATCCGCTCTGGCGGCCGCGTCCCCCGCAATGTCTTCGCGCGCGAACTCTTACGCGACCAGCGCCGCTACTGCGGCCTCTACGACGCCTCGCTAACGGCCGTTGATCCCTTCCCCGACAGACTCTCCTACGAGGGCCCGGACCCGACCTTGGCCGCCATCGACCGCATCTTTCGCGCCGGCATCAACGCGCAATTGCGCCAAACCTTGGGCGTAGAGACCGAGCTCGAATACGAGTTGCTTAGTTCTGAGGCCAACCGCCATTGGAAAACAAAGGGGGAACGTTTTATTCGCCAACAAGTTGGCGCAATGGACGACTTGCGCTACGGCATGGTGCTCAACCCCCACATGCAAGTCAGCATCAGCCACGGCCATTTCGACCTCGTCACCCCCTATTTCTCGTCAAATCGGCTGGTGCAACACATGAAGCTCGACGAATCGCTACAGGACAACCTGCATATCAGCCACTACAACGGCGGTCACATGTTCTACTCGTGGGCCGCTTCGCGCAAGGCCTTCGCGCGCGACATAGAAAAACTGTATAAGGGCGCCATATGAAAATCATCGACATAGAAATTGAAGTGCTGCGCCAACAGCCCAGCCCCACGCCCAAGCGCGATGCCTTGCAGGCCCTGCCAGGTGCCGGCTCGGTATCCGTCACCATCACAACGGACGCGGGTATCAGCGGGCGCGGCGACGCCTTCTTCGGCCGCATCCAGGGCGCACCCGATGCCCTCGCCGCCCTGATCGAACACGAGCTTAAACCCCTGCTCATCGGCCAGTCCCCCACTATGGTCCGTCACCTGCACGTCGAAATGCGCCGCGAAACGGAATACCACGGCACGGCGGGGCTAACCACTATCGGCATTGCCGCCGTCGATACGGCGCTCTGGGACTGCCTGGGCAAAGAGCGCGGCGTGCCCTGCTGGCAGCTGTGGGGTGGCGCGCAGCAGACGATCCGCGCCTACGCCATGGTGGGCTGGCTCAACTACGATGACGACGAAGTACAAGCCGTCTGCGCCCGCGCCGTAGAACAGGGTTTTAGCGCCGTAAAAATAAAAGTGGGATATCCGACCTTAGCCGAAGATATACGCCGCGTCGAAACCGTGCGCCAAGCCGTCGGCGATTCCATTGGCATCATGGTCGACGCCAACCAATCGCTGACCACGGCCGAAGCCATCCGCCGCGGCCGCGCCTTCGAGCAATTGGGCTGTTTGTGGTGGGAGGAGCCTATAGCGGCCGACGATATCGACGGCTACGTCGCCTTGCAGCGCGCCCTCGACATCCCCATCGCCACGGGTGAGAACCTCTACAGCGCCGGCGACTTCGCTCGGTTCTTCAAACGCGAAGCCGTCGACATAATACAACCCGACCTGCGCCGCGCCGGCGGTCCCACCGCCCTCTTGCAAATTGGCCACATGGCCGACGCCTTCCGCATCCCCTATGCCTCCCACGGCGGCGGCCCCGTCCAGCTAAACGTCATGGCCAGCCTGCCCAACGCGCTCTATTTAGAAACGGGATTAATCACTGAGAACTCGCCGCTAAAACTAAAAGACGGTTATGTGCAGGTACCGCAGGGCCCCGGGTTCTCATGGTAATGCACCCACAAAAAAATCCCAGCTCGCACACGAGGCAGGATCCCCTCAAACGATACTCCCATAAGCGGTCTACAGTTTCCTAGCGCTTAGTCCCCAAGCTCCGTACAGGCCCAAGGGGTATGCTAAAAAAGGTTATTGCTGTCTGAGGCCCAACGGGCCGAGTTGCAATAACCTTTTTTAGCATACCCCTTGGGTCGTACACCAGTTCAGCACGACTAGCGCTCAAACAAAGCCCGCGCAAAATCCTCGCCGTCAAAAGGCTGCAAATCATCCACTCCCTCACCCACGCCAATCAGCTTAACCGGCAAATCCATCTCCTTGCGCAGCGCCACGACAATGCCACCCTTGGCCGTGCCATCGAGTTTCGTCAGCGCCAGCCCCGTCAGCTCCGTGGTCTGGTTGAACTCGCGCGCCTGCGACAGCGCGTTCTGTCCGTTCGTCGCATCTAGGACCAACAACGTCTCATGCGGCGCCTGCGGATCTTGTTTAGCCAGTGAACGGCGGATCTTCTTTAATTCTTCCATCAAGTTGGTCTTGTTTTGCAAGCGACCAGCCGTGTCCACTAAGAGCACGTCGACGCCCCGGTGCTTAGCCGCCGCGAGCGCATCAAAAGCCACCGCCGCAGGATCGGCCCCCTGCTGTGCGCGCACGATATCTACTCCGGCGCGCTCGGCCCACACGTCCAACTGCGCTACTGCCCCCGCTCTAAACGTATCACAAGCGGCCACGATAACCGTTTTTCCGGCGTCGGCATATTGTTTGGCCAGCTTACCCACCGTCGTCGTTTTACCGGCGCCATTCACTCCGACGACCAACACTACAAAGGGCGCCCCAGGCAAAGGAGCCGAACCCATCGGCAGCGCACCATCTTCGCCCAGCGCCACCGCCGCTGCCAGCCGCTCCTGCAGCAAACGCATAACGCCTTCCGGACCGTCACTTATTTTTTCTTCGCGCACGGCACGGCGCAGCTCTTCAATAATTTCACTCGACGTTTCCAAGCCGATATCCGACTGGATGAGAATCGCCTCGATCTCGTCTAACGTCTCATCATCGACGCGCCCACCGATCGGCACCACCGCCGCAATCTTGTCGTGCATGGCGTCGCGCGTCTTGGACAAACCTTCTTTAATCTTGTCAAAAAAACGACCTAACATCCGTATTTCTCTCCGGGGTTTCTCGTGTTAAAAAATGTCGCGCCAACAGCGGCGAAGGCGCCGTTCACTTTTTCTTTAACACACCTTCTTCAATCGCGGGATCGACGATATAGAGCATCGGCTCGTCTTCGAGGTTCATGTGCCGAGGCGAGTCGTGGTGCTTGCCACGTGGATCGAGCAATAGCTCTACCAAGGGCCTCGTCGGATGCAGACGACTCGTGCCAATCACGCGTCCTACTTCGCCATTATTGAGCTTGACTAGGCTGCCCAATGGAAAAATGGAAACGACGTGGATAAGCGCCTTGATGAGCCGAGGATCAAAAAACGAACGGCGCAGGTCGATAATTTCCTTGAGCGCATTATACGTCACGAGCGCCGGGCGGTCCGCGCGCGGCTGCGCCATAGCCATATACGTGTCGACGACCCCTATGATGCGGGCGATCTCGTGAATCTGGCCACCGCGCAGGCCGCGCGGATAACCACTGCCATCTTGGCGTTCGTGCGCCTGCACGGCAATCTTTCCTATCCAGGCAAAAGCCGGCCCAAATGATTCGACCATGCGCTGCGAATCGACCGGATGTTGGCGCAGCTGTTTTAGCTGTTTCTCGCTGAGTTTACCGTTGCTATCAACTACGTCCTTGGGTACTTTAATCATACCCAGATCGTGCATCAACGCGCAGAGGCCAACGGCTAAGCTGCGGCGCTCGTCGTAATTCACCTCCAGACCTAACCGCATCGCCAAAATAGCCTGATGCGCCATGCGATTCGGCACGTCGCGCGCCTCCTCGCGCCGGCGCATAGCTTCGGCCAAAAGCCCCTCGCCCTCGCCGAGTTTAGTCACAGCCTGACGCAATATGCGAATTACAGTACCCTCGGCAGGCGCCGTGCCGGCCTTGGCCGCAGCGAGCAGTTGCCCGGCAATCTCGACGAGCTCTTCGTACACCTCTAAGTCCGTCACAGCCGCAGGGCCCGCGCTAACGACAGACTCTTCGACGGCGGAAGCCGTCAGGTCTTCGGGCACCGCATCCGGCTCCGATTCCTCGACCTTTGGCGCCATGCGCACTTCGGCACTAGAGGCCGCGGGACGAACGCTGCGCACCTGCTTAGAGCTGCGCAACATCTGGCTCATTCTAAGCGCCATGGCTCCCCTCGGCGCGGATCAAACGCTGCACCCACTCGGCATCTATTTTCGCGAGCTTACGACTAAAACCAACGACCAGCGCAATATCGCAAATATTGTTGATTTTGCGCGGAATGCCCTGGGCGTAATCCGTGGCCTGTTCTATTGCGCCTTGCGTAAATATCGGTTCACTGCGACCAGCGACCTTCAAGCGATGCGCAACGTATTGCCCCGCTTCGTCGACACCGAGCGGTTTGAGGCTACCGCGAGTGACAATGCGTTGGTCGAGCGGCGCAAAATCGCGGACCTGTTGCGCCATCTGGGTCTCCCCCACTAACAGTAAGCTGATGAGAAAGGCATCGTTGAGCTGATAGTTGAGCAAGAGTCGAATTTCTTCTAACACGGCCTGGTCCTGGATCAACTGCCCTTCGTCGATCAATACCAAGGTGCTCTTACCTGCCTCAAAGTTTTCGTAGAGCACTTCGTGCAGACGATGAACAATTTTCGTACGGCCTTGCAGTTCTTCTTCATGGCCCAATTGGTAGAGAATTTCCAACAAAAATTCCTCTGGCGACCAACGCGGGTTGGTCAACAGAGCCACTTCCGTTTTATCTGGATCCAACTCTTGAACCAGCGCCCGAGCCATCAAGGTCTTGCCGCAGCCAGCCTCACCGGAGAGCATGGCCGCACCGCGGTTGTTTTCTAAGGCATAGAGCGCGAGGCGATAGACCGTTGAAGCTCCATCGGATTGAAAGAGGAAACGCGGATCGGGAGTATTTTCAAAAGGCTTCTCGCCGAGGCCCCAATAGGCTTCGTACAAATCGAACTCCTGAAAGGAAGTCTGAACCTGAAATGTATAAATTACATTAAAACCTGTTATATAGTACCCGAGCCGCAATATATGTCAAGGGCAAATCACAGGCAAATCGTTTATAGACAAAATCTTACAGCGCTTAAAACAGGCGGCAATTCCTTGACTTTTATGCAATGCCTGCCTAGGTTCTGCCCCCGTAACTAACGGAGATTTATCACTTTGGCGTCGCATTTTTTATCTATTACTCGCCGCCTCTTTAGCATCGCGGCTCTTCTCGGTCTATGCTCTAGCGCATCTTGGGCGATCGAGCCAAGCGCATTCATGCCCCCAGAAGAACTTAGACGCGGCATGCGCGGCTTCGGCCTAAGCGTATTCCAAGGCACCCAGATCGATACGTTCGGCGTGGAGATCCTCGGCGTCATCAAAGGGCGTATCGGCCCCGGACACGACCTCGTGCTGGCGCGCTTCTCGGGCGCCAATCTGGAGCATACAGGTATTATTCGCGGCATGAGCGGCAGCCCCGTCTATATCGAAAACCGCCTCGTCGGCGCCGTCTCCTACGGCTGGTCCTATTCTAAAGACCCCATCGGTGGCATCACGCCCATCGCCCCTATGGTGGACGTCACTCAGCGCTCGTTAGATCCCGAAGACACAGAACGGCAACAGCAGTCCTTATACTTTTCACCAGCGCAGCTAACGGGTGACCCTTCAAAACCCGAGCGCGCCACACTGGAAAGATTGACGACGCCCGTAGCCCTGTCGGGCTTTGGCGGGTTGGCGCAAAATGCGCTGAGTGAAATGCTGGCCCCCCTAGGGTTAGAAGTCATGCAAGGGCCGGGCAGCGGCCGCGCCGAAGGTCGCGAGATTACCATCGTTGCGGGTGCGGGCCTCGGCGTACAGCTAATAAGCGGCGACCGCAATGCCACCGCTATTGGCACTCTCACCTGGACCGACGGCGAGCGCTTCGTCGGTTTTGGGCATCCCATGATGCACATCGGCGCAACGGACATGCCCGCTACCAGCGTTTATATACACCAAGTCATCCCCACTCAAATCGCCTCTTTTAAGCTCGGTTCTCCCGTCCGGCCCTTTGGCGCTGTGCGCCAAGACCGCCAACCCGGCATTGGCGGACTCATCGGCAGTGTACCGACTATGGTTCCCGTCTCCGTAGAACTGTCCTCGGACGACGGGAAGAAGAGTTTTAATTTTCAGGTCATGCGCCACCGCGCCCTGCTGCCCGTCCTAGCGCGTTCGGCTCTCATCTCAGCCATGGAAGCCGCCGAAAAGTTATCTGGTGACGCCGCATTGGTTCTGCGCGGAAAACTCACTTTACTCGATGGCCGCCGCGTCGAATACGAACAGTTCTACAGCGGCTCCTCGGCCGCACTCATCGCTTCATTAGAAGCAGTACAGCCCCTGGCAGCCATTGTGCGCAGCTCTTTTCCCGACCTCGAAATAGCCGCCGTCGCTTTTAGCGCCGAACTGCGCGAAGGCCTAGCGCAGGCGCGCATTGCCGGCATGCGCCTGCCGACCGAATCCCTGCGGCCGGGCACTTCCCACACACTCGAAATAACGCTGGCCCCCCACGAGGCCGAAATAGTCCGCCACAAAGTGGATATCACGCTGCCCATCGGGACACCACCAGGCCCACTGCTCATTCGCGTGAGCAGCGGCGAAACTAGCCGTTTGCGCGAAAATGCTCGCCGACCCGATGCTCTTGTCGCGCGCAGCTCCGAGCACTTATTGCAGCTATTGCAGCAACCGGGGCGCGCCGACCAACTCGTCGTCGAAGTCCTGCGCGCAAAACCCGGCCTGACCATCGATGGCCGCGAAATGCCCGCGCTGCCTCCATCGGCGCGCGCCGTGCTCACCAGCAGCCCTTCTTCCGGCCACCTGGGCCCCGTCACAGACGAGATCCTCTTGCGCCTGCGCTTGCCGACACCGTATTCGCTGTCGGGAGAGCAACTCATCGAAACCACAATAAAAAACCACTGATCTGCGAGAAAGATCCGATCACTATGAAAAAAGCCCTCTTCCCCAAGGCGCTTGTTCTCCTGCTGCTGGCCCTTGCTCCAGCCAACGGTGAACGCCACAAAATCTGGACCCAGTTCAGCTATGAGGATTTTGCCAGTGGCAAAACGACCGGAGTAGCCATCGACGCGGATGGCACCCTGCACGCCGCCGCCACGCTCGACAGTTTTGCAACCTTAGATGCCGAGCGCATTTGGGATCTCGCCCAAGACAAAGACGGCACGCTCTACGCCGCCACGGGAGACGGTGGCCGCCTCTTTGTCATCGATGCCAAAGGTGGGGCTCGCCTGCTCTTCGACTCGCCCGAAATAGCCCTACATGCTCTGGCCATCGACAAAGACGGCACGCTCTATGCCGGCAGTGCACCCGACGGACTCATCTACAAAATCGACAAGGACGGCAGCGCCTCGACCTTGACGCATACGGGCAGTCACTATGTCTGGGACCTCGCCTTTGACGAAAAAGGCCGTCTGCACGCCGCCACGGGAGAACCGGCCAAGGTTTTGCGCATAGACAAAGACGGTCAAACGAAAGAGCTCTTTGCAGCGGACGATCGCCATCTGATGACCTTACTCTTTTCCCAAGGTGTGCTCTATGCCGGTAGCGCCATGCCGGGACGCATTTACGAAATCGGCAACGGCGCGGGTCGCCTGCTCTTTGAAGCGACACAGGAAGAAATTCACGCGCTCGTCGGCGCGGATAATGGACACATCTACGCCGCCGCCATCGGCACTAAAGAAGAGGAAAAGGCCGGCAAAAGCCCCGTATCTGCTCTTTATCGCCTCGCAGCCGACGGCAGCGTACACGCCCTGTGGAACGACGAGGCTCAACTCGCCGACATCGTCCCTAGCGAAGACGGAGTTCTCTTGGCCACAGACAAAGAGAACCGCCTCCTGCACCTGAGCGGCGACGGACGCCTGGGACTGCTCACGCAAAGCGACGACTTCAAGACCAGCCGCCTATTGGGAACAGCTGATGGCACCCTCTATCTAGGAGCGGGCCACGCCGGACAACTCAACCGCCTAGGCGCCAGCGGCGACAAGGGTTATTTCGAGTCAAAAGTAGAGGACTTTGCCGCACACACGCAGTGGGGCTCCATCGAATGGCGCGGCGAGGGCATAGAGGTGCAAACGCGCAGTGGCAATAGCGCCGAGACCGATGGCACCTGGAGCGCGTGGTCTACTCCGCTAGACGAGAGTGGCTCTATCATAGCGAGCCCACCGGCCCGCTATATCCAATATAAAGTGCAATTCGCAGCCGACGACGCTCAGCTCGAACGCATTGCACTCTACGGCCTACGCGCCAATTTGCCCCCGGCAATCAGCTCTCTCGAAGTCCAGCCCTATCGCACGCCACAGGCGCGCAACGGCAACCCCAATGCGCCTCCCGCTACCGCACAGAACAGACGCAATAATCGCCCGCCACAGGCGCGCAGCCTATATCTGATCCGCTGGCAGGCGAGTGATCCGAATGAAGGCAAACTCGTCTACGACCTCTACCTGCGCGGCGAGGACCAGAAAGAATGGAAAATGGCCCACGAAAACGAGAGCCAAACTTCCCTGCTCTGGGACACGGCGACCATGCCCGAGGGCTGGACCCAGCTCAAGCTAGTGGCCTCGGACCGCGCGGACAACCCACCCGACCAGGCCCTATACAGCGAGCGCATCAGTGCCCCTTTTGCCATCGATAACAGCCCGCCGCGCGTCGAACTAAAAACCCGTAACGAGGGCGAGAGCATCGTCGTCGAAATAGAGCTCAGCGACCGCATCTCCGCGCTCAAAAAAGTCCAGTACAGTCTCGACTACGGCGACGATGAATACCGCATTGCCGCTCTCGACGGCATGTACGACAGCCGCCAAGAAAAGGCGCGCGTCGCCATTGCCGACCTGACCCCAGGCGAGCACGTGATCGCCGTCCAAGCATGGGATGCCCTCGGGAATGTCGGCACGCAGCAGGTCATCGTACAAGTAAAATGAGTGATGCCACCTCCTATATGCGCCGCGCCCTAAAGCTGGCGGAGCGCGCTCATAACCGCGCGACGCCCAACCCAACCGTAGGCGCCGTCTTAGTCCGCGACGGGGACATTGTCGGCGAAGGTGTCACCAGCCCCGTCGGCGGCCCCCATGCCGAGATCAACGCCTTTAGAGCAGCCGGCACCGCCACCCAAGGAGCCGAGCTCTACGTAACCTTAGAGCCCTGCGCTTTCCACGGTCGCACGCCGCCCTGCTGCGAAGCAGTCGTCGCAGCGGGCATAAAAAAAGTCTACTGCGCCACACAGGATCCCGACCCGCGCGTCAATGGCAGGGGGTTTGAGCACCTGCGCCAGCGCGGCGTCGAAGTCGAGGTCGGCCTACTGCAGAACGAAGCGGAAAGACTACACGCTGCCTATATCACGCACCGCACAAAAAAACGCCCGCTGATCATTCTCAAGCTGGCGCAGACGCTCGACGGACGCATTGCCGCACGCGACGGCGATGCGCGCTGGATCACCGGTGAAGAAGCCCGGCGCCACGTCCATCGCTGGCGCTCGCGCGTAGATGCCGTCGCCGTAGGGGCCAACACCCTCATCGGCGACGACCCGCAGCTCAGCGTGCGCCACGTAAAAGGGCGCGACCCACGTCCCATCGCCATCGACGGGCGCCTGCGCGCAGATGCAGCGGCACAGCTCTTTGCCCGCCCCGGTGCCGTCCTGGCCACCGGACAGACCGCCTCCACAGACAAACGTCGTGCCATCGAGGCTAAAGGCGCCGAGGTCTGGACCTTTGCCGAAGAGGAGGGGCGCATTGAGCTACGCGCTTTTGCCCAACGAGCCGCCGAAGAGAATATCACGAGTCTAATCGTCGAAGGCGGGGGCGAATTGGCCGCTGCTTTTCTACGCGAAAAACTCGTCGACCAAGTGCACATCTATATAGCGCCGCGCATCCTCGGAGAAGGCATTGCCGCCATCGCCGATTTGCACATCGAAAAAATCAAAGACAGTCTCAGACTAAAAGACGTGCGCACTCGACGCCTAGGCGCCGATTTACTTTACACTGCCGAGGTTGAATACCCGTGTTTACAGGACTCGTAGAAGAAATAGGCCAAGTGCGTCGCGTTGCGCGCCAGGGCGATTTTCAACGCATGGAAGTCTCGGCGCAAAAGGTATTGGAGAGCATCGCCATTGGCGACAGCGTCAATATCGACGGTGCCTGCCAAACGGTCGTGGCCTTCGACGCACATAGTTTTAGCGTCGAAACAGTCGCCGAAACCTTGGCGCGCACCACCTTGGGACAATTCCAGAGCGGGCGCAACGTCAACTTGGAACGCGCCCTGCGCTTAGGCGATCGCCTGGGCGGGCATATCGTGCAAGGCCACGTCGACGACGTCGGCCATATAGCCACCATCAAACAAGACCAAGGCGAATGGCGCATCCGCATTGCCGCACCGGAACAATTGCGCTCTTATATCGCCACCAAAGGCTCGATTACAGTCGACGGCACCAGCCTGACCGTGGCCGAAGTCGATGCCGGGGGGTTTACGATTGCCGTTATCCCCCATACATTTGATAATACTGTTCTTAGCCAACGCCGCGCCGGTGACGAGGTCAACCTCGAAGTCGACGTTATCGCCCGTTATCTCGAACGCCTGCTAAACACCGGCAGCGCCCCCCGCGCAGGACTGAGTTTTGACGAGCTGCGCGAGATGGGATACTGAAGTGCCCGATTTTAACACCATTGAAGAAGCGGTAGAAGACCTACAGAGCGGCCGTATGGTCGTGCTCGTCGACGAGCGCGCTACCAGCTTAGACGGCAGCGAGACGGTCGGCGAGGGCGAACTCATGATGATCGCCGAGCTAACTACGGCCGAATCGATCAATTTTATGATGCGCCATGCCGGCAGCCCGCCCGTTGTGACAGCCAATAGTGAACGCCTAAAAGCACTCGACTTTCACGAGATGAGCTCTGGTGCACGCGGCCCACGCGGCGCCTCTATCATGGTCTCGGTCAACGCCCGCGACGTCGAAGGCACCGGCGTATCAACCCACGACCGCGCACTGACGATCCGCCGTCTAGCCGACGTACAGAGCAGACCGGAAGACTTTGAACAACCAGGCCATGTCATACCGCTTATGGCACAGACGGGCGGCGTGCTCAAACGCGCAGGCCACACCGAGGCCTCAGTCGATTTGGCGCAAATGGCCGATTTTCAGCCCGTAGCACTAATGGCCGCCATACTCGACGAGCATGGCGACGTGGCCGGCACGCCCTACCTGCTCGATTTTGCCAAGCGTCACGACTTTAAAATCGTCACGATCCACGACCTGATCGCCCATCGGCGCCGCACCGAAAAGCTCGTGCAACTCGAGGCCGTTTCGCCCATGCCCACGCGCTTCGGCGAATTCACCGTGTATGCCTATCGCAGTCTAGTAGACGACAACCCATATATCGCGTTAGTCTACGGCGATGTTGGCGATGGTCAAGACACGCTCGTGCGCATGCACTCCGGGTGCCTGACGGGCGATGCCCTCGGTTCAATGCTCTGCGACTGCGGCGAGCAGTTGCAGCGCTCCATGCACCTCATTGCCAACGAGGGACGCGGCGTTATCGTTTATATACAACATCACGAGGGACGCGGCATCGGCATCTTGCACAAACTCAAAGCCTACGAGCTCCAGCAGAACAAAGGGCTCGATACGATAGAGGCCAACCAAGCACTCGGACATCCCGTGGATTCGCGCGACTACGGCATCGGCGCCCAGGTCCTCTACGACCTCGGCCTGCGCCGCGTGCGCTTTTTGACGAATAATCCCAAAAAGCGCGTTGGCCTCGAAGCCTACGGTCTAAAGGTCGTCGAATTAGTCTCGATCCAAGCCACACCCAATCCGCATAACCTGCGCTACCTAGAAACCAAGCGCGATAAGATGGGACACATTACGCTGCTCGGCAGCAAGGAACAAGAGAAAGGAAATGGCCCCAATGCCCAAAGTGCATGAAGGACAGCTCAACGCCGAAGGTAAGCACTTCGCCATCGTCGTCAGCCGTTTTAACGACTTGGTAACAACCCGCCTCCTCGACGGCGCCATCGACTGTCTGAAACGCCACGGCGCTGCAGACGAGAATATCGAGGTCGCCTGGGTGCCCGGCGCTTTTGAATTGCCTATCGTCGCGCAGAAGTTAGCCCGCACCGGGCGCTTTGACGTAGTTACTTGTCTCGGTGCCATCGTGCGCAGCGACACGCCCCATTTCGACTATGTTGCAGGCGAATCCTCCAAGGGCATCGCCCGCGTAGGCCTCGACACCGGCGTGCCCATTACTTTTGGCATAATCACCGCCGACACCGTCGACCAAGCGGTGCAGCGCGCTGGGGTCAAAGCCGGAAACCGCGGCTGGGACGCCGGAATGAATGCCATTGAAATGGCTAGCCTGATGTCTTCGATAGAATAAATGGCAAACGACGACGATTTTTTTGGCGATGGCTCGTCGGCTGACGAGGCGCCCCCCGACAACCGCAACGGCGCGCGCCAACTCGCCCTACAGGCCCTCTATTGGCAGGCCAGCGATTCCGGCGCAGCCGATGCCGCACTAGACGAACTTTGCGCTCGTTTTGGCCTCTCCAAGAAGGTGGCCGCCTTTGCCCGCAAATTGGTCCGCCAAGTGCAGGCCCATAGCGAAGAGGTCGACGTGCTAATCGCCGAGACTTCGACGCGCTGGAGCCCAGAGCGCATTGCGCGTATGGATCGACTCATTCTGCGCCTAGCCCTAACGGAGATGCTACATATAGACGACGTTCCCACGCGCGTGTCCATCCACGAAGCTGTAAACTTGGCCCGCGCCTTCAGCACCGAAAAATCGTATGCTTTTGTCAACGGCATCCTCGACGCAGTCGCCAAGCGCAAAGGCCTCGCTGCCTAGGGCTCTTCGATGCGTCTGGGACTGCTCTCGGATATCCATGCGAACTTAGAAGCATTAGATGCGACATTGGAAGTTGGGACCCAGCGCGGTGTAGAGGCGTGGGTCTGTCTTGGGGATACCGTCGGCTATGGCGCCGATCCGAATGCGTGTCTAAAAAAAGTGCAAAACAAATGCACCGTGGTCCTACTCGGCAACCACGATGCAGCTGCCGTCGGCAGCATAGACTTTGGTTTTTTTAATCCGGTCGCCCGACGCGCAGCTCAGTGGACTGCGGAACGACTTTCCGCGACAGAGCGTCATTACCTGGCTTCACTGCCAATGGCACACGTAAACGAAGCGGCACATTTCGTGCACGCCGAACCGAACCGGCCGCAGGCCTGGGGCTATGTAACGGATATATGGGATGCCAGTGAAGCGCTGGCGGCGACAAACGCCGACCACTGCTTTGTCGGCCACTCCCATACGGCATTTATATGCGGCTTGAGCGACGGAGTCCCCCGCTTATGCGCATCGCAAGCGGGCTCTGTCATACAGCAAGAGGGCTACCGTTATCTAACAAATGTCGGCAGCGTCGGTCAGCCGCGCGACGGCGATTGGCGCGCCAGTTTTGCCCTTTGGGACCAAGAACAAGATGTGTTGGAACTCGTGCGCTGTTCCTATGATATAGAGCGCACACAAAAAAAAATACGCGACGCCGGCCTGCCCGAATTTCTGGCCGCGCGTCTGGCCAACGGCCAGTAGTTTCTATTTTGCAGCACTGTACCCGTAGAGGAAAACTCCATGTTTAACAACCTGATCAAAAAAGTCTTCGGCTCACAGTCCGATCGCGAATTCAAAAAAACCCTGCCGCAGGTCGATGAAATCAACCGCATCGCCGCGAGTTTAGAGGCCCTGAGCGATGCCGAGCTACAGGCCAAGACCACGCAATTCCGCCAGCAAATGCGCGAGCGCACAGCCAGCCAGCGCCAGCGCTATACCGAATTAGAGACCGAGCTACGCGGTGACCTCGAGCCTGAAATGCGCGACCGCCTCAACGATGAATTCGACGAATTGGACAAGGCCATTCGCGATCACGAGGCCGAATTCCTCAACGAAATCATGCCCGAAGCTTTCGCCATGGTAAAGGATGCCTGTCGCCGCCTGCTCGGCCGCGAGTGGGACCGCGCTGGCGAAGCAGTCGTCTGGGAAATGCAGCCCTACGATGTCCAGGTTTTTGGCGGTATAACCCTACACCAAGGAAAAATCGCCGAAATGGCGACCGGTGAGGGCAAGACACTCGTCGCGACCATGCCGCTCTATCTCAACGCCATACCCGGCCGCGGCGCCCACCTAATCACGCACAACGAGTATCTAGCGCGGCGCGATGCCATGTGGATGGGTCCACTCTTTAATTTCCTCGGCCTCTCCACCGGCATCATCCAGGACATGCACCAGACCGGGCACGAGGCATTTTTGTTACCCGCTCCCGAAGGCGTCCCGGAAACATTTGACTGGCAGACCGTCGGCCACAAAGAAGCCTACGCCGCCGACATCGTCTACGCCACCTGCTCGCAGGTCGGCTTTGACTATCTGCGCGACAATATGTCGGTGCGCACCGAAGAGTTGATGCAGCGCGATTTCAACTACGCCATCGTCGACGAGGCCGACAGTATTCTCATTGACGACGCGCGCACACCGCTGATTCTCTCCGGACCAGTGCCCGACGCGACCAACCAGTACAAACAGATGCGACCGCTGGTCGAAAAGCTCATCCGCGCCCAGGTCAACCTCGTCAACAAGGCGATCGCCGAAGCGGAAAAACAGGCCAAAAACGAGGGGGAATTAGAGTACGAACTGGGCATAGAGTTACTCAAGGCCACGCGCGGCATGCCGACGAATCGCCGCCTGATGAAACTCCTGCAAGAAGAGGGCGTCAAACGCCTGATCAATCGCGTCGAAGCCGACTATATGCGCGACAAGAACCTCAGCGAAATCGACGAGGCGCTCTTCTATATCGTCGACGAGCGCGCCCATACGATCGACCTGACCGAAAAGGGCCGCGACCTGCTATCTCCCGACGAGCAAGCCCTCTTCATCCTGCCCGATATCAGCTTAGAAGTCGAGGCCATCCGCACCGACGAAGAGCTGAGTGCCGAGGACAAGATTCTAAATGAAGAGGAGGCGCACCGCAGCTACGCCGAAAAGAGCGAGGCCGTGCACAATATCAACCAGTTGATGAAGGCCTACACGCTCTTCGAAAAAGATGTGCAATATATGGTGACGGAAGACGGGCGCGTCGTCATTATCGACGAGTCGACCGGTCGACCGCAGCCCGGCCGCCGCTTTTCCGACGGCCTGCACCAGGCCCTCGAAGCCAAAGAAGGCGTCAAGCTACAGCACGAAACGCAGACCATTGCCACGATCACATTGCAAAACCTCTTTCGCATGTATCACAAGTTGTCCGGCATGACGGGCACGGCCGAAACGGAAGCCGGCGAGCTGTGGGAGATATACAAGCTCGACGTCGCCGTCATTCCCACCAATCGCCCCATTCGCCGCGTCGACCATGAAGACCAGATCTTCCGCACGCGCAAAGAGAAGTTTCAAGCTATCATCGACGAAGTCGCGCGTCTGCACGAGATGAACTTACCCGTGCTAGTTGGCACCGCCTCGGTAGAGGCCTCTGAACTGCTGAGCCGCATGCTCACGCGCAAGGGCATCAAGCACCAGCTACTCAACGCGCGCTACCACGAAAAAGAGGCGCAAATTGTCACCGATGCCGGTCTCGCCGGCGCCGTCACCATCGCCACCAATATGGCCGGGCGCGGTACCGATATAAAATTGGCTCCAGAAATTATTCGCATCGACCGCGACCTCGTCGAGTCCGGCATGACGCTCGACGAGAAAATACCAGCGGGCAAAACGCTGCGTCAGCACCTAACCGACAGCCCTGGTGGCCTACAGGTCATCGGCACCGAGCGCCATGAAGCGCGGCGCATCGACCGCCAGTTGCGCGGGCGTTCAGGACGCCAAGGGGACCCGGGTTCCTCTAGGTTTTTCCTATCCTTAGAAGACGACCTGATGCGACTCTTTGGCTCCGACCGCATTGCCTCTGTCATGGACAAGCTCGGCGCCGAAGACGGCGAAGTCATCGAACACAGCATGGTCACCAAGTCGATTGAGCGCGCCCAGAAGAAGGTCGAGGCCCGCAACTTCGAGATGCGCAAGCACGTGCTCGACTATGACGACGTCATGAACCAGCAGCGCCAGGTCATCTACAACCGCCGCCGCGACGTGCTCGAGCGCGAAAGCGCCCACGAGCAAATCGAAGACATGATTGAAGAGTTGACTGACCACATGTTAGTGACCTACGCCAACGCCGAGGGGCACCCAGAGGAATGGGATTGGGAGGGTTTGCAGGTCGAATTCGGCAGCACCTTCTTTCTCGGCTTCACCGTTTCGACCGAAGAGCGCGAAAGCATAACCTACGAAGATTTGCGCCAGCATCTGACGCAGACGGTCCACGACGCCTATCAGCGCCGCGTAGATACCGTTGGCACCGAGGTCTTCCGCGAAGTCGAAAAGGCCATTGCCCTCCATACAATCGATACGTGCTGGCAGGAGCATCTACACGAAATTGACGAGCTCAAAGACGGCATCGGTTTTGTCGGCGTCGGTGGCAAAAACCCGCTTATAGAATACAAAAAAGGCGCCTTCGACATTTTCGAGAGCCTAATTGCCCGCATCAGCCAAGACACCTTAAAGAACCTCTTCCAACTGCGCATCGATACCGAAGCCGGTGATATAGAGCGCCGGCAGAAGCCCCAGCGCTACAACGAAGTACACCGCGATGCCACCAATATGGGCTTTCGCGGCGCCGAGGGCACGGCGCCGGCCCGACCGGCTCAGGCTGGCTCACAGGCGGGGCTGCCGATGGGCCAGACCGCCAATCCGAACCAAATCACGGCCTCCGGCCCCGGCGGCGACGGCGAAGCTGCGCCCAAACAACCGGTGCGCGTACAACCCAAAGTCGGCCGCAACGATCCGTGTCCGTGCGGCAGCGGTAAAAAATACAAGCGCTGCCACGGCATAAACGATTGAGCATTGTGCAACCTAGACCAGCTAGAGCGCATCTGATAGAGCGATACCCATACAAAGTGCACCAATACCACTGAACGGGACACCCAATCGCGAATGGAACTCTGGCAGCTCATCTGTCTGGCTACATATTGCCTCATCGTCACCGTGCTCGCTATTTACGGCTTTCACCGCTACATCTTGCTGCGCCTATTTCACCGGCATCACAGCGAAGTAATACCGCCGCCCAACTCGTTCGTCGACTTACCTGCCATCACCGTCCAGCTGCCGCTCTACAACGAATTGCACGTGACCGAGCGCCTGCTCGAAGCCGTTGCACGCCTCGACTACCCGCGCGATCGTCTACAGGTGCAGGTGCTCGACGACTCCACCGACGAGACCTGCGCGCACGCGCGGCAGGTGACCGAGCGCTTAGCCGCCGATGGCCTCGACATCGAATATCTACATCGCGAAAACCGCGCCGGTTTTAAAGCGGGAGCCCTCGCAGCGGGGTTAGAGCGCGCGACGGGCGAATTTGTGCTGGTACTCGACGCCGACTTCGTGCCGCAAGCAGAACTTCTACACCAGGTCATTCACCACTTTACAGACCCCGCCGTCGGCATGGTACAGACGCGTTGGGGACATCTCAACCGCGAGCACTCGCTGCTAACGCGCATCCAGTCGATCTTTCTCGACGGCCATTTCGTCATCGAGCACACGGCGCGCAGCCGCTCCGGCCGCTTTTTTAATTTTAACGGCACCGCTGGCATGTGGCGCAAAGTGGCCATTGCCGACGCCGGCGGTTGGCAGCACGATACCCTGACAGAAGACCTCGATTTGAGCTACCGCGCCCAGTTGGCCGGTTGGCGCTTTCTCTTTTTGCCCGACGTCGAAGTGCCCGGCGAGATACCGGTCGAAATAAACGGCTTTAAATCGCAGCAGCACCGCTGGACCAAGGGCGCCGTCCAGGTGGCCAAAAAAGTGCTACCGCGCATCTGGCGCAGCGATCTCAACCTAAAAATAAAAGTGGAAGCCACTTTCCACTTGACGGCCAATATTTGTTATATCCTCATGCTCCTGATGGCCCTACTCACTCTGCCCGTGCTCAGCATTCGCACTCATTTGGGCTGGGAGCGACTGCTCATTATCGACTTGCCCCTATTTTCCTTTGCCACCATGGCTATTTCGGGTTTCTACATCGCTTCACAGCGCGCACTCTACGCCGATTGGAAACGCCAGATCAAATTGCTGCCCATGCTCATGGCCGTGGGCATGAGTTTGTGTATCAACAATACGCGCGCCGTGCTCGAGGGCATCGTCGGTCACGAAAGCCCCTTTCTGCGCACCCCAAAATACGGCGTGACCAACGCCGCACACGGCCCGCAGAAGCGCGCTTATTCCAGCCGCCGCACGATACTCGCCCTCGGCGAGTTGGGCATGGCCAGCTATTTCGCCTTCGCCCTCTACCACGCCTGGCACACCGGTCTCTATATGGGACTGCCCTTCTTGCTGCTCTTCCACGTGGGTTTTTTATACACCGGTTCGCTCTCGAGCGCACAAGAGTGGTTTCATCAGTTCAAGACCTTGAGACAACCAGCCTAAACGAGAAAAGCGCCCCGACCAATACTGGTCAGAGGCGCTTTTCTCGTTTAGGATAAGATCTTTACTCGGGCCATGCCAATGGGAAGGGGTCTTGGATCTTCTGGCGCAGCCAGAGCACGTCGACGGCATTAAAGTGCAGTTTCGTCGATTTCTCTATATGGCGCACGCCAATGGCGACATTGCCGCGCTCGCGGCGCAGGTCATTGCCCTTGTTGATGGCCAGTTCACTCGCTTGTTCGATTTGTCTCAGGTGCGTCGTATAGGCCAAGCGCAGGGGCCGATACACCATTTCAACTGGGTCGATCTTCTTTAACTCTGCGATATAGTCATCGATTAGCTGCCGCGCGTTTTGCAGGTCGGCTTCCGTGACGTCTCTACTCGGATCGTCCAAGAACTCAATCTGCCGGATGATCTCGTGATGTTTGCTATCGAACCCTTTCAACGTATTAACATACTTAATCAAGTCCAGCTTTTCCCCTTCGCCGCCACAGCCCATCAGACCAACGGCCAACGCGACCACTGCTAGTACTTTCAGCATGATACCCTCCCTATGGATGATGCTCAATATGTTCTACGCGCATTAAATAATCAGTAGCCACGCTCTTGATATATACTAGTATGGATCATCTACAACCGATCTTCGCGCCCCAAGATACGCTACAAAAGGGTGAAAATCAAGCTTGATAAGCCTCTTCGTATTGACTCCTCTCACACGCGCGTATATTTCCGTTCCATCCCTGATAATGATCTACCGATAGGAGCCATTAACGCCATGATCAGCCGCGAACAGATCCAGTCCCAACTAGACAATTGCCTACTCGAGGACCGCTTCCCACCGTGGGGAAAGCTCCTTAAAAAGGGCAAAGTGCGCGATATGTATCTGCTGCCAGGTAGGCGCGTGCTCATCGCCACCGACCGCCAGAGCCCCTTTGACCACGTCCTCAGCACCATCCCGCTCAAGGGCCAGATGCTCAACCGCATCGCCCAGTACTGGTTCGAGCAGACGAGCGATATCGCGCCCAACCAGATCATAGAAGTGCCCGATGCCAATATGACGATCGCAGAGTATTTTTAAAACGCACGCGGCCCAATCTACGCACCCCGTTCGGTCAATCCGTCCGGGTGCGTTTTTATTTACTTGCGCACCCGCCCAGCAAAGCCCTCATTTAACCCCTATGCTCAAAACCTTAATCCGCGCCTTTCTCGTCCTGCGCCTAGAGTCGCGCCAACCCGCGCTCACCTTGGGCACCGTGCTCGCCTATTGGCGCGCGCGCCCGGCGATTCACTACACGCTCGACGAGACAAGTCGCCAGACGCGCGCCAGACGGATCAAACAAAAACTCAACGAGGTCTACCCCTTCTAATGCTACACCGACAACTGCGCAACGCCCTCGAAGAGATCTTTGGAACAAACTATGTGACCGAAGCGCTCGAGCAGCGCGAGGTGGCTCAGCTCGTGCTCTACGATCGCCCGGAGGAATTCAAGAAAGCCGTACTCGGTTTTCAGCGTCTCAATTTCCGCGATGAACACGCATCCTATGCCACCGAACTGGAGCGCGAACTCGGTTTTGCTCTCGTCTGTTCACTCATCGACAACGACACGCGCGAATTAGTCGCCGAACTCGGACTAAACTATCTATGAAAACCCGCAATTTACTCGCCTTCGACCTAGGCGCCGAGAGCGGACGCGCCATCTTAGGCCGCTTTGACGGTGAACGCCTCACCTTAGAAGAGCTACACCGCTTTGCCAACAACCCCGTGCGCCTCTTCGACCGCCTCTACTGGAACCCGCTCGGTCTTTTTGCCGAAATGAAGCAGGGCCTAGCGCTTGCCGCGCGCCAGCAGGGTCTATCCGTCGATTCCGTTGGCATCGATACCTGGGGCGTCGACTTCGCGCTGCTCGGCCCCGATGACGCGCTGCTCGACAATCCGCGCAACTATCGCGACCCGCGCACCGACGGCATGTTGGAACAGGCCTTTTCCCAGGTGCCGCGCGCAGAGATCTTCGCACACACGGGCATCCAGTTTATGAAGCTCAACACGCTCTACCAGCTGCTCTCTATGCGCAGCTCACCTCTCTTAGAGCAAGCTGAGACGCTGCTCTTGATGGGCGATCTCTTCCACTTCTTTTTTACCGGCAGCAAAGTCTGCGAATTCTCCAACGCCACGACCACCCAGTTTTACGACCCCAGCGCAAACGACTGGGCGCGCGAGCTACTAAATAAACTCGAGATCCCCCACCATTTCCTCCCCCCGATCGTCGCACCCGGCGCCCAACTCGGCCAGCTCCTGCCCTCTATTGCCGAAGAACTCGGCGTTGCTCCGATGCCCTTTATTGCACCGGCCACGCACGACACGGGCTCGGCGGTTGCCGCCGTCCCCGCCGAAGATGCCAACTACGCCTATATCAGTTCGGGCACCTGGTCTTTAATGGGCATCGAGATCGCAGCCCCCCTCCTAGGCCCCGAAGCCCTGCGCTACAATTTTACCAACGAAGGGGGCGTTGGACGCACCTACCGCTTTCTAAAAAATATTATGGGCCTATGGCTCGTACAGGAGAGTCGCCGCGCCTGGGAGCGCGAAGGGCAACACTATTCCTATGACGAGCTAACGGATATGGCAGCACAAGCTCCCGCCTTTACCGCCGTAATCGACCCCGACGACGAACGTTTTATCGCACCGGGAGACATGCCCGCACGCCTGCGCGATTATTGTGGGGAAACGGACCAGCCCGTGCCGGGAGATGTAGGGGCTATAGTGCGTATGGCCCTGGAAAGCCTTGCCCTTAAATATCGCTATGTATTGGAGAGCCTCGAAAATATCCTCGGGCGCAAACTCGAACGCATCCACATCGTCGGCGGCGGCATCCAGAATCGCCTGCTCTGCCAGTTTACGGCCGATGCCACGCAGCGCCCCGTCGTAGCGGGTCCCATCGAAGCTACCGCCATTGGCAATCTCATGGTCCAGGCCATTGGCCTCGGCGAAGTCGGCAACTTAGACGAAGCTCGACAAGTCGTGCGCCGCTCCTTTGCCCCCGATCACTACACACCTGGACCCGCGGCCGGCTGGGACGAGGCCTATGGCCGTTTCTGCCAACTCCTGCCCACCGCCTAGATCCATTATGCTGTAGCACCTCCCAAACGCAGTATAACGCATCTTTCCAGCACGGGCCGGAACTTCCCCGCTCCATCTTCGTTCTATAATACGACGAGGTCCGAAACCCGGGCCTGTGTATGCCCTATCTACCTTCTATACATATTCTTATGGAAAAACGTGCAAACGGACCATCCGACGCCATCGAATCCTATTGGCGCGATATTCAGCACTACGCACCGCTCAGCCGCCAACGCGAAGGCGAGCTATTCCGCCGTGCACACCAAGGCGACCAACAGGCCATAGACGACCTAGTCCAGGCCAATTTGCGCTTTGTCGTGCGCATCGCCAAAGAATACAATGGTCGCGGCCTGTCCTTTATAGAACTAATTTCCGAAGGTAATGTCGGCCTGCTCGAAGCCGTTAAGCGCTTCGATGAAACGCGCGGGTTTAAGTTTATCACCTATGCCGTATGGTGGATCCGCCAATCCATTCTCAAATCCATCGCCGAACACAGCAAAATTGCACGGCCTCCCATGAGTCAGGTCAACGACCTGCAAAAGGTGGAAAAACGCACGGGTATCCTCGCGCAGAAACTGGGGCGCACACCCACCGTGGAAGAAATTGCCGACAGCGCCGAGATCAGCATCAACCGCACGTATAACGCCATGCTCATAGGCCAGAGCGATGTATCGCTCGACGCCCCGGTCTTTGACGACGAC
>Ga0055584_100001007_pt1 | contig 27278 bp, 18 predicted proteins | sample OSDHelmetaG_FD_58716 | JGI IMG/M metagenome (GOLD analysis project Ga0055584, IMG submission 58716) | Pelagic marine sediment microbial communities from the LTER site Helgoland, North Sea, for post-phytoplankton bloom and carbon turnover... | ecosystem: Environmental > Aquatic > Marine >...
AGGACACCGCCCTTTCACGGCGGTAACAGGGGTTCGAATCCCCTTAGGGATGCCACTTTTTTTTAATTATTTAAATAAAGTGTACTAAAAGTGAAAGTAAACATAGAAAGCCCACGCAATATATTAATATTGCGTGGGCTTTTTTGTTGCTGAATTTTATCTTAATTAATACTTTTCTAAACTAAATATTTTAACGGAAATTCATTAAATACCTTCTTATAGTTTATTAAAAACCCCATAATTACCAATATTGTCGACAATTATACTTAAGTCTACTTGATTAATTAAATAATTTCTTTATTATGCATGTCATGAATTTGATTTGTCGACAATATCGGCTTATCACGAATTATAATCTAAACTCGATGTACTTATATTTATGAAAACAAATAATCCAACTCGACAGGCTGCAGTGACTACGGCAGATAAAGTATTTGAACAGATACAGCATGCAATTGTTGAAGGTGAAATTCCTTCAGGTAGCAAAATAAGTGAACCAGGGTTAGCTAAGCATTATCAAATAAGTCGTTCTACATTACGTGAAGCGTTAAATCGGTTAGAGAAATGTCATCTAATTGAACGAAAACCTAATGTGGGTTCTAGAGTTGTTAAATGTTCTATTGAAGGCTTATTAGAGCTTTATATTACACGAGAAGCACTTGAAGGGATGGCTTGTAGACAAGCGGCAATAAATATGACGGATGATGAAATTTCTCATATGCAAGCAATGCTAAAAATACATGCGCAAACCCAAGAACTCAAAGACGGTACAGCATACTACCAAGAAGAAGGAAATCTAGATTTTCATTACAAAGTTATTTTAGGCAGCCATAACAAACAATTAATCGAATTGATTTGTGGGCAGCTTTATCATTTAGTGCGTATGTATCGTTGTCAATTCGGTATGCATAGTCCAAGAGCTAGTCGTGCTTTTGATGAGCATTCAAACATCATTCAAGCAATTGCAGATAGAGATGGCGAGTTGGCTGAAATGCTAATGCGTCGACATATAGCGGCATCACGTAAAAATATTGAAAGTAAAATAGCAAAAAATATTACTCAAATAGAACAATCAACCATTCAACTTATTAAGACTTAAGAGGAAATACATAATGACAAGTCAATTATCTCCCGGCGCAAAATTTCGCCAAGCGTTAGTAAATAACAAACCATTACAAGTTGTGGGCACTATTAATGCTTATACCGCAATGATGGCAGAACAAATAGGACATCAAGCAATCTATTTATCAGGTGGTGGTGTTGCCAATGCTTCTTATGGTTTACCCGATCTTGGAATGACTTCACTAAATGATGTCATTGCAGATGTATTAAGAATTACTAACGCATCAAGCTTACCTTTATTGGTTGATATTGATACGGGTTGGGGCGGGGCGTTCAATATTGCTAAAACTATTCGAGATATGGAAAAAGCCGGCGCAGCTGCTGTTCATATTGAAGATCAAGTGGCACAAAAACGTTGTGGCCATCGTCCAAATAAAGAAATAGTTTCAACAGAAGAAATGGCTGACCGTATTCGCGCTGCTGTTGATGCTCGTGTTGACCCTGATTTTTTCATTATGGCGCGTACTGATGCGTTTGCTCAAGAGGGCATAGAAGCCGCACTTGAACGAGCTAAAGCTTATGTTGCTGCAGGTGCAGATGGAATTTTTGCAGAGGCAGTTAAAACTGAAGCGCATTATCGTGCATTTACAGAAGCATTAGATGTACCTGTACTTGCTAATATCACTGAGTTTGGTCAAACAGAGCTTTGGAATAAAGCACAGTTGGGAGAATGGGGTTGTGCAATGGTGCTTTATCCATTATCAGCATTTCGTGCGATGAATAAAGCAGCAGAGTCTGTTTACAAAACCTTATTAAATGACGGTGATCAAAAAGCAGAAATTGATAATATGCAAACACGTATGGATTTATATGACTATCTTGGTTACCACGATTATGAACAAAAGCTCGATTCACTTTTCCTTAAAGAAAAATCTGCTGATTAAAAAACAAGTAATTTAAATATCAATTATAAAAAATAACTAGATTAAAGAGTGAGAAGTTTATTATGTCAGATAAAAAAATTGGTGGTGCAGGTTTACGTGGTCAGAGTGCAGGCGAAACTAAACTTTGTACTGTCGGACAGTCGGGGAGTGGTTTAACGTATTGTGGCTATGATGTTGCAGATCTTGCTGAAAACTCAACATTTGAAGAAGTAGCCTATTTATTATTTAATGGTGAATTACCTACCAGTAGTGAGCTAGTTAAATACAAAGCTGAACTTCTAACGATGCGTGACATTCCGCAAGCATTAAAAGAAGTACTAAAGCTTATTCCTAAAGACGCGCACCCTATGGATGTTATGCGTACGGGGTGTTCATTTTTAGGTAATCTTGAGCCTGAGAATGATTTCTCAGAACAGCACAAAGCCGCTAACCGTTTGTTAGCAGCGTTCCCTGCAATTATGTGTTTTTGGTACAAATATTCACATGATGGTATCGAAATTGATTGTATGACGGATGAATACTCATTAGGTGGTCATTTTTTACGTTTATTAAATCAAGAAGAGCCTTCTGAGCAACATAAACGTGTCATGGATGTTTCATTAATTTTATACGCAGAGCATGAGTTTAATGCATCTACATTTACTGCACGTGTTTGTGCATCGACTTTATCAGATATGTTCTCATGTGTTACAGGTGCTATTGGTACTTTACGTGGTCCACTTCATGGTGGCGCGAATGAAGCAGCGATGGACATGATTCAAAAATTCTCTTCACCTGAAGATGCTAAAGTTAAAATGGCTGAAATGTTAGCGCGTAAAGATAAAATTATGGGGTTTGGTCACGCTATTTACCGTACGTCTGATCCTCGCAATGTCATTATTAAAGCATGGTCAGAAAAACTTGCTGCTGAAAACGGTGATACGTCGTTATACGATATTTCTGTTGCTTGTGAAGAATTTATGTGGGATACCAAAAAGTTATTCTGTAATGCAGATTTTTTCCATGCATCAACTTACAACTATATGGGTATTCCAACTAAATTGTTTACACCTATTTTTGTTTGCTCACGCTTGACTGGCTGGGCTGCACATGTAATGGAGCAACGTGCTAATAACCGTATTATCCGTCCATCTGCTGATTATACTGGTTCAGAACCACGTAAAGTAAATCCAATCTCAGAAAGATAATATTAGTTTTAAAGACGAGTATTAAGTTGCATAAATTTGCCGCTTATAACTCGTTTTTTTTAGGGAGCCAATGATGAATTATGATTACCGCAAACCATTGCCGGGTGCAAATATCGATTTTTTTGATACCCGAGCAGCAATTGAAGATATAAGCGCAGGTGCTTATGCAAAATTACCTTATACCTCGCGTGTTTTAGCTGAACAATTAGTTCGTAAATGTGATCCAGCTGCACTTACCGATTCATTAAAACAACTTATTGAAGTTAAGCAGGAACTTGATTTTCCATGGTACCCAGCACGCGTTGTTTGTCATGATATATTAGGTCAAACCGCTTTAGTTGATCTTGCAGGACTACGTGATGCAATCGCTGAACAAGGTGGAGATCCGTCTAAAGTTAATCCTGTTGTGCCAACTCAGTTAATTGTAGATCACTCTCTTGCAGTGGAAGCTCCGGGTTTTGATTCAGATGCATTTCAGAAGAACCGTGATATTGAAGATCGTCGTAACAAAGACCGTTTTAAATTTATTGAGTGGAGTAAAACTGCCTTTAAAAACGTTGATGTAATTCCTGCTGGCAACGGCATTATGCATCAAATCAACTTAGAGAAAATGTCGCCCGTTATTCAAGCACGTGATGGTGTTGCTTTCCCTGATACTTGTGTTGGTACTGATTCACATACGCCACATGTTGACGCTTTAGGTGTTATCGCGATTGGTGTTGGTGGTTTAGAAGCTGAAACAGTAATGCTTGGTCGCCCATCAATGATGCGCTTACCTGATATTATCGGTGTTAAATTAACCGGTAAACGTGCACCAGGTATTACAGCAACTGATATGGTACTTGCGATCACTGAATTTTTACGTAACCAAAAAGTTGTTTCAAGCTACTTAGAGTTTTTCGGTGAAGGTACAAAAGATCTTACCATTGGTGATCGTGCAACTATCTCAAACATGACACCAGAATACGGTGCCTCAGCGGGTATGTTTTATATTGATGAACAAACGATTGATTACTTAAAGCTTACAGGTCGTGAACCAGAGCAAGTAGCACTTGTTGAAACCTATGCGAAACACACGGGTTTATGGGCTGATGATCTTGTTGAAGCACAGTATCCACGTGTTATTGAATTTGATTTATCAACAGTGTGTCGTAATTTAGCCGGCCCGTCTAACCCACATCGTCGTCTAGCAACAGCTGATCTTGTTTCTAAAAATATCGCTAAAAATTTAGATGCTTGTAAGGCGCAAGAAGCGAATGGTGAAATGCCAGACGGTGCGGTAATCATTGCTGCTATTACCTCTTGTACTAACACTTCTAACCCACGTAATGTTGTAGCGGCTGGTTTAGTTGCAAAACGTGCAAACGAATTAGGCCTTGTACGTAAACCTTGGGTTAAATCATCGTTCGCCCCAGGTTCAAAAGTTGCCAAACTTTACTTGGAAGAAGCTGGTTTACTTTCTGAAATGGAAAAATTAGGCTTTGGTATTGTTGGTTATGCCTGTACTACGTGTAATGGTATGTCAGGTGCGTTAGATCCAAAAATTCAACAAGAAATTATTGACCGAGATTTATACTCTACCGCAGTATTATCGGGTAACCGTAATTTCGATGGTCGTATTCATCCGTTTGCTAAGCAAGCATTCTTAGCGTCACCACCTTTGGTGGTTGCATATGCAATTGCAGGCACAATACGTTTTGATATTGAAAGGGACATTTTAGGTCAAGATCAAAATGGTAATGACATTACCTTAAAAGATATCTGGCCATCAGATGAAGAAATAGATTCAATTGTGGCTTCGTGTGTTAAACCTGAGCAATTCAAGAAAATTTATACGCCAATGTTTGATTTAGGCGCATTTGAACCAGCAGAAAGTCCATTATACGATTGGGATCTTAAGAGTACCTATATTCGTCGACCTCCTTATTGGGAAGGGGCCTTAGCGGGTGAGCGTACTATGAAAGGTATGCGTCCATTAGCAGTACTTGGCGATAATATCACTACTGATCACTTATCACCTTCAAATGCCATTCAGTTGAATAGTGCTTCAGGTGCTTACCTAGATAAAATGGGTGTTCCACACGAAGATTTTAATTCATACGCAACTCACCGGGGTGATCATGAAACAACACAACGTGCAACATTCGCTAATCCGAAGTTGTTTAATGAAATGTGTCGTGACGAAAATGGTGAAGTTAAGCAAGGTTCATTAGCACGTATTGAGCCAGAAGGCACTGAATCACGTATGTGGGAAGCTATCGAAACTTACATGGAACGCAAACAGCCATTGATCATCATTGCTGGTGCTGATTATGGTCAAGGTTCTTCACGTGATTGGGCTGCAAAAGGTGTTCGTTTAGCAGGTGTTGAAGTTATCGTAGCAGAAGGTTTTGAGCGAATTCATCGTACTAACTTGATTGGTATGGGGGTTTTACCACTTGAATTTACCAATGGTGATACACGTAATACTTATAACATTGATGGAACAGAAACTTATGATGTTGTAGGTACTACAGCGCCAGGCGGTGCGATGACTGTTGTAATGACACGTAGCTGTTCTGAAGGTAAGGGTGAAGTAATTGAAATTCCTGTGAAGTGTCGTTTAGATACCGCTGAAGAAGTTACCGTGTACAATGGCGGTGGGGTTCTTCAAAAGTTTGCCACCGACTTCCTTGAATCAAACGCATAACTAGTTATTTAATTTGATAGTGTTGTTGGAGGTGCTCATTGACGTTCGTCAACTCCGCGCCTCCGCCTCGCTCTAAAATAAAATTCCTGCGTTCTACGTATATTCAATTAATTTTTAAAATGGCACATTGTTTTCAAAGATAATGTGCCATTTTTTGTAAGAAAAATAGAAAGGAGAGAGTAATGTCTCAAGTTCCTCAAGTAAAAATACCAGCTACCTATATTCGTGGTGGTACCTCAAAAGGCGTATTTTTTAATTTAACTGATTTACCCGAGCGTTGTCAGGTTCCTGGTGAGCCTCGTGATAACATGTTATTACGTGTTATCGGTAGCCCAGATCCATACGGAAAACAAACCGACGGTATGGGTGGGGCAACGTCAAGTACCAGTAAAACTGTTATTTTGGCAAAATCTGATGTAGCTGAGCACGATGTAGATTATCTTTTTGGTCAAGTGGCCATTGATAAAGCTTTTGTTGATTGGTCAGGTAACTGTGGCAACCTAACAGCAGCTGTTGGCTCTTTTGCCATCATGTCTGGTTTAGTTAGCCCTGAACGTGTACCTGAAAATGGTGTATGTACTGTACGTATTTGGCAGAAAAATATTTCAAAAACTATTATTGCTAAAGTACCAATGACTAATGGTCAAGTACAAGAAACAGGTGACTTTGAATTAGATGGCGTAACCTTTCCCGCTGCTGAAGTACCCGTTGAGTTTTTAGCGCCGGTTGACCCTTCTGAAGCAATGTTTCCTACAGGTAATGTGGTTGATGAATTAGAAGTACCCGGTATAGGTACGTTTAAAGCAACTATGATTACTGCAGGTATTCCGACTATATTCTTAAATGCTGAAGAAATAGGTTACACAGGCACAGAATTACAAGATGCGATAAATAATGATGACGCTGCGCTTGAGCGTTTTGAAACCATTCGAGCTTATGGCGCAATCAAAATGGGTTTAATTACAGATATTTCTGAGGCTAAAGCGCGTCAACATACCCCTAAAGTTGCTTTTGTATCAAAAGCACAAGATTATATCACGTCAAGTGCTAAGCAAGTCAATGCAACAGATATAGACTTACATGTCCGTGCGTTATCTATGGGTAAATTACATCATGCTATGATGGGCACTGCGGCGGTAGCTATTGGCACTGCAGGTGCAATTCCAGGCACTTTGGTTAATTTAGCTGCTGGCGGTGGTGAACGTGAATCCGTTATATTTGGTCATCCATCAGGAACGCTGAAAGTGGGTGCCCAAGCCATTGAAGTTGATGGTAAGTGGCAAGTAACTAAAGCGATAATGAGTCGTAGTGCTCGAGTATTGATGGAAGGTTGGGTAAGGATACCGGGCGATTCTTTTTAGTAATTGGCTTTAATTATTAATTTTGGTTGCCATTTTGTAAAACCAAGGGTCTGTTAGTATTTAACTGTTAATTATTAACAGACCCTAGTACTTTAGGCTATATTTTACTTACTTTGTGTTATTTTACTTTGATTATCAGCCTAGTCAGTTTATAAGTAGGTTCTTTATTTTATGAACATGTTTAAGGATTTGTATTTTGACTAGATTTTTTAATGTATCCTCACTAGCGGCACTATTCATTTGTAGCTCATTAAGTGGGTTATCTTCACAGGTGTTAGCAACCACTCTTAAGGTGGCTGATAATCTAATTGTTAGTGAAATCAATGATTCTAATGTAGATCATGGTTATATTGGTAATAAATCGTCATTTGAACTTGATCAGGGAAACCATGCTTTACTGGTACGATATAAAGACGTTTTTGAAGATTTAGATTTTTATGAAGAAAGAGTCGTTGAGTCGAAAGATTTTGTTGTAAAGTTTACGATAACTAATCAAAAGGAACTGACGCTAAACACGATTAAAATAAAAAGTTTAAAAGATGCTGAAACTTTTGTACAAGCTCCCCAATTAAAATTGCAAGATAGTGATACTAGTAATCAACTGAATATATCATTAGAAAAAGTTGAAGATTATAAATTAGCTAAACAAGTTGATATTGCCGTTAGTGCATTATCCCCAAAAAGCAACGTTCAATCAGGGTTACCAACAAAGCAACAATCCCAAGCTTATCCCGCTCAGATAAAAACAGCTACAGTGTTGAAAACAGTAAATACTGCCACTCAAGTAAATGCTTTAACTATGTTAAAATATTGGTGGAATAATGCTTCGACAGTTGAAAAGCAACGTTTTAAGCAGTTTTCTAGTGAAAATTAAATAAACACAGTTATTTAGGAGTTATTCATGAGTCGATTTTTAACAGCATTATCTGTTAATACGTTAATGTTAAGTATTATAGCTATTAGTAATTATTGTTTGGCTTCTAATAATGAAATTCCGAATATTGAAGTAAAAGGGCAGGCTAGTGTACTCGTTCAACCTGATCGTTTCTCTCTTACTATTTCTATTGCGGAACAAGGTCAATCTACTGACAAAATTAGAGCAATAGTTGATCACAAAAGCAATCAAGTTGTGCAAATAGCACGAAGTCTTGGTATTAAAAGTAATAATATTAATTCTGCAAGGGTTAACTTAAGGTTGGTAGAACGCAAACCGTCAATAAGACTTAATAATGTGAATATTAGTCAGAACGTAAATAATAGTGCTTTTGCAACAAATCAACACAGTAAAGTTAATACGGGAAATACACTTCCTAAAGCTCAAAATAGGCCTGAATCTCAGTACTTTGAATTAAGTCGTACTATCAACATTAACTTTTCAAGTATTGAAACTTACGATCAATTTGTTAACAATGCGATTAAATTAGATGTTACTCATATTTATCCTTTATCCATGTCAGTTGAAGACACCGAAAAATATTATCAGCAGGCGTTAATTCAAGCATTAAAAAATGCAAAAAATAAAGCGATACAGCTAGCAAAACATTCAAATGTTACTTTAGGTAAATTACTTAATGTAACTGAACAAAGTAGTAATTATTACCGCGCTAACGTAAGTACAGCAAGAATGTCCACTAAATTCTCTTCAGATCACAGTTCAGAAGTAGGTAATCAAGCTATTAATGCGAGTGTTTTGGTTAAATTTGCTATTCAATAATAAATATTAAAGCTTTAACTGGATAAAAGCTTTAATTTAAAGAGCTTTCAAGGTATGTTATGCGCTTTTAGCATACATCTTTTATGGTTTTTACAATTGACAAATAAAACTGAATTTTATCAAGGTTTAATAGCGCAAACTAAAGCGTTAATATCAGATGAAACAGATCCTATCGCCAATATGGCAAATATGTCAGCTTTACTCTATGACGCTTTAGAACAGGTAAACTGGGTTGGCTTTTATCGTGTATTAGACAAAGAACTCGTTCTTGGTCCATTTCAAGGTAAGATTGCTTGTATTCGAATTCCTTTTGGCGTGGGAGTTTGTGGTACAGCGGCAGAAACTATGGTGACTCAACGTATTGATGATGTACATCAATTTGACGGACATATTGCTTGTGATGCAACGACTAACTCAGAAATTGTTATTCCTGTCCAACTTAACGGTGTTACAATAGCGGTGTTGGATATAGATAGTATGATTTTTAAACGCTTTGATCAGGATGATCAAATAGGCTTAGAATCAATTGTACAAATCTTTGAGCAAACATTAACTGCAAATCAGTAAATGACTAAATAAAGAGCCAGTTAATATGAAAGAATTTGTTGTAATACACGATTATTTAATCTCAGAAGCCGTTGTTGGTGATTGGGATGGTGAAGAAGAAGCTGTTGCTGAGCATATGAATGAAATTTATCATACGCTTTATCACTTGGCTGAAGAAGATATAGAAACGGAAATATTAGAGCAGTTACTCGCTTTAATTTGGGATAATTGGATTGGACAAGAAGTATTACCCGATTTAGAATCCTCAGATATTTATGAATGGTGTAAACATGTTCTTGATAATAGAGAACAACACCTTCAAAAAGAAAATTATTAATTTAACCTATTTAACTCAAATTGTATAAAAGTTGTATTTATGGAAACTGAAACTAAACGAATAAGCACTAAAGACATTATTTCCTACTTAACAGAGAAGTTCCCAGAATGCTTTTCAATTAAAGGTCAAGTTAAACCGTTAAAGGTAGGTATTTTTCAGGATTTATCTGAAAAGCTTGCTGATGATGAAACCGTCAGTAAAACCCGATTGCGTCAAGCATTAAGACATTACACTAGCAGTTGGCGTTATCTTAAAGCGATCAAAGTGGGTACTTTTCGTGTTGATATTGATGGCAAAGACGTTGCTAAAATTGATGAAGATCAAGCTAATTTCGCAAGTAAAACGTTAAAAGAAAGCCAAGAAAAATTTGGTAACAATTCTTCAAACACTAAAAAATCAGCTGAAAGTGGTTCGAAAAAACCTTATAAGGGTTCTAAGGCTAAAGACAGTGCTAATAATGCTTCTACAGCTGTTTCGGCCGAAAATAAACGCGACTCAGCAAAGTATAAATCTGTTAAGTCTACTAAGGGTAAAACAGTCAAGAAAGATTTACCGCCATTGAAACCAGTAGAATCCGCTACAATATCTGTAGGATGTAATGTAAAAGTTCAATTAGGTAATTCACCTATGAATGCAATTATTACTGAAATTACAGGTAAAGATATTAGTGTTCAATTAGATTCTGGCATGGTTATCAAAACACAAATGCAGAATATCTATTCATAATTTTACTTGTTAAAGCTAGTTGTCTTAATAAAATAGTTTGGAGAAATATGCATGCAAAAACTTTGTCGTGTCGCACTTGCCGTATCAATATCGGTAAGTTTTTCAATAGGTAGTATAAGTGCTCTAGCATTTACTGATGAAGGTAAAGATCTCGTACTACCTGTTTTAGCTCCTGAAAGTCAGCATGCTACGGCAAGTAAGCGCATAACCGCGAGATTTACGCGGGGTCATTATAAAAAAATTAAAATTGATGATGCTTTATCTACAGAAGTATTTGATCGGTTTATTAAACAATTAGATTACTCCAGGCATGTGTTTTTAGCCGAAGATATCAATCAGTTTAAACAACACAGTGTTGACTTTGATGATGCTTTTGCCCGAGGTAGACTCGATTTTGCTTATGATATTTATAATTTAAATATGCAGCGTCGTCTAGAACGTTATGAATTCGCGCTGAGCTTATTAGGTTCTGAAAATGAGTCTAGTGATGGAGAAGTACAAAAATCTCCTTTTAATTATACCAAAGACGAAGTTTATTTTTATGATCGTGAAGATGCCCCGTGGGCAAAGTCGATTGCCGAATTAGATGAGCTATGGCGAATTAAGGTAAAGTCTGATGCATTAAATTTAACGTTAACAGGCAAAGAATGGCCTAAAGTTAAAGAAATTTTGGTTAAACGCTATAAATACGCAATCAAACGTTTAAAACAAAGTGAAAGCGAAGATGTTTTTCAACTTGTTATGAACAGTTTTGCTCGTGTAGTAGAGCCTCACACTTCTTATTTATCTCCTCGAAATGCTGAACGCTTTCAAATGGAAATGAATTTGTCGCTTGAAGGGATAGGTGCAGTGTTACGCGCTGAAGAAGATTACACTGTTATTCAAAGTGTTATTAGTGGTGGCCCAGCAGATCAATCTAAACAATTAAAATCAAAAGATCGTATCGTTGGTGTTGCTCAAGGTGATAAAGATTTTGAAGACATAATAGGTTGGCGTTTAGATGATGTTGTTGACAAAATCAAAGGCCCCAAAGGAACAACTGTTAGGCTTCAAGTAATTTCAGGAAAATCTGAAGATATATCCAATGTTAAAATTGTCACAATTGTTAGAGACAAAATAAAATTAGAAAACAAAGCAGCTAAGTCAGAAGTTTATTATGAAGGGTTTGGCCTTGAACAGGAGAGTGCTAAAGACGATAAGAGTACTGACACTGCCAGTAGTGAAGTTAAACACGACAAAGGCAGAAAACTGGGGATAATTACCATCCCAAGTTTTTATAATAACTTATCTCAAGATGTAAAAGTAGAAATAGAAAAGCTGAAAAAACAACAAGTACAGGGTATTGTTATTGATTTACGAAGTAATGGTGGTGGTTCGTTACCTGAAGCTACATTATTAACGGGATTGTTTATCGATAAAGGTCCGGTAGTACAAATTAGAAATGGTGCAAACCGAGTTGATGTACTTCGTGATAAAGATGGTATTAGCTACTATGATGGGCCCTTAACTGTGATGGTTGATCGATACAGTGCTTCAGCCTCAGAAATATTTGCTGCCGCAATACAAGATTATGGGCGTGGTATTATTATTGGTGAACACACCTTTGGTAAAGGAACTGTTCAACAACATAGAGGTTTAGGCAGAGTATACGATTTATACGAACACCCGTTAGGGAGTATTCAATATACTATCGCGAAATTTTATCGCATAAATGGTGGTAGTACTCAGCATAGAGGTGTATTACCTGATATATCTTTCCCATCAGCTGTTGATCCTGAAGATTGGGGTGAAAGCAAAGAAGAAAATGCATTACCTTGGGATCAAATAGATAAAGCGGAATATAATAAGCTTAATGATATTAATAACCAAATTAACCAAGTTGATTATTTAACGTCACATTATAAGCAACGGATTAAAAACAATCGTGAATTTAATTATTTACTCACGGATATTGAAAAATACAAAGCTGAAAAAGACGATAAAACTATTTCTCTTAACTTAGAAACACGCAAAGCTAAACGTGAAGAACGTAAAGAAAAAGAGTTAGTTCGAGCTAATGAGAGGCTTGTTACTATGGGTAAAGATAAAGTTGCAAAGCTTGATGATTTGCCCGATGATTTGGAAAAGTTAGACCCATTTTTAGATGAAACAGCACGGATAACGTTTGATCTAATCAGTTTAGATAAAATAGCTAAAAAATAGTAAACATCTAGACAAGAAAGCCGCCTATAAGGCGGCTTTCTTGTCTAATAAATAGAGTATTTTTATTTATAAATAATGCATAAATAAACACAAAACATGAATCAATAAAAAAAAGGCCAAAAATAACCTATGTCACAGCAATCACCTGAGCAATCCCATATTAAAGAGCCTAGCATGTTAGATGCTTGTCTACCCGTTATATCTTTAGTGATGCTACTGGCGGTTGCCGTGGGTTATTTTGGAAATGATTCATCTTATGGTCCTAACCAAATTTCACTACTAATCGCGATGGGAATTGCAGTCGTGATTGGTATTAAAAATGGTCATCAATGGGACGATATTGAAAAAGCAATTATAAATGGCATTTCCTTATCACTTGGGGCTGTGCTTATTTTACTTGCGGTAGGATCGCTTATCGGCACATGGCTATTATCAGGTACTGTGCCTACGATGATTTATTATGGCTTACAAATACTGGATCCCAGTTGGTTTTATGCTGCCGCTTGTATTATTTGTGGCATCGTTGCTTTAAGTATTGGTAGTTCTTGGACAACCGCGGCAACAATTGGGGTGGCGTTAATCGGAATTGCACAAGGATTATCATTAGACCCTGCAATTACAGCAGGTGCTGTTATTTCAGGTGCTTATTTTGGTGATAAAATATCTCCATTATCTGAAACAACTAATTTAGCACCAGCAATCGCAGGGAGTGAATTATTTGCCCATATTCGTTATATGTTTTGGACAACAATTCCTTCAATCATAACCGCACTTATTTTATTTTTATTGTTAGGATTTACGGAAGAAACAACTGCCACAACCTCATCTATTAATGACTTAAGTAACCAATTAGCAGGACAATTCAATATTAGCTTGCTTAATTTAGCGCCATTAGTTGTGTTATTATTTTTAGCAATAAGAAAAGTACCTGCTTTTCCGGCTGTTGCAATAGGCGCATTAATGGGCGGAATATGGGCTGTTCTATTTCAACAAGAATTGATACTTAGGTTGGCTAGTGACAATACAGATGTGATGACATCAAATATAAAAGTAGTGTGGGCTGCTTTTTTTGATGGAGTAACAATCACTACAAGCAACGCAGAATTAGATAAGTTATTAAGCGGTGGCGGTATGTCAAAAATGCTTAATACTGTTTGGTTAATAATGTGTGCTTTGAGTTTCGGTGCAGTATTAGAGCATTTAGGAATGTTACGTAAATTTGTTAGCGTTATTCTTTCTAAAGCGAAATCTACGGGTAGTTTAATTGCATCAACTGCAGCAACTTGTATTGGCACAAATATTATCACCGCTGATCAGTATATAGCGATAGTAATGCCTGGTCGTATGTACAAGGAAGAGTACCAACGACGTGGTTTACATCCATTAGTCTTAAGTCGTACTTTAGAAGACTCAGGGACTATAACCTCACCACTTATTCCATGGAATACTTGTGGTGCATATATGTATAGCGTGTTACTAGTAAACCCACTTGATTATATTTTTTATTGTTTCTTTAATTTAATAAATCCTATATTAGCGGTTTTTTATGGCTATATTGGCTTTAATATTAAAAAAATAGCTAATAATACTAAATAATAATTTTTCTCTATTATTGGTATAAACTAAATTTTATTCTAGCTTGCGAGCCAGGCTATTTCTTCAGGATTATTTTATGACTTTATCAACCGCACGATTTTTAGCTGATTACAGCCCTGCAAACTTTACCATTGAAACAGTGAATCTAACCATTGAGTTAGACGATACTAAAACACAAGTTACTAATGAGTTAACACTTAACCGTCAAGGTGAACACCAAGAACACCTAATACTCGATGGTGAACAATTAAGGTTAGTTTCTGTTTCAATTGATAATGAACAATTATCAATTACTCAATATGAACAAGAACACAGTACCTTGATCATTAAAACAGACAAAAAACATTTTAAGTTGACTATTGTTACTGAAATTAATCCGGTAGATAACACATCACTTGAAGGATTATTTAAATCAGGCGGTGCGTTTTGTAGCCAATGTGAAGCGGAAGGGTTTCGTCGTATTAGTTATTACTTAGACAGACCCGATGTAATGGCAGTATTCACCACTAAAGTCATTGCTGATCAAACATTGTATCCGTATCTTTTATCGAACGGTAATAAAATTGAGCAAGGTAAGTTATCTGATAACAAACACTTTGCTACTTGGCATGATCCCTTTCCTAAACCGTGTTACTTATTTGCTTTAGTTGCGGGTGACTTTGATTTATTAACTGATACATTTATCACATGTTCAGGTAAAGGTGTTGCGTTAGAAATTTTTGTTGATAAAGGTAATTTACATAAAGCTGAACATGCAATGTCGTCATTAAAAAAATCAATGGCATGGGATGAGCAAACCTTTGGTTTAGAATACGATCTAGACATTTATATGATTGTCGCCGTAGATTTCTTTAATATGGGAGCAATGGAAAATAAAGGCCTAAATGTTTTTAACAGTAAGTATGTTTTAGCGGATAAGTCATCAGCTACAGACACAGATTATTTTAATATTGAAGCAGTTATAGCACATGAATATTTCCACAACTGGACTGGTAATAGAGTTACCTGTCGAGATTGGTTTCAGTTAAGTTTAAAAGAAGGGTTAACTGTTTTTAGAGATCAACAGTTTAGTGCTGATATGCATTCAAGCTCAGTTACACGTATCCAAAATGTTCGTGTGTTACGTTCAATGCAGTTTGCCGAAGATGCGGGACCAATGGCACATCCTATTCGCCCAGAAAAAGTATTAGAAATGAATAACTTCTATACGTTAACTGTGTATGAAAAGGGCGCAGAGGTCATTCGTATGTTGCATACTTTATTAGGCAAAGATGGCTTCAGAGCAGGTATGGATCTTTATTTTAAACGTTTTGACGGTATGGCTGTTACTTGTGACGACTTTATCGACGCAATGAGTGATGCATCGGGTAAAGACTTAACGCAATTTAAATTATGGTATAGTCAATCAGGCACTCCATCAATACGCGTAAATGAAAGTTTTGACGAAGCCAAAGGGGAGTATCATTTAACCTTAGCGCAACAGTCGCCGATTACCATTAAACAATCAGCGCCTAAACCATTACACATACCTGTTAAGTTGGAATTGATTGTTAATGATAACGGTGAAACTAATATTCAAGAACACTTAATTGAATTAATAGAGCAAGAACAGTCATGGGTATTTAATGGTCTTGAATCAAAACCAACGTTAGCTTTATTTGCTGATTTTAGTGCGCCAGTAAAAGTTAATTTTATTCAAGATGATGAAAGCTTATTTACCATTATATCAAAAGCCAAAAATAGTTTTTGCCGATGGGATGCAGGTCAAAAATTATTAATGTCGACAATTAAAGCTCTGACACTCACACCTTCTTTCGAAATACCGCTACAACTGATTAACTGTTTTACTGATATATTAAACTCAGATGATGATATGGCATTAATTGCAGAGCAGTTAGCCATACCAAGTTTTGATGAAGCAGCAGATTTAATAGAGCAAGTTGATCCCATTAGTTTAGTTAATGCTATTAGCACTCTTACAATCTTCATGGCAAAAGAGTTAGAAAAACCGTTATTGAGTAAATTTAAAGCATGTGCATGTGCATTAGCATTAGAGCAAGCTACCCTTACTGATGCTGATGTTATTTCAAATAAAGCCTTGAAAAATACCTGTTTGACTTATTTAGCTGCAATTGACAAGTATTCAGTACTTGTTGAGGAACAATTTAATTCATCCGACAATATGACTGACTCGTTAGCCGCATTAAATTGTGCAGCGAAATATAACCTATCTAAACTGCCTTTATTTATGGAACAGTTTGAACAGCAGTGGCATACCACAGCTTTAGTGATGGATAAATGGTTTTCATTAGGTGCGAGCGTTCGTAGTGATGATATATTTGAACAGCTAACTAAACTAACCAATCATGAACTATTTAGTATTAAAAATCCTAACCGTGCAAGATCATTAATAGGTACATTCGCGATGAATAACCCTAAATATTTTCATAGTCCTACGGGTAAAGGTTATAAATTTTTGGCAGATAAAATTGCACAATTAAATGCTATTAATCCACAGGTTGCGTCGAGATTAATTACGCCGCTGATTCAATTTAATAGCTTTGCTCAACCGCATAAAACATTGATGAAAGCAGAGTTAATTCGCTTACAGTCATTACCAAATTTGTCTAATGATTTAACAGAAAAACTAGACGCTGCTTTAGCAACATAATTTATCTTCAAATGCACTAGACAATAAGCCCAGTATTACTACCGAGCTTATTGTCTACTTTAATAGACAATCATTTATTCAAATTTTAGAACTGAGCTGAACCTAACTTAATTGAACTGGGACAACTTGATTTTCGAGCATAGAGTATGAAATATTATTTTTCTTTAAACATATCACAAAGTGACTTTCTCCCTTATTATCGAGGCGAAATTTATTCAATTATTGTTAAAACAAATCTTGGAACTACCGTTAAATTTCCTGCTATGCACCTTCGAAATCATTTAACTAGCCAAGGTGTATATGGTAATTTTTGTTTAGAAACAAAAAACAATAAATTTTTATCACTAATTAAATTAAAATAAAATATTTATTATTTACCAATAGAGCAATAGCTTTAAACAGTGGTCTGACCATAAACCAGTTCTTTTGTTCACAATAAGCCTAAGTAATAAGTGTTATTTCATTAACTTAGTTAACTAAAGCTTTATTTAAATTATTTCGTTTAAAACACCTGTTTTAAACAATGATTGGCTTTTGAGTGATTATTAATTGCAAATCTTTGTAATACAGCGGTTTAACTAGTGTTTTTTACGCTTGCCACCAAGGTTAAATGATGCAATTATTGTTTTACTTCAACTTGTGCACTACTGTTCAAATTAGAAGTGTATAAATAAAAACATTAAATAAAAATATTTATAACGACGTTAAGCCATGCCATAAAATATAACGTGACTACTTATTTGTAATAATCAGTAGTGACGTTTACTTTAGGCTTCTTGATTCTCTACAGGGGAGAAAATTAATGAAATATAACCCTCGCAGGTTTTCTAAAAAACCTTTAGCTGTTGGTATTGCTGCAGCACTTTCAATGACTTTACTCGGCGCTAGTCTTAATAACGCTCAAGCTGCAAGATGGGATTTTGGAGATGTCGAAGTAAGTTTTGACTCTAGTTTTAGCTTAGGTACCAGTATAAGAACTGAAAACCGTAATTGGGATAGCAATATAGCTATCGCCAATAATGTTAACAATGGTTTTGATTTTAGTAATTATAATGCGGTATTTAATGCTAACCCTACTAAATATACAATTTGGCAAGGGGCAGGTGGTTATTCTGCTAATGTCGATAATGGTAATTTAAACTATGATGCAGGCGAGGCCTTTTCTAAAATCTTTAAAGGTACTCATGAATTAGACATTCATTATGATGGCATGGGTATTTTTGTACGTGGTATGTATTTTTATGATTTTGCCATGATGGATAGCGATCGAGACTGGAATAATCAAATTAGTGGCATGTCTAATGACCCCTGTAGTGACAGTGAAGCCAAAGACCAAGTCTGTGCAGATGTTCGCTTACTTGATGCCTATGCTTACGGTAATTTTGAATTAGGGGATATGCCACTTTCTATTCGAGTTGGTCAGCAAGTTATTAGTTGGGGGGAAAGTACTTTAATTGGGCATGGTATTAGTGAAATTAACCCAGTAGATATTGCTCGATTAAAAGCGCCGGGTGCAGAACTTAAAGAAGCTTTCATTCCTTTTGGTGCTTTATGGGCATCTTTAGGTATCACGGAAAACTTTAGTGTAGAAGCCTTTTATCAATACGCGTGGGAAAAAACAATTCTACCCCCACCAGGAAGCTACTTTTCTACCAATGACTTTGCGGGTGATGGCGGTCAAAACAACAATGTTCAATTAGGTTTTTCAGGTAATCCTGACATGGATATTAATACGTTAATGGCTGGACTAAACCAAGTTGGTGACCTGTTGCGTTCTGGTGATCCAACATTAATGGCTGCGGCAAGTAGTGCGTATTTAGCTTATCCAACCAAAGTCACGTTGAGATCTCCTGGTGATTCTGCAGAACTAGAACCTGAAAATGGTGGTCAATACGGCTTACGTTTATCTTGGTATGTACCTGATCTAAATGAGACTGAGTTTAGTCTTTATTACGTGAATTATCATAGTAGAAGACCGCTTTTTTCCGGTCAAACAGCAGATTTTGGTAACGCATCAATTGGGGCTGATCTTACGTACATAGCGAGTAATATGGTTACTGAAGAAAGCCTTTATGGTCTTAGTACTTTTTCCCAAGTAAAACTAGCTTACCCTGAAGATATTAAAATGTTCGCGATGAGTTTCAATACAACTATTGGTGACACTGCGGTAGCAGGTGAAATTAGTTATCGCCAAGATGAACCTTTGCAAATTGACGATGTAGAATTATTATATGCTGCTATGCCTCAACAGCTTGCTAATGCAGGACTTGCTGATCCATTCGATGGCATATCTCAACTCAATCCTTTTAATTCAGATGGAACGATGAGTGATACTCCATATGGACCGGGTGAAACAGCCAATGGGTTTGTTTTATCCGATACAATACAAGCACAAGTTACCTTGACACATTTGTTTGGTCCTACTTTGGGTGCAAGTCAATTAGTTGGTTTAGTTGAAATTGGTGGTATTGATATTAGCGATATGCCAGATGACGATTTTCTCCGATTAAATGGGCCAGGCACCGCGAGAAGTGCTAGTACGTCAGGGCTAATGAATGATGTACAAGGGGGTGTTGAAACTAACCCATTCCCAACAGCATTTGCATGGGGTTATAAAGTAGTTGCAAAACTTGATTATACCAATGTGATTGCAGGCATTAATATGAGCCCTAAAGTGGTATTTTCTCATGATGTTAAAGGAATTACACCTGACCCACTATTTTTATTTATTGAAGATAGAAAATCAGTAGCACTTGGTTTGAGCCTCGATTACCAAAGCCGTTGGACTGCGGATATTAATTATAACGCTTTCTTTGGTGGGGTTGGTACAACCAATCAATTAGAAGATCATGATTATGTATCGCTCAGTATTAACTACTCAATTTAAGAAAAGGCAACAAGTATGAAAACTCATATAAAAAACAAGTCATTATTATTAGCAATATCGGTTGCCTTTGCTTCCAGTAGTGTATTGGCAAAAATATCGACAGAAGATGCCGATAAATTAGGTAAAGAATTAACACCTATGGGCGCAATTCAATCGGCCAACAAAGATGGCTCTATTCCACAATGGACAGGCGGCATTACAAAAGCACCTGAAGGTTATATTGTGGGTAAGCATCATGTAGATCCTTTCCCTAATGATAAGATTAAATATTCGATAACCTCAAAAAATGTTTCTGATTACAAGGATTTACTAACGCCCGGACAGATTAAATTATTTGAAACTTACCCTGAAACATATAAAATGAATGTGTATGAAACTCGACGTAGTGCATCATATCCATCACATGTTTATGATGCAGTAAAAGTTAATTCAACGCGTGCAGAACTAATAGAGGGTGGCAACGGAATAAAAAATACAGCTGTTGGCATTCCATTTCCTATTCCTAAAACAGGTTTAGAAGCTATTTGGAATCATATTCTGCGTTATCGAGGTGAAGGTATGGCTCGCCAAGGTGGACAAGCAGCACCTACAGCCTCAGGTGATTACACTTATATAGGTTTTAATGATGAACTGTTAATTCCTTATGCTGTAAAAGGTACTACGCCTAGCGAGCTTGAAGAAACTAATATTTTATTTAAGTTTAAACAAAAAGTAACTGAGCCAGCGCGCCTCGCAGGCACGGCGCTATTAGTTCATGAAACAATGGATCAAATAAAAACGCCGCGACAAGCGTGGACATATAATACAGGGCAACGTCGAGTTCGTCGCGCTCCTAATGTAGCATATGATGCACCTGGTTCAGCGTCAGACGGATTACGACTGACCGATGATTTTGATATGTACAATGGTGCTCCTAACCGTTACAACTGGACTTTAAAAGGCAAGCAGGAGTTATTAATTCCTTATAATGATTATCGATTACATAGTGATAGTCTTAAATACAGTGAAATTCTTCAACCTGGTCATATTAATCCTGAATTAATACGATATGAAAAACATAGAGTGTGGGTTGTTGAGGCTAACTTGAAAGAAAGTACTCGTCATACCTATAAAAAGCGTGTTTTCTATATTGACGAAGACAGCTGGCAAGTTGCTATTTCTGATATTTATGATAACCGAGACGAATTATATCGTGTTGCTGTTGCGCATGGTTTAAATTATTATGAAGTACCGACACAATGGTCTACGCTTGAGGTATATCATGATTTTCAATCTAGGCGTTACATTGCTATGGGGTTAGATAATGAAGCCGAAATGTATGATTTTTCAGTTGATCTGGAGCAAAAAAGCTTCACGCCATCGGCCTTAAGGCGAGAAGGTCGTAGATAATGACCTAAATCTTAAACGGTTGGCTTGTGTCAGCCGTTTTTTTTAATGGTTAGTTTTAACGTTTGATTAGATATTTTTTATTACGATTTACTTTCCAAGTTTAGAAGAAAAATTTTTATTAATGTAGAGAATTCGCTAATGCTTTTAGTTTTAACCTTATTGATGAGCTTCATACTTTCCTTATCTAGCCTAGCATGTGTTGCAGCAGATTCATCAATTCCCTATACACCATCAGTCAAAGCACCTTTAGCGAGTCAATCGTTACTTTTAGACATAACCACTATTGGTCAAAAAAAATTAGTAGCGGTAGGTGAACACGGACATATTATTTTGTCTACTGAAGGTGTGAACTGGCAACAAACAAATGTACCCGTACAAACCACATTAACTGATGTGTTTTTTTTGAATGAGAAACTAGGTTGGGCAGTCGGGCATGATGCAACAATTTTACACAGCCAAGATGGGGGGTTAACTTGGCAGGTTCAGCTCTACAAGCCAGAATTAGAAAAGCCATTACTTAACATACTCTTCAAAACTCCATTAGAAGGTATCGCTATTGGTGCTTATGGCCTATTATTTCGCACTACAGATGGCGGTACAACATGGCAAAGTGAATTTCATAGTGAGTTTTTATTACCTGATGATGTGGAATACTTAGCTGAATTAAAGCAAGAAGACGAGCAAGCGTATTTGGATGAGGCTTCTTCGATATTACCTCATTTTAATCGTTTAGTGCTTGATGGGCGAACACTCTATATGGTGGGTGAAATTGGCTTAATTGCTAAAAGTAATGACTTTGGTCGGCATTGGAAACAATTTGATGAAATTTACCAAGGTTCTTTTTTTGATATCGCAAGAACAATGAAAGGTAATCTGTTAGTTGTAGGATTACGTGGGCATGTTTTTAGAAGTTTAAAAAATGGGACTCCATGGCAACAACGTGAAACAAACACTACTGCTTTGATCAATAATATCGTTTTGACAAATGATAATCGTATATTTTTATTAGCAAATAATGGTACTTTGCTAGAAAGTAATGACGATGGACAAAGTTACCGATTGAGGCGCCAAAAAGATGGTAAAGCCTTAATTGCGGGGGTTTGGTTTAATAATCAATTAATTGTGGCTTCTGATGTCGGCATTAAAATAATCTCCTTGTAAGCCGTTGTTAAAATTTAATTACATAAGTTAAACCATAAAAATAATATAAGAATCATTGGATTGTATACGCTATGAAAATTTCCCTCGCAAATCGTTTAGAAATAGCCTTGTTTAGACATAAGTTCCTAGTGTTAATACTTTTTGTGTTAGCAAGTAGTTTTTTGTTGTTTCAAGCAACACAAATAAAACTAGGCGCTTCTTTTACTAAAAATATTCCTCTTAATCATGAGTACATGAAAACCTATTTAAAACATAGAGAAAACTTTGGAGGGGCGAATAATATTTTAATCTCTGTATGTAATAGTGACGGTGATATTTTTACTGCGGAATTCTTTGAAACATTAAAAGGGGTACATGATAAATTATTTTTTATTCCAGGCATTGACCGTATACAGGTTAAGTCCCTTTATTCACCTAGTACACGTTTTGTAGAGGTTGTTGAAGATGGCTTTGCAGGCGGACCAGTTATCCCCGCTGATTTTCAAGCGACTGAGTCAGGCTTAGCTATTGTAAAAGAAAATATAGAAAAAGCCGGTATTGTCGGTAGTATTGTTGCTGACGATTACAGTTGTGCCATGGTAAAAGCTGCTTTAATGGATTTTAATCCTGATACAGGAAAAAAACTTGATACATTAACTATCGCGGCAGAGTTAGAAGAAGAAGTCAGACAAAAATTTGAAAACGACAACATATCAATTCATATCATTGGCTTTGCTAAAATGGTGGGGGATGTTGCGGAAGGGGCTAAAGGCGTTGTTGTCTTTTTTGCTATTGCTATAGCTATAACCGCTGTAATGGTATACTTTTTTTGTCACTCAATTAGTTTAACTATATTACCACTTGCTTGTTCATTAGTAGCGGTTGTGTGGCAAATGGGTATGCTGTCTACATTGGGTTTTGGACTTGACCCTATGTCTATTTTAGTTCCTTTTTTAGTGTTTGCAATCGGTGTTAGTCATGGTGTGCAAATGATTAATTCAGTAGTTAAACAAGTTAGTCTAGGGTTATCAAGTCAAGCTGCGGCACAGGCAAGCTTTAAAGCTTTATTAATTCCTGGCGGTATTGCGTTATTGTCTGACACGGTAGGATTTTTAACTTTACTTTCTATTGATATCGGCGTTATTCGTGAACTGGCTATTACGGCTTCTTTAGGTGTAGCGATGATTATTCTTACCAATCTAATCTTGCTCCCATTACTTGTTTCTTATTTAACTATCACACCTAAAGACAGAAAAAATCATGCAGGAAATATCGGTGAAGAAAGTTTTATTTGGCGCTATATGGCTAGTTTTGCAACAAAAGGACCAGCAAAAGTCATTTTAGTGTTGGCCGTTATTTTATACGCAGCAGGTTGGTTTAATTCACAAGGTTTGAAAATAGGAGAATTACATGCAGGTGCACCAGCGCTTCATGAATCTTCTCGTTACAATCAAGATACTTTTTTAATCACTAATCGATATGCAATCAGTGTTGATTACATGTCAGTGATTATTGAATCTACACCAGATGCGTGTACGTACCACGGTACTATGAGTATTATTGATAAATTCCAATGGCGTATGGAAAATGTTCAAGGAGTTCAGTCAGCAGTCAGTTTAGCTTCTATCTCTAAAGTGGTAAATGCGGGTTATAACGAGGGTAATCCTAAGTGGCGTGTTATTCCGCGAAATCAACAAACATTAGTACAGTCTATCGCACGTGTTCCTTCTTCAAGTGGTTTGTTAAATAATGACTGTAGTGTTATGCCTGTCATTCTATTTTTACAAGATCACAAAGCTGAAACTATTGATCGCGTTATCAATGAAGTTAAATTAGCAGCAGATGAGCTAGGTAATGAGCAATTACAGTTTAAGTTAGCATCTGGACCTGTTGGTGTGATGGCTGCGACTAATGAAGCGGTGGCAGATGCACAGTTGCCAATGATGCTTTATGTTTATGGCGCAGTTATTGTTTTATGCTTGCTTAGCTTCAAAAGTATCAGAGCAACAATAGTCGTTGTTCTACCGTTATATATTGTTTCAACTTTGGCTCAGTGGTTAATGACGGTATTAGATATTGGTTTAACCGTCTCAACCTTGCCTGTTATTGCGCTAGGTGTGGGTATCGGAGTGGACTATGGTATTTATATTTTATCCACTATGAGTCTACAATTAAAAGCCGGTGCTAATGTACACGATGCTTACTTAGCAGCGCTTAAAGAACGAGGGAGTGCAGTATTAATCACTGGAGTGACCCTTGCTATTGGGGTATCAACTTGGTTTTTTTCAGATTTGAAATTTCAGGTAGATATGGGGGTGTTATTAACTTTTATGTTTTTAGTTAATATGTTAGCTGCTGTTATTGTGTTACCGGCTTTGGCTGCATTTTTATGGCCAAACAAAAAATAAAATAATGCATTTAGCCATAGGCTTACCCTATATAACGTGAATGCTGAAAGCCCTTAATATTTATTAAGGGCTTTTTTTATGTTGGTTTTTTAATAGATTATTAAACGCAAAGCATAAAATAACAAATAAAAATGTAACTGATCGTAAGTAAATAAATGAATATTTAATCATTAAATAACAGGTATAAGTAGTAGTTATTTATCAGAAGTGAATAAACAAAAAATAATAGATAAAAATAAGTATAAGACGTAACGAACAGGTTGGTAGTAATTAAAAATAGTACTCGCAATACCTTAAATTAACTCATAAAATCTGTACTATACTATATAAGATTTCATTTATAGTTTTAGATGAAATTGTATAGTTAACCAAACAATGGAGTGTTTAAATTGTTTAGTTAAAAGTTAATACATAAAGAATTATTATGTTATCTATTATTAAAATAGGTAAGGTAAAAATATAATAAAAATCAATTATGACAAGCTTTCTGTTAAAAATACTATTAAAAGGAAAACGGCATGGCGTTAGTGAACGGTTCTCCCTCAGTGATACTGGAAAATGTAGCACAATTAATAAAGAAAAAAGTTCCTCAAGATACAGCTGATTTAGTCGAGCAATTTGCGACGCTATTATACAGTAATATTTCTTCTCTTGATTTATCAAATAGAAATGACAGTGATATGTATGGTGCTACGTTAAGCCTATGGAGTTCGCTAAATGAACACACAGATGACACACCAATCATTCATGTTTTTAATCCATCAGTGAGTAAAAATGGTTGGAAATCAAGCCATACTATTATTGAAGTAATTGTCAAAGACATGCCATTTTTAGTTGATTCTATCCGTATTGCTTTAAATCGTTTAGGGCATTCGCCACATCTTATGTTGAATTCACCGTTAAAGTTAGTGCGTGGAAAAAATAAGAACATAACCAAACTTGCTTCGAATGTTGATACTAAAATTAAGGCTACATCAGAAGAAACTATCTTTTTCATTGAAATTGATAGGCAGTCGACTACAGACGAACTTGAAGTCATCAAAAATGAGTTATTAAGTGTAGTCAAAGATATCACGTTAACCGTTGATGATTGGCAACCTATGCTAAAAAAATTCAATGAAGTCATTGATGCTACAAAAAAATCTAAGTTGCCTGGCAGCAAACAGGCAAAAGAAGATACTGTTGAATTTTTATCATGGTTAGCAAATAATCATTTTACCTTAATGGGTTATCGCTCATATGATGTCACAGCGGTTCAGGGGGATATTGAATTAGAAGCGAAAGTAAGCTCTAGTTTGGGGTTAATGAAAAACTCAACAGACACCTCCATTCGTTTGCTTTCAAGTTTAAACGAGTTGGGACGTGAAGTCGCTTTAGGTGAAAACCACCTAATTCTGACAAAATCAAATTCTCGCTCAAGAGTCCACAGACCCGCACAACTTGATTATATTGGTATAAAACGTTTTGATGAGAACGGCACTGTGATCGGTGAAGAACGATTTATCGGTTTATTTGGATCGGCTTATTACACTAACAGTGCTTTAGAACTGCCGTTAATTAGTTCTAAGGTAAAAGCAGTATGCGACTCATCAGGTTTTGCTAAAGGTACACATGCTTATAAAACGTTAATTAACATTCTTGAAACCTATCCTAGAGATGAAATATTACAGAGTAATAATACCGAGCTATTACAAAATGTGTTGGGCATTTTACAAATGCAAGAGCGAGATTATAGCGGTTTATTTGTCAGACGTGATATTTTTAATCGATTTTATTCATGTATGGTTTACGTACCACGTGAACGTTATAACACTGAGTTACGTGTCGATACTCAACGTCTATTACAAAAAGCATTTGGCAGCGATGAAGAAGTTGAGTTTACAACTTATTTTTCTGAATCGGTACAAGCAAGAACACATTATATTGTTCGAGTTAAATCAACAAAAGCAGATATTAACGTGAAAGAAATTGAAAAGAATTTAAATGAAGCTGCACGTAGCTGGGACGACAAGTTAGTGAGTGCATTAGTCGCTAATAAAGGTGAAGTTGAAGCTAAATCACTAAGTGGTAAATATATACATTTTCCACAAGCTTATAAAGATGAAGTTCTGCCAGGCTCAGCGATTGTTGATATTGAAAAATTAGAAAAAGTGGGTGATTCTAATGGATTAGAAATGTTGTTTTATCAACCTCTCGAAGAGAAAAAAGATAGCCGTTTTGTAAAATTAAAGCTTTTCCACATCGGTCAGCCAATTCATCTGTCTGATGTTTTACCCATATTAGAGAATTTTGGCTTACGTGTTATTGGCGAAAGCCCTTACGCTATTAAAACAAGGGAAGGAGAAACCTACTGGATTTTAGATTTTTCTATGCTTATAAATGGCGAAAGTGATTTTGATGTCTATACCGTTAGAACACT
>Ga0055584_100001008_pt1 | contig 27273 bp, 28 predicted proteins | sample OSDHelmetaG_FD_58716 | JGI IMG/M metagenome (GOLD analysis project Ga0055584, IMG submission 58716) | Pelagic marine sediment microbial communities from the LTER site Helgoland, North Sea, for post-phytoplankton bloom and carbon turnover... | ecosystem: Environmental > Aquatic > Marine >...
CTGCACTCATTCCTAACAAATGAATTCCTGACATTTTATCTAAAGCATTAGGGGTGGCCTGAAGCACTCTATTGTATTTTCTTAGAATGTTAGCAAGCCTTCTATATTCTTTTACTGAAGCTTGCTGAGAAGGTACAGAAGCCCCTTTATACTCCTTATTGAAAACTCCTCCCCATCTATGGAAAGGAAGCATATCAATTGACATCCCCAAATATCCTGCCTCCATTGCCTCCTCTAGATAGGCATCCATTTTGGCATTTTCATCTTTATTTGCTCTAGTCTTTTTGAAGCTCCTTTCCACTCCCATTGACGCTATTCGAAGATTAGAATGCCCTACAAAACTTGCAATATTTGGTCCAATAGAAAGTGAATCCAAATGCTCGTAATATTCACCAAGTGTTCTCCAAGTAATTTTATCTTTTATCCATTCTGTCAAAACCTGAGCCGGCATATTTTCAACTCGACAAAATAGATCTACGATATCTTCATCTTTGCCAATGGCAGCAGATATAGAACAGTTTCCCATTACTACCGTCGTAGTACCATGCCTTAAAGATTCCTTTAATCCTGGCATTACTTCTACTTCTGCATCATAATGAGTATGGATATCAATAAATCCAGGAGTTACCCATTTACCTGTGGCATCTATATTTTTAGCTTCTTCAATCTTAGGAGCTTTTGGTAAAATACTTTCAATTTTACCCTCTTTGATTAAAACATCAGCTTTTCTACCTTTTTTATCAGAGCCATCAAAATAAAGCCCATTTCTAATTATTGTAATTGACACAGTACTACATTTTAAAAGTAATTCAGTTTTCTATCTATCATCCAAACTGTAAGAATCTCCTAACTTCTATTCCAGAGTGATCAAGCCTCGACAGTCAAACTTTCCAATTAATACAATTTCTGCAGAAGTAACTTCATTTGCTTAGTTAAATTCACAAAGTTCTATTGAGCAAAACTTTTACTCACCACCAAATCCTTGCCATCTCCGCTGTAATCATAAAAACCCTCTCCCGATTTCTTACCCATCTTACCGGCAGTCACCATATTCACTAATAAAGGGCAAGGCGCATACTTAGGATTTCCAAATCCTTCATATAGAACATTGCAAATAGCTAAACATACATCCAATCCTACAAAATCAGCTAATTGTAAAGGCCCCATAGGATGAGCCATTCCTAATTTCATAACGGTATCAATTTCTTGGACTCCAGCTACTCCTTCATGAAGAGTATAAATAGCTTCATTGATCATAGGCATCAGTATTCTATTTGCAGCAAAACCCGGATAATCATTTACTTCTACAGGAACCTTTCCAAGCTTTTTTGAAATATCCATGATTCTAGATGTTATCTCATCAGAAGTACTGTATCCCCTTATGATCTCTACCAACTTCATAATAGGTACAGGATTAAAAAAATGCATACCTATGACTTTATCAGGTCGACTCGTTACAGCCGCTATTTTGGTAATAGAAATTGATGATGTGTTAGTAGCCAGTATTGTGGCTGAATCTGTGATTTCATCAAGAGATTTGAATATTTTGGCTTTGATGTCACCATTCTCAGTGGCTGCTTCTATCACCAATTCAGCATCTTTTACTCCTTCACTCATCTCAGTAGAAGTAGAAATATTCTGAACAGCAGATTGTACTTCAGCTATGGTAATCTTATTTTTCGAAAGTTGTCTGTCCAGATTCCTCTCAATAGTTGACATAGCCTTTTTTAAAGCATCTGCATTGATATCTATTAATGAAACTTTGAATCCACTTTGAGCAAATACGTGAGCTATTCCATTACCCATCGTTCCAGCTCCTATAACCGCTATTTTCTTCATCTATTATCAGAATTTTATATTGCACAAAGATTAACTATTTATTGGTACCTGACATTAAACTTTGCTTATTAGAAAAAGTACTTTGAGTGTAATTATCAAATCCTATGCATACCACTTTATTTTCTCATTGACATCGCCCTTGTCAACTTTCAATTCCAACGAATCTTGAGGTACACCGATGTAGAAAAAACCCAGACACTTTTCATTAGAATCTAAATCAATGATCTTATGTATATGTCTAATCATAAGTGGAGGACTACTCCAATATCCTCCTAATCCTGCCGCCGTCACAGAAAGGTATAAGTTTTGAATCGCGGCAGCAACAGCAGCCGTTTCCTCCCATTCGGGTAATCCTGCTTCTGGAGACAAAGACATACCTATAGCTATGACATGACTGGCTTTGAGAGGATTTGTACCTAATTTCTTGTATTTGATGTCTTTGAATTCATCTGGAGACATATTCTCTTTATAGGTCTTTTGAAAAAAATCAGCAAGCCTTTTTAATCCATTATCGGCGACAATATGAAATCTCCACGGGTGGGTCTTTTTATGCGATGGAGCTTGATTTGCATTTTGAAGCAACTTATATATAAGATCATTATCAACTTTTTCACCTGTATACATCGGCGGGAATATCGATCTTCTCTTCTCAATGATTTCTGTTATTGCTGTAAGTGACATTTACACGATTTATATAGATAACAATGATGAGGATAAAGGTTTAGTTCACATGTAAATTCAATTCAAAATGTCTACTAGAATTCTCACTTCACAATGATTAGAATTGATCTTGTAGAGGTCAACCCTTTACAATTTGTCCTTTAATACAAAGTAATGACCATTATTTCTAGTTAGACATTTATTATAAACATAGAATTTTCATTTATTATGTTTCCATATTTTCTTTTCTAATGTCTGCCTTCATTTCACAATAATTCTATGATCATTTGATGCGCTCTACTATATTTTGCAGACTACAGTTTTTACCAATTATATGAATTGCCACTCTTTAAAGGCTATTCTGATTGTTCTTTCTACACGTTGAAGTATGACTTACATTTGGGGTTTCTTATAAAAAATATACCCGCTATGGCAAAAATATTAATCAACGACGGCATTCATTCTACAGGTGCAAAAATGCTTCAGGATGCAGGGCATGAGATTTCTTTAGATAAAATAGAACAGTCTGATCTTTCGACTAAACTTCAAGGCTTTGATGCCATATGTGTAAGAAGTGCTACGAAAGTAAGAACTGATTTGATAGATGTGTGTCCAAATTTGAAAGCCATTGGACGTGGAGGTGTAGGTCTGGATAATATTGATGTGGATCATGCCAAAAGCAAAGGAATAGCTGTATTGAATACTCCTGCTGCTTCTTCAAGATCAGTTGCAGAATTAGCTTTTGCTCATTTGCTTTCTGTAGCCAGATCGCTCTATGATTCTAATAGAAATATGCCATCTAAGGGAAATACGGAATTTAAATCTCTTAAAAAATCTTACTCTAAAGGATTTGAATTGGAAGGAAAGACACTTGGAGTAATTGGTTTCGGAAGAATCGGACAATCTACTGCAGAAGTTGCTCTTGGAATGGGAATGGATGTAATGGCTGTGGACCCATTTATCAATGAAGCGACAATACGACTCGGAGGAAAGAAAATCGGAATGGATGTAGAAATAAAAACTACTTCAATGGATGAGATGTTAGCTTCAGCTGACATCATTACACTTCATATACCAAACTTAGGAAAGTATGTGCTTTCAACTGATGAATTCAATAAAATGAAAGACGGAGTGATTTTGATCAATTGCTCACGAGGAGGAACAGTGGATGAAGAAGCCATGCTGGCAGCTCTTAACAGCGGTAAAATTGCTGCAGCAGGAATTGATGTATTTGAAAATGAACCTACACCGAGACAAGATATCTTGAGTCATCCCAAAGTTTCTCTTACTCCACATACTGGAGCGAGTACAGGAGAGGCACAAGAAAAAATAGGAATTGAATTAGCAGAAAAATTAATTGCTGCCCTAGGATAATCTTGCGGTAACAATGTCTTAGCGTTCCCACTTCGTTCATGAACGTGAAAGAACTTAAAGCCAATGATCCACAGGATTATTGGCTTTTTTCATGAATTCATTTCTGTTTAAATACCTAAAATATCTTCAAGAATATTTCTCACTGATCGCTCAGAAAGCCCTGCAATCATTTTAGGATGATAAAGTAATCTAATGATCTCCTTGTCATTTGTACTATATTCTGTGACTCGTGAAGGTTGCTCATAAAATATACTATTAGGATAGTAGTTTATATCATCACCAAAGGCTAGAGAATGGGTCAATTCTTCTCTGAGAAGATATTTTTGCAAATCTAAAAATGGAAGATCAGTGTTGACAAATAAGTGTCCTTGGACTATTACAAATTTTTCCATTTTCAATCTAAAAAGGCCATTGTTTTTCTTTAGCAATTCACTTGCTCCTGGAAACAGTTGATTATATTTTTCTTTGGTTCCTAAATAGGCGATGAAATTGGAATCATGCTCATCGTCAACAATTTCAATCTTAAAACCATTTGGAGATAGAGTATTTATTTCAGTAATAATTAAGTCCAATTCCTCTAAGAGAAAAGGCTCAAACTCTCCCTTGACAAAGAGTTTCATATCAGAATGCCATCTTCTGCTGATCTCAAAATCTGCTCCATATTCTGATCCCAATGCAACCATTACAAAATAGTTAACGATGTGTTTTTTTATTCAATATTTAGTTTCCTCACTATACTCAGTTAGGAGTTAATAGCTTTCATTTGTGCTGCTATTCTGAGGTTCGTCAAGATCAGCACATGACAATAGAATGAAAGAAAGTAGAAATAATGATGTGTGCGTATGAAAATATTTCATTCTTCAAGGCTATACAGGATCAGATAACTCCTCTCCAAAATCTAGTATATATCCATTGATATCTTTTATCTCAAATTCGAGTACACCATAGCTCTTTTCTGTTAATGGATGAAACAGATTTAACCCTTTTGATTCGAACTCTTCTTTCAAAACTTTCATTTTATCCGTCCAAAAATAAATGTCCCAAAATATTTACAGATATTGTCATTTGGCGCTAAATGCTGTTCATCTGAGATCTTATTCAGCATTACACTAAACTCATCTCTATGTAGTATGCAAAATCCAGGTGGTTCTCCCCAAAATCGATTAAAATGAAAACCAAGTTTGTCTCTATAAAAATGAGCTGTAGAAACAATATCATACACCATAAGTACAGGAGTAGATCCTATTATTTTTGACTTTTCACTACTCATTCAATTATATCATCATCACTACAACAATTATTATCCTTAGAAAATTAGTCAATTATTCACAGAAAAGGAAAATCTCAGGATTGGCAACAGAACAATAGTCTGCAAGAGACATTTTGATCGAATCAGTAATCGATCCAGCATTGAAAGCAATCATTTCATTTTCCATTAAAGAGGGATCAACAAATAATTCAAAATCCAGAATAGGCTTGCCAAACGGAGGTACAGATCCTGGAATGAGGCCAGTCATATCCATTAACTCGTCAGGAGATGCAAATCTCGTTTTCTTAGCCTTTCTTCCTTTCGATTTGAAAAACTGCCGGATTAGTTTGGGATTCATTCTTTTGTTCGCAGCAAATACAAATAACGCAAAGTCGTCCTGTACCTTGTATAAGATCGCCTTGGCGCCTTGCGACAAAGTATCACCTCTTATTCGTGCCGAATCTTCAGAAGTCGGGGTAGGTTCATGATGAATTTCTTCGAATTCTATATTATTCTCTAAGAGAAGAGTTTTTATCTGATTGAATACTTTAGACATAAAACAGAAAACCTTATAAAGATGTTGGACAAAATATTAAGCAAATTAATAATTTGGCTTGAATCTATCTATTGAGTTTTATGGTCGATTTGAAAATGCTCCAGCACTCTCATTGCTCTGAGCGTATTCCATCTGCCGGGTTTTCCAGCTTTTTCCATTTCAAAATGCAGTTTACCTGGATATTGTGCATATGCATTCCACAATCCATTACTTTTTCTTTTGTCAAGGACAACATCCACGGCCTTACTCATTCTATCGTCCCATTCTGCATCACAATATTGGAAGTAATCCAAAGCCCTCAGGACATCATAATGCCATCGACACGGGTAGGCTAACTTTAAAAAACCCTTACTTATGATATCACCTGTTCTATCTGATATATATAATTGATGCTTTAAAATAAATTCAATACTGGACTGTCTGGCTTTTTCTAATTCATCGTATTTATAGTTGTATCCATTTTTTTGATACTCCGTGATCCCTTCAATCACTGAAATGGTGGTGTGCAATGAACTATGGATTGAGTGATATCGGTTGGATCGACAATTGAAACCGCCATCGGGCATAATTTGATTTAAAATACAATCTACAACCGAGACAAGATACTGTTCTTCAGTTTTGAAATAGGATGCATAATTCAAGAACATTCCATTGATACACAAATCGCTCAGCTGGTTTTCCCCTATGGGTAATATGCCTCCATCATCGGCAATTTCATGTTCTAAAATGATCTGAATAGAGTCTCGAATAGGAGCAGTATTAGGGTCAATACATAGGTTTCTTAAATCCAGAATAGTATAGTGCGTAGATATCCATTTTGGCTGATAAAACTTTTGGCCCCAATTTCCATTCTCCTTGCGCTCAGATAAAAACTTAGCGCCAAATCCTTCTTTACTGATTTTCTTCTGCAAGTCTTTCCAATCATTACCTAGTAAGTCGCGATGTACTTGATATTGAATTGAAGGATCACTTTCAAGTAACCATTTTATAATTTCAGACTTGTTCATAGATGAAATATTTCATCTCAAAAATCAGGATGTTTTATGATTTTCAAAATGATTCTTAACCCAAAGAGGATTTACCTTTACTTCTCCATCAATTCACTAAAAACTCATTTCGATACTTTTCAAAGTCGGCTACGAGTTTGTTTACCATTTTATTAATCCTTTTATCTGGATCTGATGCCTTATCTAATGGAGCTCCCTCTGCTACACCGTGGAAAATTATTCTATTGTCAGCCACATCTATCATATCCAACACTAATGTCCCTTGCTCATAATGGACCACTCTATCTATGCAATAACCTCCGCCTTCATAGTTTTCATAGGTATCATTACATTTCTCAATAAATTCTTTTCTATCTAATTTTACGAAGTACTTCACCAGAAGATCAGGATTATCAGAACGGGTCAAACCAATGCTATTGAGCCTTGACTTTACTGCGTTTTCTATCCTGATTTTATTAATTGGGTTAGTTCCAAATTCTAATTCTGTATCATGAACATACATTTTGTACGTGTCATACTTTCCTTTTTCTACTGTATGATCAAAGTCGCTCCAAGTATTAAAGGAACAAGAGCTTAAGAATAATGCAAATATCAGGAATACTAATGAATACCAAATTTTTCTCATGTGAGTCATCTTGTTGATGTTGTGATTAATAGCTCAAAAGTTGGTCATTTTAGAAGTAGAGTCCATGACACCTATCAATAGGTCAGTTGATCTAAATCATAACATTTTGAATAGAAGAATCGAGCGATGCTAGTAGGGCTTTTAGTTAATTTCGTTATTGGACAAATTCTACCGATGATTTTGTCAGAGTCACCACTGAGTTGCTTGAGTTAGATCAGTATTTACATAACGATGAAGCATATAATATAACCTTTTCAGCTTATCCTCCCCCAATCCTTATACTTGGCTCTATACATGGCCAAATATTCCGCAATAGGTATGTTTTCTTCCTTTTCTAATAATGCATCATCCTCTAGTATAGCTTCAGCCAGATGCCTTGCAGTAATCAGAATTTGGCGATCCTGGAATAAGTCCAAAAGATTGAACTCAATTGAACCACTCTGTTGGGTACCTTCAATATTTCCAGCACCTCTCAATTCCATATCTACTTCGGAAATCTCGAATCCATTATTAGTACGACACATAGTTTCTATTCTCTTTTTGCCTACTTTCGTGAGTTTAAAAGAGGTCATAAGGATACAAAATGATCGTTCTGCTCCTCTTCCTACTCTACCCCTTAACTGATGCAGCTGAGAAAGTCCAAATCGCTCTGCATTCTCAATTATCATCACCGAAGCATTAGGTACATTCACGCCCACTTCTATGACTGTTGTTGCTACCATAATCTGCGCTTTTCCACTTACAAATCTTTGCATCTCCAAATCTTTATCTGCATGTTTCATTCGCCCATGTACCACGGCTATCTGAAAGTCTGGAGCAGGAAAATATGGTAATAATTGTTCATATCCTTCTTGCAGATTTTGAAGATCTAGTTTTTCTGATTCTTCGATTAATGGATAGACAATATAGATCTGCCTACCTTTCTTAATTTCCTCGTGCATGAATCCGACAATCCTCGTTCTGTCTTTTTCGAACCGATGCACCGTTTCTATCTCTTTTCTACCAGGCGGCAATTCATCAATTATAGAGACATCTAAATCTCCATAAACCGTCATAGCTAATGTCCGTGGTATAGGCGTAGCTGTCATAACTAAAACATGTGGAGGATAGTCATCATTTTTATTCCATAACTTAGCTCTTTGTATTACACCAAACCTATGTTGTTCATCTATCACTGCAAGACCTAATTTCTTGAACACAACAGGGTCCTCAATCAAAGCATGTGTCCCTACCAAAATGTCTATATGACCTTCTTTTAAAAACTGAAGTAGCTGTGCTCTAGTTTTACCTTTAACCGAGCCCGATAGAAAAGCCACTTGTACACCCAGTCCTTTTACACTCTCACTTATGAATGCATAGTGCTGCTGAGCCAATATCTCTGTAGGTGCCATCATACATGCCTGATAGCCATTATCTAATGCCATGAACATACTCATGAGAGCTACTATAGTTTTTCCACTTCCTACATCTCCTTGAAGTAACCTATTCATTTGAGCTCCTCTTTTGAGATCCGCCCTAATTTCCTTCAATACTCTTTTTTGAGCTCCTGTAAGCTCAAAGGGAAGTTTTTCAGTGAAAAACGTATTGAAATAGTTGCCTACTTTTTCAAATAAAAATCCAGCAAGGTCCAGCTCCCTTTTCTTTCGAATTTGTAATAATCTCAGTTGGAGAAAAAAGACTTCTTCAAATTTTATTCTGTTTTGAGCTGACTTCAGAGCCTGATCTGAAGAAGGGAAATGAATCCAATGATAAGACTCATATCTGCTGCATAATTTCAATTGTGATATAACCTTTTCGGAAAGATTTTCCGGTAAATCTGAAGTCTTCAATTTTGACAATATAGATTGTACCAATTTCCTTCTATTCCTATTATCCAGACTGAATGCATTCAACTTTTCAGTACTGTTATAAACCGGCTCTAGAGCCTTAGGAGCTGCTACATTTGAAACCAGTTCTATTTCGGGGTGAGGAATACTCTTCTTGCCCTTAAATACATTGACCTTGCCAAATACTATGTATTCTTCACCTGTTTTTATGCTTTCTTCTATCCATTTTACAGACTGAAACCAAATCAGCTCTATGAATCCACTACTATCTTTAAAAAGGGCAGTAAGCCTGTATCGATTGTTTCTTCCTTTGACCTTTTGTTTCTCTATAATAGTGCCTTTGAGCTGGACTGTATCCGAATCCTGAGTTTCTCTTATAGTTAGAAATTGTGTGCGATCTACATATCTGAAAGGAAATAAATTGATAAGGTCAAAATAAGTTTTAACCTGTAACTCATCGCTCAGCAATTCGGCCCTCTTCTCCCCTACTCCTTTGAGGAAGTCAATCTTAGTTTTGAGATATGAGGAAGTCGTGATCATTGTGGATAGAAAATAATGATATTTTGTAACAAATAATGAATTTTTATCATAACCAATTGACTTACAGTATTTTTTACATTAACTTATTATGTTATATATCAAACAACCCGAAAATCATATTGCAATGTTAAATCTCAGAACTCTATTTTTCTTATTCGCCACGCTTTTATTTAATAACCAGATTTTTAGTCAGTCTAAAAATGCAGCTTATGTTGAACTATTAGGCAATGGTATTATTATTTCTGCAAACTACGATGTGCGGTTTTCGAAAAATGAAGGTGGACTAGGCGTAAGAATAGGGTTTGGTTATTTAGGTGATGTGTCTAATCATAATGGGGCCGTACAGACCATTCCTATTACGGTTAACTATTTATTGGGTAAGCAAGGTAAGTACCTAGAAGTAGGTGCAGGTCTTACATATGTAACAGGATCACCTGATTTCTCAGATATTGATGATGAGGCAGCAGTTACTTTTACGCTCATGTACAGAAGCCAACCTCTGAATGGAGGATTTATGTGGAAAATAGGTTTCTCTCCTATCCTGGGCACAGAATCCTTCCCTCTTTATTATCCGGGCGTTTCATTTGGATATACTTGGTAAATCTCACCCATAATTGCAGGCAATTTTATTAAGAGAAAGCTGTTATGTTTCTTAAGTTTTCTTTTTACATCAAATTATAAGAGAACACTTACCTTCGCCTCAATTTTTTAAAAAATCTTCAATTTATGAAAAGAGTATTCCTGCTAATTTGTATAGGAATAAGTGTTCTATTGACATCATGTTCTACCACTAAATCCATTCCAAACCAGCCCGTCATAAAGGTGGATAGCCAAGAACTTCTTGCTCCACAAACCATGAAAAAATACATGAATACCATTACAGCTGATGAGCTTAAAGAGAATCTATATGTCTTTGCCTCGGATGCTTTTGAAGGAAGAGAAACTGGAACCAGAGGTCAAAAATTAGCAGCGAATTATTTAGCAGATGCATATCATCAATTGGGTCTGGAAGGCCCGATTAATTCCCAGGCAAATTCTTATATGCAAAGAATTCCATTCCTGGAAGAGAAAACATCTTATGGGACTATTAGAAGTAAAACCGTTCAATTGGATAACGGTACTGACTTTTTGACTCAGGCCTATCCTAAAGCTTCTACGGCTACTGAAATGATATTTGTAGGCCATGGTATAGAGGCCGATGGATACAATGACTATGAAAATATAGAAGTAAAAGGAAAGGCAATTTGTGCTATTTGGGGAGAACCTCTGGATTCAAAGGGTAAAAAAATCGTAAGTGCACCCCAAGACAGTTTTCTCAATTTAAAAAATTTAGCAGCTAAAGGGATCACAGACTTGTTCATCACATTCACGAGTCAACAGAGATATGATGCTCAGATGACTTTTGCCTCCAGAAGGGCTGAAAAGTTCAAACCTATGTTTGCTTTGAATGATTCAGATAAAAGTGATCGACCCTATAACCTTTATTTTATTTCACCTTCTAAGGCTGCAGAACTATTTGGCACTTCTTCAGAGTCCTTTTTTAGTGACATCTCTTCAAGGCTTGACCAGAAAAAAACATTAGGTGGTTTATACAATGCTACTGATTTAGAAATTGAAATAGAACGTCCTCGAAAAACTATCACTTCTGAAAATGTTGTGGCTGTCTTACCAGGGAGAGATCTTAAGGATGAAGTCTTAGTCATTTCTTCTCACTACGATCATGTTGGAATTATAAATGGAAAAATACATAATGGTGCTGATGATGATGGATCTGGGTCAATGGGAGTATTAGAGATTGCTGAAGCATTTGCAGCTGCAACTAAGGATGGAAATGGCCCAAGAAGAACAGTTGTGTTTCTCAATGTCACAGGTGAGGAGAAAGGATTATGGGGCTCAGAATATTATGCCGATGTCGATCCAATATTTCCTTTAGAAAATACTGTAGCCAATCTTAATATTGACATGATAGGACGAAATGGAGATGAAAGAAAAGATGATAAAGACTACATCTATATTATAGGATCTGATATGTTGAGTACTGAGCTACATGCAGTCCACGAAAAGGTATCAAGCACTCATTTTTCTGATATGGACATGGATTATCTTTACAATGGGAAAAGTCATCCTGATAGATTCTATTATAGATCAGATCATTACAATTTTGCTAAACATGATATTCCAGTAATTTTCTATTTCAATGGAACACATGAAGACTATCATCAACCTTCTGATACTCCTGATAAGATAGACTACCCTCAGTATGCTAAGCGTGTTCAGTTGATTTTTGCTACGGCATGGCAAGTGGCCAACATGGACAAAAGGCCAGTAGTAGATGTGCAAGATTGATCAATTAATTTGAAATTTACTCAGAATGATAAGCTCTGCTTTCCAACTACCATGTGGTGCCAAATTAAATAACCGAATTGCAAAAGCTGCACTTACTGAAAGGCTGGCAAAATCTGATCACCTCCCAAATAATTCTCATTTTCAGCTCTATGATCATTGGGCCAAAAATGGCGCAGGAATGCTTTTATCCGGTAACATCCTAATAGATAAGAGATATTTAGAGTCTACAGGGAATGTCGTCATAGAAAAAGGAACTCCCACAGAGCAATTCAAAATCTGGACCAACAAAGTGCTCGATCATGGTAATCACTTTTGGGCACAGTTGAGTCATGCTGGTAGACAGTCATCCATATTTTCTACTCGTCATCCTGTATCTGCATCTAATGTCAGATTGAACAAAATGGGTCTTTTTGCCAAACCTACTGCTCTTTCAGAAAGTGGTGTGGAGGATGTCATAAATAGATTTATTCATGGTGCTAAATTTTGCCAAAATGTAGGATTCACTGGTGTTCAGTTTCATGCTGCTCATGGATACCTGATCAGTCAGTTCTTATCTCCTACTACCAATAAAAGAAATGATAAATGGGGAGGATCCATTGATAACAGATCAAGATTATTGTTTTCCATTATAGATCGAGCAAGAAAAGAACTCGGAAATTCCTTCCCAGTTTCAGTTAAACTTAATTCTGCTGATTTTCAAAAAGGAGGATTTGATGAGAAAGACTCGAAATTTGTGATCAAAGGACTTGAAGAGAGAGGTATTGATTTACTTGAAATCTCTGGAGGAACATATGAAAAATCGGCCATGTTTGGTGAAGGAATGAAAGACAGCACAAAGAGAAGAGAAGCATATTTCATTGATTTTGCTAAAGAATTGAAATCAGAAACTGACTTACCTCTCATGGTGACAGGGGGATTCAGAAGTTTAAGTTTTTGTGAAGAAGTATTGGAGAAAGGAGAATTAGACGTCATTGGTTTCGGTCGCCCTTTCCTTATCAAAGAGGATTTTCCTATGGGCTTCTTAGATGATGAATATTCTGAAATAGAAAATCCTGTTATTAAAATATTAGATAAAAAAAATGCCGATGCTGCTGAGGCCGGTTATTACGATCTTCAGATCAAAAAATTAGCCAATGGCAAAGGTCTTGATCATCATTATTCTGGATTAAAGTTAGCTTCTCACATTGGAGTTTCAGAAATGAGACAAGGTTTAAAAAATTGGGTATTCGGTTAGAACTCCTTGATCATTGTGCCATTTTCTACCCAAACCTCATCACCTACTTTTACAGTAGCTTTGGGAAAGAAATTCCACCTCACGTATCCACCTCCTACATTGCCACCTAGTTCTGTATTATCCCCTAATGACAATCTTACCACTCCTGATCCATAACCGTAATATGGAATCCAGGGAACATCTCCATCCTGAATCGTCATCATTGGATTAAATCCTAGAGCAAACTCTCTGAATGACTTCCCTGCATTACCAGCTTTATTCATTTCACTTAGTGCTGCCTCTTGACTTTCAGTGGCTTTTACATCAATAATTTTACCTGATTCAATAGTCACAATTAAGTCTTTTACAATCGTACCATCCCACTTTGCATCAGGAAATGCTATAGAACCATTTACACTTTCTTCTATTGGTGCAACCCTAATGGCCCCAGCTGGGATTTCTATCTCACGATCTATTAGATTTAATCCTTGAGAAGCTCTTGACCTAGAGGCATCTCCATCTTGCCTGGTAACAGGTCTGTTGCCTATTTTAAATCTAATATCTGTTCCTTCATTTGTTGTGACTTGAATCACTTTATTTCTCATGGCGGTTTCGAAGGCAAGTTGAGCTGTACTCAGAGATTTATAATCTGTATTCAGGATCACATTTTGGTAAAATTTACTCTTTTCATCATCTGTAACCAAAAGATTTCCATTCAAGTCATAGGCCCCAGCCCAATGAAAATGAATAGTTCTCTTAGGTGTTCCTTCCAGCATACTTTGCAGCACTTTATATGGCTGATGAATGGGTGATGCTCCTGGTAGCATTATCCCTAAATCCACGTCTTCAAATAGTGCTTCGAGTTGTTCATCATCCTTATTCATTCTTTCAGATATCCATGTTGTGGTCCATTCCTCAGGTTGTAAATCTGAAACACTCATAGTACCCAAGTAGACAGCATTTTTAACTTCTATAGACTCTCTTAGTTCATTGATAATGTCATCAAATTCTCCTGGAGCCATAACCAAAAGGACTCTTTCACCTGGCATTAGTTCAGATAGATCAATAATCTTTTTGCTGATTGCATTTAGATCTAAAACAAATGGTAAATCAACGTCATTATCCAATTCCTTATGTTCGGGTTTACATGATATTATAGATACCATTGTGGTCAATAGAATAATATATTTTATCATAGCTTCTAAGTTCTAATTTAATAATGATACAAACTAAAATTTCATATTGATAAAAGATTAAGTCAGGTCCTGATCAAATGAACATATCAAATCTAAAATTCTTAGAAAACAAGATCGATGATATACTCTTATCATTCAACATCCTGATGGACAGATAGAAAGTAAAATTATAACATCTATTATGAATAATACCCTTGCAGTTGATACTCCTGAATTAGCCATTGAAGAACTCTCTCATTCCGACACTAAAATTGTTTCACTCACAATTACACATGAGGATATAACTTTAATCCTTCAACAGGAGAATTCGACTTTAACAACCCTGAGATCATTCATGCTCTAAAAAATAATAGTCGACCCAAAACAGCATCTGGATATTTGACAGCAGCTCTAAAAATTCGGAAAGAAAGGCAACTCCCTCCGTTTATAATATTGTGATGTGACAATATTCAACATAATGGCGAGATTGCTAAAAAGATGTTGTTGTCTTTTGCTGAAAAACAAGATCTAGAACTAGCAAAGTGGATTGAGGAAATGGTAAGATTCCTCAATTCAATACTAGACAGAATCACTCTTGCAACAAAAGATTCTGATTCTAATTATCTAAAAACAAATTATGGAATCATTGATGAATAACCTGTAGTAAATGAGCCATTTTTTAAATGGGTAATTGAAGATAATTTTTGTAATGGAAGGCCCAATTAGAAAAATTAGAAGTTCAATTTGTGCCTGATGTCATACCATATGAAAAAATGAAAATTCGATTGCTCAATAATAAACATTCTGTATTAGGGATTCCCGGACCAATTCACGGCCATGACGCTATTGAGTATTGTATGAATGATCCGGTATTTAGCCAATTCATGTGGGCATTTAAGGATAAAGAGGCCTCTGTCAATCTTGATGAAACATAAGGTATAGATTTAGATAAATAAAAAGATAGTCTTGAAGAAGTTTTTCTAACTCTAACATTAGTGATGGTGTAAGTCGAATATGCTCAGAGAGCTCTGTTAAACCACCTAAATTCTTAATCCCCACACTTATTGAAAATTTAGAATCCAGAGGGAGTAGAGAATACGAAGCATTAGTGATTACAGCATGGTGTTATTATACCGATAAAGGAGTAGACGAAAACAAGGTTGTCATGGATTTCATTGATAAAAGAAGATCAGATTACATCAGATGGTAAAATACACCCAAAATGAAAGAATAGTATTTGTTAGTCAAAAAGATCTTTTTTTGATCTTGTTGATATTGAACGATTTACAAATCAATATATAGAAATGATTAAGAAATTATACTCTGGAATAGGAATTAGAAAATTAATGTAATCCACAGTTTAATAAATATCATCTGCAGGTGCTTGCCATGAACTTCTAGTATTCGATTTGAAAAATGGTCCTGCCTGGAATCCATGTTTTATCCATGAATCAATTAGAAGCAAATAGCTCAAATTTTGATTTTATTATCTGTGATGAAGTTGATAATTCATAAGAATACTAGGAGGACATAAATTAAGCTGATAATGAAAAACCAGAAGACAAATGACTTCTGGAATGAGGTCATTATACACATACTTTAATGTCAGCAGAAAGAGCTTCTAGGCTCATATTAAATGACAAATCTCAGCGGGCCCAATATAAGCACAGGCCTATTATAAAAAGACACTGCAGTATTTCTTTTCTGGTCTCAACATTTTATTTATCATTATGCTGATCTGCTTCCTTATCGCAGCTTAAGGGTTTCGATTTGGGATCCCATACATATCATTTCAATTGAATTATATATTTTGCAAGGCTGATAAGATTTATAAATAACCAATATGTATATAGGTACTAGATTTTCTTTTTGGAGAACACTAATGTGGAGCAAGAAATACGTGATCATTTTTGTCATATTTGATTCTGCTATAGTTTTAGCTCATTCCGTTTTAGGTTTAGAATGGTTACATCTTCCATGGCAACCTATATCACTTATAGGTATAGCAGTAGCATTCTATTTAGGATTTAAAAATAATTCCTCCTATGATAGGTTATGGGAGGCGCGAAAAATCTGGGGAGGGATTGTGAATGCATCCAGATCTTTCACAGTAATGGCCCGAGATTTTATAATTAATGATGAAGCAACAGTTGAAAAAACGATTGATGAACTTATTCAAACGAGACAGTCTATAGTCCATCGACATGTGGCATGGCTCCGCGCATTGGCTCTAGAAATGAGAAAGATTAAAACATGGGAACATGATAGCGAAAGAGACGAAGCCTTCAGAAAAGAGTTAGGTCTAAATTGTAAAGAAGAAAATTTTGATCAGATAAAACCTTATCTCTCCCGAGATGAGTTCGAATATGTTATGAAAAAAGGCAATAGGTCTTCACACTTATTGAGTATGCAGAGTAAGAGTTTAATGGCTCTAAGAAAGACAGGACACTTAGAGCACTTCAGGCATCTAGAGATGCAAGGGCTGATAACTGAATTTTATACCCTTCAAGGAAAATCAGAAAGGATTAAAAACTTTCCTTTTCCTCGACAATATGCATCTGTCAATTATTTCTTTGTTGTAATCTTCATTGCATTATTACCATTCGGTATGCTGAATATCTTTCATGATCATGATAATGAAATGTTTACCCTGATAGCCATTCCATTTTCTATAATTGGCTCTTGGGTGTTCTGGATGATGGAGCTGATTGGGGACTATAGTGAGAACCCATTTGAAGGACTTCATAACGATGTCCCTATCACCTCCATATCTCGAGGAATAGAAATAGATATAAGACAAATGTTAGATGAAACAGATTTACCTTCACCTATAAAACCTACAGAAAATTTTGATATTTTGATTTGAGAATTCATTCATGAATCAATATCAAACTATTCATGGTTTGATAAAACATTTTTCTTCAATCATTCAAATTTAAACAGAAGGTGTTAGGTGTTATAGTAGTTTTCATTCTTTCTTGGTTAATTCTATGGTTTGTTTTGAAAGAGCATATATCAGCCTTAGGCATAGATCCTTCTTTCCAAAGATTGAAAGAGTTTTTATGGGGATTTATACCAATGGCGATATTTTGTATTATAAATTTAGTTGGCCAAGCCTATCTCAAAAATGAACATTACATCCGGAATCCAGATTATGGATTCAATGAAGGCATTAATGGGACTTGGTGGACCTTGAAAGCTGCACTTTTTGAAGAGTTCATTTTCCGCGGAGCCATATTATATATTTTGATAAGATATATTGGAATTGTCAAAGGGTGTATGCTTAGTGCCATAGCATTTGGAATATATCATTGGTTCAGCTACAATATGATCGGAGGGCGTATTATTCCTATGATTTATGTATTTCTATTAACAGGTGCTGGAGGATGGATGTTTGCCTATGCATTTGCCAAAACTAAATCTCTTTATGCTCCTTTGGGTCTACATTTCGGCTGGATTTTAGTAAGCATTGTCTTTCTTTCTGCTGGCCCTCTAGGCAACTCACTTTTCATTCCGGCTGGCCCTACGGAACAATTTGGTGAATGGACCAATCTAGTATTTTTTCTTTGGCAAGCTATAATTATTCCAGGTCTTGTCACATGGGTTTTAATGAAGAAATACCCCAAAATTGAAAATCAGGAACTTGAGGTTTAGGGTCGTTTGTTAATAACTATTAGTAGTTATTAGATTTATTTCCAAAAATGTATTGACATTCAATTTTGAAAATTATTTTTGCAAAATTCAGAAACAATTTAATATAAGATATCATGACAAATAATGAAGTAGTACAAAGGCTAAAGGATGGAAATGCCAGATTCGTATCAGATCAATTGGATGGCAAACTTCAAAATAGCACAAGACGCGATTCATTAGTAGGAGGACAACAGCCTTATGCAATAGTGCTCAGTTGTGCAGATAGTCGTGTAGTTCCTGAATTGGCATTTGATACAGGTCTAGGTGAACTTTTTGTTGTTAGAGTAGCAGGTAATGTTGCTAATACATCATCAATGGCCAGTATAGAATATGCTGTGGCTCATTGCGGATCCAAAGTAATAGTGGTTTTAGGACACGAGAGCTGCGGAGCAGTGACAGCAGCAGCAGCAGGAGGAGATAACGGTTATAACTTAAATCACTTATTATCACATGTTGCCCCTGCGTTAGCAGCATCTGAAGAGGGAGCAGAAATCAACGACATTGTAAAAGTCAACGCCAAACTCACAGCCCAAGAATTAGCAAGCAGATCGGCTATTATCAAAGATTTTGTGGATAGAGGTGAAGTTGAGATTGTTCCTGCTTATTATAATCTGGATGGAGGGAAGGTAGACTTCTTATAAGGAATTTCTCTCTCATAAATTTTTAGCAGATTCTAAAATGTGACTCCATGCATTTTCAACATGATTTTGTGTCACATTGGTCTGGCCAATCACCATTCGTAATGTGTAGACTTCATCCACTTTCGTATGTGTAAGATAGATAGATCCTGAAGCATTGAGTGTGTTAAGTAGCTTTTCATTTACCTCATTCAATGCAGGCACATCCTTTGATTCCATAGGATTAAAGTGAAAACAAACTAAGTTCATGGTCCTTGGAATAATCATTTGAAAGTCTTTAGAGTCATTAATCTGAACTTCTAACCATTTTGCTAATTCAATATGACTTCTGAGTTTTTGTTGAATTCCTTTAAGGCCATAGTATCTTATCACAAACCACAACTTCAATGATCTAAATCTTCTACCTAAAGGCACTCCCCAATCACAATGATTATTAACTACACCGTCATTTGAAGTTTTCAGATATTCCGGGAGTATGGCAAAGGTGTTAATAAGTGCATTCTTATCTTTCACGAAGTAGGCAGAACAATCAAAATTGGTAAACATCCATTTATGAGGGTTGAAAAAAAAGCTGTCCGCTTTCTCTATCCCTTTTATTAGGAATTGAAATTCAGGAAGTAATAGCGCAGAACCAACATATGCAGCATCTATGTGATGCCATATTTTATATTTTTGGGAAACAGTCCCTACATCATCCACAGAGTCCATTGCTGTGGTGCCTGTAGTGCCTAATGTGGACACAATACAGCAAGGAACATATCCATTTTCGATGTCCGACCTAATAGCTTTTTCTAAGTCGTCAGTGCACATTTGAAGCAGCTCATCAGACTTAATTTTTACCACATTTTCTTTTCCTATTCCAGCTATTTTTGCTCCTTTTTCTATGGATGAATGAGTTTCCTCTGAGCAATATACTCGCATATTTGAGTAGCCCTTAAAGCCTTTTTCATTAACTTGATAGTTTGACTTTTGCTCTCTTGCGGTAAGAATCGATGCTAATGTAGATGTAGATCCTGTGTCCTGAATTACCCCACTCCAGTCATTCGGAATTCCCATCGCATCTCTGAGCCATTCCATCATTCTTTCTTCTAGTTCAGTAGAAGCAGGAGAAGTATCCCACTTCATCCCTTGAACACCAAGAGTAGCTGTGATCATCTCTGCTAGTATTGATGGTGCACTGCCATTAGCATTGAAATAAGCAAAGAAATTAGGACTTTGCCAGTGGGTAATCCCTGGCATTATAATGTCTTTAAAATCAGAGAATATTTGATCCACTTCTACTCCTTCAATAGGCATTTCTTGCTCTATCTGATCGTAAATTTCTTTGGGAGCAACTTGAGACTTTACGGGATAGGACTCTACAGCATCCATATAATTAGCCATCCAATCAACAAAATGATGTGCATGCTTTCGAAATTCATTTGACTTCATATTTGTAAAGAAAAGCTGAATGAATCATTTGTAATAAAATGTTCCCTATTTTTTTGACTAGAACTTTTTTTTCTGATTTTTAACTTTATGGGATAATAATATCATAACTCTTATGAATCTTATAGATCAGCCAATCATCATAACCCACTCATACCCTTCTTGTACTTCAGAACAATTGTGGCATGCTCTTACTAATATCTCAGAAATGAAACAGTGGTATTTTGAAGCAATTCCTGATTTCAAACCAGAAGTAGGTTTTTATACTTCATTCTTGCTCACAAATGAAGGCAGAGATTTCACGCATCAGTTTAAAGTACTAGAAGTCGTGGAGGGTCAGATGATCAAATACACTTTTAATTTTGCTGAGTATGATGGTGATGGATATGTTCAGTTTGATTTAAAACCTTCTGCTGATGAATGCACCTTGACCTTAACCAGTGTAGTAACTAAACCCTATCCTAGCGACATCCCTGAGTTTAAAAGAGAAAGCGGAGTGGCAGGATGGAATTATTTTCTAAAGGACAGACTAGATGATTATATGCAGCAGAAGATAGAAAAGTCTTAAGAAGATTACTAACATAAATTATTCTATGAATAAGGATGAGCAATTCATTTGATATGCTTTAATGATCAAAATTGAATTTTAGATATCTAACTCACCCATGTTACTAACCAGGCTCCGCTTCTGATCCCACATCCCTTCTAAGTAGCCCCCGGAAAGCATCATTCACAGAATCTCCTTCATACAGCACTTTGTAAACAGAGTTTGCAATAGGCATATCTATTTTAAGCTCATTAGCTAATTCCATTACAACTTTTGAAGTTTTTACTCCTTCTGCAACTTCAGCCATTTCAGTGATGATGTCTTCTATCTTTCTTCCCTGTCCAAGATTAAAACCTACATACCTATTTCTACTTTTGGTACTTGAGCAGGTTGCCACTAAATCTCCCATTCCTGCCAACCCTGCGAAGGTAGATGGTTTCCCACCCATCGCTATTCCTAATCTGGTCAACTCTGCTAATCCTCTGGTAATTATCGCTGATCGAGTATTGTCCCCTGCATTCGCTCCATCTCCCATTCCTGTCGCTATTGCAACAATATTTTTTAAAGCTCCGCCTAATTCACATCCAATGACATCATTGTTTGTATACACCCTAAATAGACCTGAATTAAAAACTTTTTGGAGCCGTTGGGCTATAGTATTATCCACCATTGCAATTACACTTGCTGCTGCCTGTCCCGCTGCAATTTCCTTTGCCAAATTTGGACCTGTCAATACACCTGCAGGATGACCTTGCATTTCTTCTTCTATGACCGCTGTCATTCTCATTTTAGTACCCATTTCTAATCCTTTAGATAGGCTTATAATGGGCACCCATGGTCTGATAAAAGGCTTAGCATCCTTTAATACATTTCGAAAATTTTGGGCTGGAATTCCCATTACTATAACATCTGCATCTTTTACGGCTTCAGTTATCGTATTACATGCCACTAAAGATTTAGGCAAATTAGCTCCAGGTAGATACTTTTCATTTCGATGATTCTTATTGATATCATCTACAGTTTCTGGGCTTCTTGCCCATATTTTAGTAGCGCTATTCCTTGCTGTTAGTGCGGCAACTGTGGTGCCCCATGATCCTCCTCCTAATAAACCGATTTTTAAATCCATCTACTAAATTTAGTATTTTAAAGTTTGTTCTTTTTAGAATTACTAATTAGGATAGGTGAATCTGTACATAATCAGTTGGTATAGATTTTTAGCATTTTAACCATATTCTTTACCATCTTGAGAAAAAAGCAAAAAGTTTTTACCGTTCTGTAGTTCTAATCAAAGAGCTCTTCTTTCATTAGCCTAAAAATTCTATATATTTCCAATTCATAAGAATTCACTAGATGAAACGACGTCAAGTTCTATCAACAATGGCATTAGCAACTGGAGCGAGTATGATACAATGTGAAGGACAAGCTCCTAAGTTAAAAAAACCGATATCTCAAAGAATAAATCATTCTGTGTGCAAATGGTGCTACAGTAGAGTTCCAATGGAGGAAATGATTGACAAGTGCAAGGATATTGGAATTTCATCTATAGAGATTATAGGACCAAACCACTGGGATATGGTGGTCAAAGCTGGACTACAGGTAGGTATGGCAAATGGAAGTCCACTTGGAATATCAAAGGGGTTCTGTGATACTAATAATCATGCTCAGCTTTTATCAGATTTGACAGATCTCATTCCCAAGGCCGCTGATCTTGGAATAGAACAAATCATATGTTTTTCAGGCAACAGAAATGGAATGGATGATGTGACAGGGCTTGACAACTGTGCAAGGGGATTAGAACCTGTCGTAAAGTTGGCAAAGAAGCACAACATTAAAATTGTCATGGAACTCCTCAATAGTAAAGTAGATCATAAGGATTATATGTGTGATCATACTACCTGGGGCGCAGCACTATGTGAGAAACTAGGTATGGAAGAATTTAAATTACTTTATGATATCTACCATATGCAAATTATGGAAGGTGATGTGATTAGAACAATTCGTGAAAATTCAAAATATATATCACATTACCATACGGGAGGAGTACCTGGTAGAAATGAAATTAATGAAAGCCAAGAACTATACTATCCGGCTATAATGAATGCTATTGCTGATCTAGAAGACTTTGATGGTTTTGTAGCTCAAGAGTTCATTCCGACAAGAAAAGATCCATTCATATCATTAGCAGAAGGGATTACGATATGTGATGTTTGAAAAATCAAAATGAGTAAATATAAATCATTGATTATCAATATTTAAAATATAAATTAAAAACTATATATGTTATTCAATTCACAAGGAGAAGCAGAAGTAACTTATGATGCAATAGTTGTAGGATCAGGAATAAGTGGAGGCTGGGCTGCAAAAGAGTTAACAGAAAAAGGATTAAAAACTTTGGTTCTTGATAGAGGTAGAGATGTCAAACATGGAGAATACCCTACAGCAAGTTTAGACTCATGGGATCTTCCATTGCGTGGCAGAAGTGATTATGCCGAACAAATGGAACACTATCCAATGCAAAGTAGAACTGGATATACTACAAGCCAGGCAACGAAGCATTGGTTTGTTAAAGATAGCGAACATCCGTACTATGAAGACAAACGATTTGACTGGTGTCGTGGTTATCACGTAGGTGGTAGATCCATAACTTGGGGGAGACAAGTATATAGATGGAGTGAAATGGATTTTGAAGCTAATGCAAAGGACGGAGTAGCAGTAGACTGGCCCATAAGGTATAGTGATATAGAGCCCTGGTACGATTATGTAGAGCAATTTATTGGTATTCAAGGAATGAATGAAGGTTTAGCCCAAGTACCAGATGCAAAATTCATGGGTAATTTTGAGTTAAACTGTGTCGAACAACATGCTAGAGAGAGAATCAAAAAGGCATTAGGTTGGACAATGACTATAGGAAGGACAGCACACCTTACTCAACCGCATAACGGTAGAGGAAAATGTCAAAATAGAAACAGGTGTATAAGAGGATGTCCTTATGGGGCTTACTTTTCATCACAAGCCTCTACTCTTCCTGCAGCAATGGCCACAGGAAACATGACATTAAGACCTTTCTCTATTGTACATTCATTAATCTATGATGATGCTACAGGTAAGGCCATTGGTGTAAATGTAATAGACACAGAGACTAAGGAAACCTATGAGTATTATGCAAAAGTGATCTTCCTTTGTGCATCTGCAATTGCCTCTACAAGTATATTATTGAACAGTAAGTCAGAACGTTTTCCAAATGGAATGGGCAATGACAGTGGAGAATTAGGACATAACCTTATGGATCATCATTTCAAGACCGGAGCAAGTGCAGAAGTAGATGGATTTGATGATAAGTATTACAAAGGACGTCGACCGACAGGGTTCTATGTAGCAAGGACTACTAATCTTGGTGACCAGGCAAGCAAAAAAGACTATCTAAGAGGTTGGGGTTATCAAGGAGGAGCAAGAAGAGGTGGCTGGGGAAGCATGGTAGCTGAACTAAAAGCTGGTCCTCAATTCAAAGAAATGATGGGGCAACCAGGCAAATGGTCAATGGGTATGACAGCTTTCGCTGAAATGCTCCCAGATCACAGAAATAGGATGTATTTGAATTACGACAAGCTAGACAAATGGGGTGTTCCTACCGTCACTTTTGATTGCGAATTCAGAGAGAATGAAATGGCCATGAGAGCTGATATGGCTAATAATGCTGCTGAAATGTTAGAAGTGTCAGGATTTAAGAACATTAGAACATATAGCGATATTGGTGGACCAGGGCTTGGAATTCACGAAATGGGGACAGCTCGTATGGGCAGGGATCCAAAAACCTCTGTGCTGAATGGTGATAATGCTATTCATGCGGTACCTAATGTATATGTCACTGATGGGGCATGCATGACTTCATCTGCTTGTCAAAATCCTTCTATTACTTACATGGCACTTACTGCAAGAGCAGCTAGTCACGCCACTAGTCAATTGAATAATAACATCTAAAAGAACCTAATTATGAATAGACGAGAAGCATTAAGAAACACTGGATTAGCATTAGGTTATTCACTCTCGGCCGGTACAATAGCAGCGGTGATGAATGGTTGTAAAGCTCCTACAGAAACCGGGTGGATGCCATCTGCAATTGATAAAAACACTATTGAATTGATTGCAGATTTAGGAGAAACCATACTTCCAGCTACGGATACTCCTGGCGCTAAAGATGTATTAGCGCATAGATTTGTGGATGAGGTTATTGCTCATGCCTTTGGCCCTAATCAAAAAGCTCACATTTTGTCAGGTTTAAAGAATTTAAGCACTGATTTAGGAGGTTCATTTATGAGCCTTTCTACTGATGACAAGTTAAAAGCAGTATTAGCACTCGAAGACAAAGCAGATAATGCCAATGAAGCAAGAAGAGAGGCAATGAAAGCTAAAGAAGCAGATAAGGGTGATCAAGAGCCAGTGAGAGCTGGGCCTATGGATAGAAAAGAGCCAGAGTCATTCAGACATTACTATTCTGAGCTAAAGGGTTTGATCATGGCAGGATATTTTACCTCAGAACAGGTTGGCACAGAAGTTTTGGCTTATGATCCAATTCCTGGGGATTATGATCCTTGTATGGAGATGACAGAGGGCCAAATGGCCTGGACTCATTGATGAAAGAGAATGTGATAATCTAGAATGAGGAAGCGATATATCTTATTCCTATAAAAATATTAGGCCTTGGACCAATGGTTTCAAGGCCTTTCTTTTTCAAAATATTTTAACAAATAATTCAACTATTAATTCAGTACACTGTCAGGCTATCTGTCTTTGTAAAGTGCATATGGCGAATTGCCAATCACCTTAACTGAATTAATCTACAATTTTGCAGAGCACAATATTTTTCAATTTTATTCTCATCACCTTATTTGGTATGTTATCATGTAGTAGTGATAATGACAGCGGTCCTTCTATTACAGATCCTGATCAAGAAGCCACCCTACATGCCGCATTTGCAGAGTTCGATGAAAACAACACAGATATTTACGTGGACGGTTCTGAATTTGTAATAGAGACAAATGGAATGCCTAACCACACAACCACCTATTGGGGTGAAGGTCATGATATGTATCTAGATGAGCCAAATGTTAATACTACACCTTCCATTATTCCTAATTTTGATGCATCGGCCACATTGAGGATATCTGCAGATCCTCAAAAAGCCGCCTCAACCAGTTCCACCAGACTTGGTCCTATTGGAATATCTGTAATTGGAGCTGCCATATTTAACGGAGAAGAAGGTAATGGCCCACTTTCCAATGCAATTGTGAGTATTGATCATGCTGGTGGACATATAGGTCCAGGTGTATATCATTATCATTTAGAACCTTCTCCACTTAGCAATAATGATACAAATTTGGTTGGTATTATGGCTGATGGCTTTTTTATCTACGGTAGAAAATGCCATGCTACAAATGGTTATCCCACTGACCTAGATTTTTCTGGTGGGCATTCATCTATTACTCAGCACACTAATGAATCTGAGTATCATTATCACATAATAAATGAATTTTACACAGGTACCCATATTCTAATTTTTGGTGGAGATTATCAAGGAATTCCAAATGCAATTAATTAAGATCTTTCAATACTTCTCTACTCTGTTGATGGTTTGCTGGTTAGGTTCAAGTCCTTTGCTTGAATCTTTCAGCAAAACTGTTGAGTACAATACAATCGTACCTGATATTAAAATATCTAGAGACTCAATAGTTTTAATACCAGAAAAGGGTCAATGGTGTTATGGAAATGTACCCTTCTCTGGACAATCCATTTCACATCATGAAAACGGAAGAATGTCGGAAAATATAGGCTATTATGAAGGAAGAAAGGAAGGGAAAGCAGAATTTTGGTATCCAGATGGCACTATTAGAAAAGAGGCATTTTACAAGAAAAACAGATTAGATGGAGTTCTGAAAGTATGGTCTCCTCACTCCAACAGAACATTAGTCAAAGAGTCACACTATGTAAATGGAGTTACCCATGGCATCCAGAAACTTTGGTATTCGAATGGTCAGATATTTAAAAAAACGACCATTGTAAATGGAAAAGAACAGGGACTTCAACAAGCATGGAGAGAAAATGGCATTCTGTATATAAATTATGAAGCAAAGAACGGAAGAGCTTTTGGATTAAAAAGAGCAAGCTTGTGTTATCAACTAAAAAAAGAAGATGTACAATACGAATAATATTTTTTGGATAATAATTGCATTATTGTCTTTTATTTCTTGCAATTCAAAGATTGTCAACAATAGTCGAGTAGCATCTCTCCCCTATTACGACGAGGCTACTTTTACTCCAAAGTGGATAGAGGCAGACAATGGAGAATTATCTGATTTTCATAAAATATCCGCATTTGAATTATACAATCAGTTGGGTGACACTATTGACCAAAACACCTTTCAAAATAAGATATATGTGACAGATTTTTTCTTCACGGCGTGCCCAGGCATATGCCCCAAGATGACACAAAACATGGCCATCCTGTAGCCTTACGTAAAAACGAGACAGTTTAAAAATGCACTAAATTTAAACTGTTATGA
>Ga0055584_100001009_pt1 | contig 27266 bp, 27 predicted proteins | sample OSDHelmetaG_FD_58716 | JGI IMG/M metagenome (GOLD analysis project Ga0055584, IMG submission 58716) | Pelagic marine sediment microbial communities from the LTER site Helgoland, North Sea, for post-phytoplankton bloom and carbon turnover... | ecosystem: Environmental > Aquatic > Marine >...
TGGGAGAGCGCAACACTGGCAGTGTTGAGGTCAGGGGTTCGATTCCCCTCGGCTCCACCATCAAAGCCCCAAGGGAAACCTTGGGGCTTTGTCCTTTCTGGGTTTTGTCATTCACATTGCTCGATTCCTTTTTCCCTGGCGCAATAATCCTGGAATTTTGTTATTCTATATTGGCATTCAATTCGCCGCAGGTGGCGTTATGGGGTTTGTAAATGCAATGCCTTGAAATTAAAGGTAGTTAAAACATCCCCACCCGCCTAGCCTGATTAAAATGATGTAAAGGCAGAGTTCGTTCTATGAAAACACTTCTTCTAACTCCCGTGCTTTTCGCGCTAATGGTTGTCAGCGCGTGCGATGACGCGGTGCAGGAAATTAAAGATCCGTCTATCCGTGCAGTCAAAACAATCACAATTTCACAGTCCAGCAGGACAAATAGTCGGCAAATTTCCGGAGTGGTTAAAACAACCAATGAATCTACTTTGAGTTTTCGGGTAGGTGGGCGTGTTGCAACCGTTGACGTCAAGGCTGGTGACAACGTCAACGAAGGACAAGTGCTCGCAACTCTTGATCAGGATGATTATGCCTTAAAACTTGAACAAACTCAGGCAACCTTAGCCAGTGAACGGGCTGTCTTAAGTGAAAAGTTTGACGCCTTGAAGCGTCAGCAGAGTTTGAAACAAAAAGATTATGTCTCCCAGGCTGCGGTCGATCAAGCCCAGGCAGCTTATGAAGCTGCAAAAGGCGATGTCAACGTCGCCAAAGTGAAGCTAAAATCAGCGCAAAATAACATGAAGGACACAACATTGCGTGCGCCCTTCGCTGGCAAAATCGCCGCACGGAAAATTGATCCTTTTGTTGAAGTCAGTGCTGGCGGGACGGCCTTTCTGCTTCAAAATGAAAGCGGTTACGGGGTTAATGTCTTGATACCGGAAACCATCGTTCGTGAAGTTAGTTACGGGGATGTGGTCAGTGTACGGTTCCCTACCCTTAAAGAAACAGTCGTAGGTGGCACGGTGACACAGATCGGCGCAAATGCCGGAGCCGGAAACGCATTTGAAATAGAAATTGACCTTGGCTCCGCGCCCAAAGGGGTGCGTCCCGGTATGACGGCGCAAGTCACCTTTAATTTCGGTGAGACAAGCAATACAGCCGTGTTCCTAATCCCCGTATCGGCCTTGGATGTACGAATTTCACAAAACTCCTCTGACAATACAAAACGACAGGCTGGTGTCTTTGTGGTCAATACCTCGACTAATGTGGTGGAAAAAAGAATGGTGGACATCCGTGATATTCGGGGAAATAAGCTAGAGGTCATTAGCGGATTGCAAGCGAATGATATTTTGGTTGTCGCTGGTGTGCCGTTCCTCACGGACGGGCAAAAAGTCAAACTGTGGGAGCCTACATACAATGCTCCCGCTACGATCAACATCCAGTAGTGATCGCGAGGAACTGAAATGGATCGCATCACTAAATTCGCCATCAACAACTCACGCGCTACAATTTTGGCGCTGATTGCAATAATTTTTATCGGCGTTCAGACATTCATGTCCATGCCGTCTCAAGAAGACCCTGAAGTCACCATCCGCCAAGCTCAGGTCACTGCGTATTTCCCTGGTATGCCGACGGATCAAATAGAGAATTTGATCGCCAAGCCGCTTGAAAAAATTATCAACGAAATTCCAGAAATCGAGAATATCAGCACGACTGTGAAAACCGGGGAAGTGTTGATCAAGCCGGAAGTCGCCGACCGCTATTTCGACCTTGCCCCCATTTGGCAAGACCTTAGAAACAAGATGGACGATGTCAAAAAAAACCTTCCGGAAGGAACCGTAGGCCCAATCGTCAATGATGATTTTGGACGGGTATCCGTCGCCACCATTGCCATGACAGGTGTCGGCTTCACCATGCAGGAAATGCGCGACATCGCCCTTCACCTGCAAGACCAAATCAGCGTTATGGATAGCGTCAGCAAGGTCAATGTTATGGGAGTGCAACAAGAACGCATCTTTCTCGACATTAATGCGGCGCGTATCGCAAATTACGGATTTTCATTTTCAACACTGGTCAATGCTCTGGCCGATCAGAATGTGGTTCTTCCTGCGGGCAGAATCAATGCGGATGGTCGCGTGGTTGTGATCGAACCAACGGGCAACTTTCAGTCCATAGAAGAAATCAAAAATGTACAGGTTCGCGTACCCAATAGTGAACAGGCCGTTTATCTGCAAGATATTGTCGATGTGCGCCGCAGCTACATAGACCCTTCCGAGTATGCCGCCTTTTTCAACAATAAGCCGTCTGTTGTTTTGGCCGTTTCGATGGTGCCGCGATACAATATCGAACATTTTGGGGAAGAAATTACAGCAAAAATTGATGAGTTACGGGCCGACCTCCCCTTAGGGATTGAATTGGATTACGCAACTTATCAACCCGCCTTGGTAACTAAATCCGTAGCGGGTGCCGTGAACAATCTTTATCAAACCATTGCCGTCGTTTTGATTGTCGTCATTTTATTTTTGGGCTTTCGTACCGGGCTTGTGGTTAGCGCCATTGTTCCGTTGACCATCTTGCTATCGTTCATTGCCATGAACATATGGGGCATTGATCTGCAACGCATGTCCATTGCGGCGATCATCATTTCGCTGGGGCTTTTGGTGGATAACGGCATTGTTATCGCCGAAGATATGCGAAGCCGAATGGATGCCGGTGAAGATCGGAAAGAGGCGGCAATCCTTTCAACGAAAAGCCTGGGCGTGCCTTTGCTTACCTCATCCCTGACCACCATCTTGGCCTTTATGCCGTTGATGTTGGCCGAAGATGTCTCCGGGGAATATTTACGCTCCCTCTCGCAGGTCATCATCACAACGCTGTTGTCGTCCTGGCTGCTATCCATGTTTGCAACGCCGACACTTTGTTATTGGTTTTTAAAAGAAAGCAACCAAGCAGGCCAACCTTCGTCTCAGCCTAGCTATGATGGGTATTTATATGATACTTATCGAGCCGCCCTCGCAGCCGTGATGCGTTTTCGCGTTGCCTTCATGGTTGTCCTGGTTGCCCTGTTGGTGATCTCGCTTAAAGGTTTGGCGATGATCCCTCAACAGATGATGCCCTATTCTGACAGAAACCAGTTCCTGGCTTACCTGGACATGCCTGCGGGCACCCACATTAATGAAACCACGCGAGTGACCCGGCGCTTAACATCCTGGTTGGCCGATGAGAAGCAAAACCCCAAAGTCGAAAGCAGTATCGCTTTTATGGGATATGGCGGCCCTCGCTTCTTTTTAGCTTTGTCGCCCCCTGATCCGGATACCAACGTGGCGTTTGTCGTGGTGAATACATCTTCATCACAGGATGTCGTATCCATGATGGCTGAACTTGATCGCTTTGCTCTCGATAACCTTCCTGAAGCTTCTGTGAAGCTGAAAAGAATGTCATTGGGGGCTGGGGAAATTGGATTGATCGAGTACCGAATTATTGGCTCCGATGTCTCAACTCTTTATACCTTGGGGCAGAAAATCCAGGATGAACTACGGCGAATTGAAGGCACTGCCAATATCGCCAGTGACTGGAACGAACCCGTCATCCGCACACGAGTGAAGATTGATCAGGATCGCGCACTTCGCGCTGGAATAACCACCAAATCCATCGCCAACGTCCTGAACGCCTATTATGACGGTGTGCAAATCAGTGATTATCGGGAAGCAGACAAAACCATCCCTATCGTCATTCGCGGAGACGAAAATCGCAATGATTGGAGCGAATTGCGGGTATTACCAGTGCTGTCGGAAAACGGTGATCCTGTACCATTGCTGCAGGTCGCCGATTTTGAAGGATACATCGCACCGGGGAAATTCCGTCGCCACAATCAAGAACGCACACACACCATCTCAGGAAAACACACCACCTTGCAGGCGGCTCAACTGCATGCTTTGGTGTGGCCGTTTGTACAATCGTTAGAACTTCCCCCCGACTACAGAATTGAAATTGGCGGCGAAGTCGAAGGCTCCGCAGAAGGCAATGCTGCGCTTGCGGATAACTTACCCTTTGCCCTTATAGGCATCATCGCTTTGTTGGTCTTACAGTTTAATTCCTTCCGCCGTCCTATCATCATCATGTTGACCATCCCTTTGGTTGTGATTGGTGCCGTGGTGGGATTATTGATCAGCAACGCCTTCCTCAGCTTTACCGCTATCCTGGGGCTTTATAGCCTTGTCGGTATTATTGTTAACAATGGCATTGTTCTGATTGACCGTATCGATGTTGAACGTGCTAACGGGTTAAACATACGTGAAGCAATTAACCAAGCCTGCCTGGCGCGTATGCGACCTATTTTGATGACGACCTTAACAACCATTCTGGGCTTAATCCCCTTGGCGTTGTTTGGTGGCCCCATGTGGTTCCCCATGGCCGTGGTTATCATGGGTGGGTTGGCGGTTGGCAGCATTTTGACACTCGGCTTTGTGCCAGTGCTCTATAGTCTGTTTTTTCAATCCGAGAAGGTGTAGATAATTCGTTCCTATACGACAACGGCTTAATTTGGGCGTTGAACCAATTGCGAATGAGTCTCTTCTGCGTTGATGGGGGTGCCGTTCATGAGTGTGGAGAGGTGCGATTCCTTGTTTTTAAGAAACTTCTCCAATCGCATTGGGTAGCCTTCTGGTGCAGCCAATGAAATAGATGTTCTATCCGCCAATGTCCTGCGCCAGGCGAGTACTTTTTCTAAATTGGTCAGAATTCCGAAATCATCAATTTCGTCGAATACATCAAAATACCGGAAAATGGTGCCCCATACGCCATCAATCATATAAAAATTGTCGCCCGCAAAATACGGTCCCACAATCTCCGGCTCGATTTGCTCAAACATTAGACGCAGTGCTTGACGTTTTTTCTCGAACGAGATTTTGTCTTGGGCACCATAGAAACCTCCAATAGCGTTGAGAGTTGCAGAACCAAATTCAATCCAGGAACGGTGCCGGGCTTTGGCTAATGAATTTGTCGGGTGCAGTGAGCCCGGTGTCACTTCGTCGAGATATTCGGCGATAACCTGGCTTTCAAACAGATTTTCTTTGCCACTTTCCAATACCGGGACTTTGCCCAGTGGTGACAACTTCTGAAACCAGGCGGGCCTGTTTGCAAGATCAATATAAGTACGGTCATGCTCAATATTCTTCTCTAACAGAACGATCACGGCACGTTGCACATATGGGCACAGATGATGGCTAATTAGATGAAGGGAAGACATGTTCGGGCTCCTGTCAAAATACATGCGATTGCATGTATTTATCTATTCACGCCTTGAATGTCAATGCATATGCATGTAAATTGGCGAAATGATTGAACCTTCCGACATTTCAGTTCTAACCTGGGCAAGGCTTGTACGCGCCCATCAATCTGCGTTCTCTTATGTCGAAGACGCACTTAAAAAAGAAAATCTACCTCCCTTAATTTGGTATGACATCCTGCTTGAACTTGAGCGGGTAGGCGATAAAGGATTGCGCCCTTTTGAGTTGGAACATGAGTTGATGCTTCGGCAATACGGTGTTTCACGCCTTATCGACCGTATCGAAAAATCCGGTTACCTAAAGCGTGAGACTAGCAAGGACGATGGGCGAGGTCAGCGCCTCACAATTACGCCCAGCGGCATAGAACTCCGTCGTCATATGTGGTCAATATATGGCCCCTCAATTGAAGAGGCCGTGGGCTCAAAACTGACGACAACACAAAAAAAGACTTTGGCAGGGCTACTAAAAAAATTAATAGACTGAGACATGGAGCCAAAGCAGGCAGGTGCAAAGTAACGAAACTTTTCTTAGAGATTTAAACTGGTCTGTGGTGAATCTAAGCGGGGCTCGACCGGAGACTTTGGAAATTCGATCCAGAATGTTGACCCTTCTCCTTCGATACTCTCGAAGCCTATCTCACCCCCCATTGATTCTACCAAACGCTTTGATATAACGAGACCAATGCCAGTTCCATCAATCGTCGAGGCTTCACGTCCCAGACGATTGAATGGTTGAAAAACCTCTTCTTGAAAGTTTTTTGGTATTCCTTCTCCCGTATCAGAAACGAACACTCGATATGCTCCTTCAGATGTATCAACGCAACCAATCTCGATTTTTCCATCGGGTTTATTATATTTGACAGCATTAGACAGCAAATTATGAACAACCTGTTTAAACCGACCTAAATCTATATAGGCGTCAACCGGGTCACATTGCTTTTCTATCAGGGCTATATTTTTCTCATCCGCCATGGGACGGATCATCCCCAAACATTCCTGTAACACTTTCGAAACTGAAACCGCTTCATAGGTGAATTCCATGGATTCACTTTCTATTTCCGAAAGCTGTAGCACCTGATCGATCAATCCAAGTAATTGTTTCCCTGATGTCATAATGAAATGTACAGATTCTTGCTGCCTGTCGCTTAAACGGTCGTGCGTCGTATCTTCAAGTATTTGCCCAAATCCTAAGATAGAATTCATGGGCGTGCGTAACTCGTGGCTCATAGAAGATAAAAATTCCGATTTTGCAGCGTTTGCTGAAACCGCCTCTTTTTTGGACAAAATCAATGCCCTCATTGAACTGTTGATTTTTTCTTCCATTTCAGTGAACGACCTCATAAGCGCACCAATTTCATCAGTTCGTGTTGTTTCCAGACTTTCGGCTTTATCCGTAAATTCCCCTGAACCAATTCTTTTGGCTTGCCTGCTGATTAGGAGAAGGGGAGAAACAAAATGACTCTTGGCCAACAGAGCGGCTCCTACAGCTAACAGTGTCATTAGGATCGCTTCGGCGATAAATAATTTTCTCATAAAGGCTTGATTGGCCTCAAATATTTTTATTTTTCCAATTAAACTCCTTTCTTCTTCATGCTCAAATTCACGAATAGTATCACGAATTAAATCCATATCATTCTTACCTGAATTACTTAGCACTATGGTCATCGCATCCGCACCTTGGCCTTTTCTAAACAGCTCAATGGTGGCTTTCAGCTCTTTGTGTTTTCTATCCATGACTGTTTTTATGGTGGCTAAGCGAACTAGCTGTTCAGGATTATCTTTGGTCAGTGATTGAAGGATAAGAAAATTAGAAGCTGACCCCTTCAGACCATCAGTATATGGCTCCAAATAACTGGATTTGCCTGTTAATAAATACCCCCGTTGGCCTGTTTCCGCATCTCGCATCTGGCCAAGAAATGTTTCGCTATGGAGCAGCACTTGATGATTATGTATTACTTCGGCTTGCTGACTGGCCGTCTCTTTTTCCACCTGGCGAAGCACCAGGTAATTAACTAAGCTGAAAATCGCAAAAACACCAAAAAAGATATAAACTTTTTCTTGAATATTAAATTTTAGCATCTTCATGTTCTGGGCCTTGTAAAACACCAAACGGGTTACTGAGCAATTTAGTCACATTATTTTTTCTACAAGTTAAATCAGCATTATGTTGTCATCATGGAGCTCGTAATTGTTGCCATGAGGAGGCTCAATTTAGAGTTGCACATCATGCTCACATTATATAAATGGTTATTTCACCCTGCATATCAACATATTCAATAAATGCATTTCTATGGGAAAACACCTGGAGGGATAGTTTATCATATAAATTTCCTGAAAATTTTACGTTTTACGGGATATCTGATAAATGACACCAGAAGATCACAATAACTACAGTTCGTCATTATGAGCCCAGCCATTCGTAAACTCATTGGATTTAGCTGCGCGATATTTGTCGTGGCTGTTACCTACTATCTGTATGTATTGAATGTACATCCACCATCTCCAGAGCGTGAAACTTTTCTATCAGAGATTGGCGAGGGGGTCGGTGAGATCACCCTTTGGATGTTTATTGCAATTTACGTGCGGACTGTGGCGAAAATTGCATTTGGAAAGGGCCCGTTTTCTCGCCGCTTGCTACCTGACTACACACCACCCGCTGCGGGGTCTGTCGTCCAGACCGCCATCCATTACATGGACCGGACCCACGTTTTCTTAGGCATTGCAGCGACCATGGCAACGTTGCTCCATATTGGTCTCTTGGGCCTACATGCAGAAATATTGTTCTTCCCCGTGGTCTTGGCGTTGGTTCTTTGGCAGAGCTGTTTTGGCTTTTTCATATCCTGGAAAAAAACACCAAAAAATCTAAAACGCTGGTCCTACTACGTCCACGCCCAGCTGATCACCGGCATCGCCATTGGAATCCTTGCGTACTTCGGCCACCTGCTCTTGGATGATTGATATTTTTTAAGATTTTCTGAGAGTACTGTTTACCAATTGCTCGGCGAATATCCTTGATCGCCTTGGCGGCACCCGTCAGTCTTGTCTGCGATTTTTGTCTCATCTTCATTCCCCTTCGGGTCATTACGATGAACCAGAAATCCTCTCTTATTCAATACCGCTAATTAGTTCCATCGGCGCTGACGTCAAACACCTAAATACGCCTAATATGAAACCGAACCGATGGGTGGCCGTCTTGGTCTGGGCGAAAAGTTCAGGGAGAGATTCTCTTACTTCTCCCCCTGAATTTTTCGTTATGTGCGGCGGAGGCGTTTGGCGATGCCATCGCCGTATGCTTGGTCTGCCCTGTGGAAATAACCCAGCTGACGTTCGGTTATGTCGTCCGGGACACCCGCCATGGCACCGGCAATGGTATCCATCAGGCGTTCCTGTTCCTCCGTAGGCATGATGCGGAACAGGTTGCCGGCCTGAGTGAAGTCGTCGTTGCCGTCACGGTGATCGTAGCGGTCCGCAACATCACCGATGTTCAGCGGCGGTTCCTTGTAGGATACATCTTCCACCGGCCCGTCGAAGCTGTTGGGCTGGTAATTAACTGATCCGCCACCATTACCATCGAAGCGCATAGCCCCGTCCCGCTGGTAATTTTGCACCGGACATTTAGGTGCATTCACCGGCAGATGCTGGTGATTAGCCCCAACTCGATAACGTTGGGCATCACCATAGGACAAGACACGCATCTGCAACATCTTGTCCGGGCTGTGACTGATGCCGGGGACAATATTGGCTGGAGTAAAGGCAGCCTGTTCCACTTCCGCGAAGTAGTTCTCGGGATTGCGGTTCAGCTCCATCGTACCGACCTCGATCAGCGGGAATTCACTGTGTGGCCACACTTTGGTCAAATCGAACGGGTTATAATCCGTCTGTTCGGATTCTGCCTCGGTCATGATCTGCATTTTCAGCGTCCACTTGGGGAAGTCGCCGTTGTCTATCGCCTCAACCAGGTCGCGTTGGTGGCTTTCACGATCTTCGCCAATGATCCTGGCCACTTCCTCATTGCTGTTCGTGGACTGGCCCTGCTGGGTTTTAAAGTGGAACTTGCAATAGAACCGCTCACCTTCGACATTAATCAGGCTATAGGTGTGCGAGCCATACCCATTCATGTGGCGTAATGTCTTGGGCTGACCCCGGTCTGACATCAGAATCGTAATCTGGTGCAAGGCTTCGGGCGCATGGGACCAGAAATCCCATTGCATTGTGCTATCGCGCAAATTGGTGCGCGGGTCGCGCTTCTGAGAGTGAATGAAATCCATAAACTTGTAGGGATCGCGCACGAAGAACACTGGCGTGTTATTGCCGACGATGTCCCAGTTACCTTCTTCAGTATAGAACTTCACCGCGAAACCGCGCACATCGCGTTCGGCATCAGCCGCGCCTTTCTCACCCGCCACGGTCGAAAAACGCAGGAAGCATTCGGTTTGCTTGCCGACCTCAAAAACTTTGGCTTTGGTATATTTGGTAATGTCGCCGGTAATCGTCAATTTACCATACGCGCCGGAGCCTTTGGCGTGAACAATTCGCTCGGGAATACGTTCGCGGTTGAAATGCGCGTGCTTCTCGAACAATTGCCAGTCCTGAGCCAGCAGCGGGCCACGCGGTCCAGCGGTAATGCTGTTCTGGTTGTCACCAACGGGGGCGCCGTTAGCGGTGGTCATTATGGGGCATTTACTCATTGTCCTATTTCCTTTGGTTTAGTTGGTTAAAGATTTGACTAATTATCTCGACAAATTCGGTCATCTGTTTCCTCCTGTGTCTCAAGTTGATGACGTGAACTTAATGGCTAGACAATGATAGTAATATTCGTTTATTTTAATTGAATTGATAATTTTAACTTATTACTAAAATCTATGAATATCCGTGACCTCCAATATGCCGTTGCCGTTGCCGATTTAAGCCATTTCGGTCGGGCGGCCAAAGCCTGCCACGTCAGCCAACCAGCGCTTAGTGGTCAGATCAAGAAACTGGAAATGCATTTGGGCGTTGTCTTGTTTGAGCGCACCAACCGGACGGTGCAAATAACGCCCGTTGGCGAGTTGATCATTGCCCAAGCTAGAGAACTACTAGCCCAGATGGAGGAAATTGAAGAAACGGCAAAGGCCCACTTGGGTCCCCTGACCGGCTCGCTTCGTCTAGGCATGATACCGACCATTGGCCCCTACCTGACACCAATGTTACTTCCGTCTATTTCATATAATCTGCCAGAACTGAATTTGCAGTTGAATGAGGAAACGACTGATGTCCTTGAACGCGACCTGCTAGAGAACAGGATTGATGTGGCCATTACCGCTACCGTACCCAAGGACCCCCGACTGGCAGAAACACCCCTTTATGATGAGCCCTTTTGGGTCGCTATTCCGAGCAAGAGCCGGCTAGTTGACAATGAGGAAATAGACATATCAGCCATCCGTCCAGAAGAGTTGTTGTTACTTTCCGATGGACACTGTCTGCGTGACCAAGTGTTATCATTTTGTAAATTGCCCGCCGATGGGACTGCACACGTCAGCACCCAAAAGACGAGCCTGACCACAATTCTAGCTCTGGTTGGTGCCGGGGCTGGTGTGACACTGGTGCCAGCAACCGCGCTTGGTGGATCCTGGACAACAGATTCTGGAATTTCGATTCGCCGGGAGGGATCGGGCAAGGCAGCCCGCGCGGTACGGTTAATTTACCGTGCTACGTTTCCTCGTCGCGTGCTTATAGAAAAATTAGCCGATATTATTGGCGCTGTTGTTCCCGATACCGTCTCTCCCGTTCGACGTTAATTTCGGTTTGAAGGGGAAACTCCCGTATGTCCAGTAATGGTTAATGACTGAGTCAAAATGGTTTTCTGATCAATGCTGTAACAAGGCAAAGTGAACCTTATAAAGCCCCTGGCATCACCGGAACATATACTTGTCCCTTGTTCTGTATTTCTTTAGCGTTGTCCTGCCCTTTTTCGGTCATGGCCTGTTGTATGTAATCCTGAATGAGTTTTTCGATCGCTGCCTTTTGTTCGGCAGGCATTTCAGCTAGTTGTTCTTCTGTAATTCCCATACTGGCAAGCACACGCTCACGAATTTTCTCTTCCATTTCTTCCTTACGCGTTTCTTGAACCCACTTGGTAAATCCTGTGTCCAGGATTTCCTTATAAGTTTTTCGTTCGTCAGAAATTTCTGTTGGCGGGCCAGCGGATGTTTTACCACTTTGGGCAGCAGCCAGCAGAAGGTTTTGAAAACTTTCACCGGAATTCTCTTCTTTGGGTTTGTATTGGGCGGGCGTTACCCCGGATGCCCCAACGTTATCAACAAACATCTTCATCTCCCTGACTATTTTGTTTTATGCTTTTAAATAAGCAATATTCGGGCCACTACCTGGCCTTTGAAAAGCAACAATAAATTATTCTGGAACCCAGTAAATTGTGCCGGTAAGAGGTAATTTTTTCCCCCTGTGTCAGCATTTCTTAATCTTCTACAGTTATTTTAAGAGATGAAAACGACGAATTTGCAAGGTCCAGAACATGAGACTTACACGAATTATCTTTTCCGTCCTAAGCCTGCTGGCCCTGCCGCTTGCTGCCCATGCTGAAGGCGGCAATCTGATCCACGAGATGAAAATTGGCATCTTGCATCATGACACTGACAATCTGTGGAGCAATTACAAACGCGAAAGCGGCGTGGACGGTAATATGGAGCTGATCTTTAATGCCGACGTCCCCCTATGGGGTGGTGACGTTCGCCCGGCGGTGGGGGCCTCAATCAATTCCGTCGGCGATACCTCAAAATTCTACGCAGCGGCCAGATGGGAAACGACAGTTGGCGAGAATGGCCTGTTTGCCATCGGTGTCGGCGGGGCTGTGCATAATGGTGAGACATCTCCTGTGCGTGCGGACAAGAAGGCACTGGGATCAAAGGTCCTGTTTTATTTCCCCATCGAGGCCGGGTACAGGCTTAACGAGCGCGACACCGTATCTATCTTTTTCGACCATGTATCAAATGCCTGGCTGGCCTCGCCAAATGAAGGAATGGACACCCTTGGCATTCGCTACGGTATTCGCTTCTAATTTTTCATCTAAGGAGACTTCCCATGCGACCCGCTTTCATTTCTTCTGCAGCTTTGGCTGCTGCCTTGCTTTGTGTCACCCCGGCACGTGCTGTTGAGCAATATTCCACAGGTATTACTGATCAGTTCCTGTCATGGTGCACCACTGATCAGGGCCAACCAGAGAGCGTGTGTTCCTGTGCCATTAGAAAAGCGCCCATTGAAATTCCGGCCGCTGCCATGGCGTCATTTCTAAGCGCGTCAGAAGGGGGCGGCATGGCCTCGAGCGCTCAGGGCGCCGCTGCCACAAGCGCACAGATCATCGCCACCTGCGTGACCGGCAGCGCCACCTCAGGGGCAACGGGCGGTTCTTCCTTACTGAAATCACTGGGAACCTCCCTGGGGCAGTGAGCCTTACAGGGATTTCTGACAGGCGCTAAGCACCTTGACAACCTGGACCCCAAGCCTGAGCCCGTCAAGGTCAGGCTCTGCTTTTTTGATGGCTGCGGCAAAGTCTATCAACACCTGGTCCAGGGGCAGGGTATAGGCAACGTCAATGGCGTCAACCTCACCTGATTTTGATTGGCGGGACAGGGCCACCTTGCTGACATCATCATAAATCATGGTTTCTTTTTCGAACTGAACGGCGAAGCCCCGCTTTTTTTTATCTAACAGGTTGCTGAAATTCAAATCCGCCTGCACGCCGCCGGGAAAAGTCAGGCCCACGGAAATAGCTTCACCGGGGCCATCTTGCGTATGACGGGCTTCTTCAATTCGCAGCGAAACACTTTCAGGTTCTTGCCCCAACAGATCAAGACACATAGCAACATCGTGAGACCCGCGATCCCATAGAATAGAGACATCGCGGCGAAATGGTCCCCAGTCCCCCGCCGTGCCCTGAATGGCTTGAATAGGTCCCAGAGTCTTTCGCGCCTTTTTCAAGGCCCTGTATGCCGGGTGATACAGGTGAATATGGTCAACATGAACAATGGCGCTTTGTTGCTGAGCATCAACAAGCAAAGCAGCAGCCTCATCAGCATCCAGAGTCAGGGGCTTTTCAACCAGAACAGGGTTTGATGCCGCCATGGCGGCGCGGGTCATGTCTGCGTGCAATAGGGGCGGCGTTGCAATGATCACGCCGTCCAGATCATCCGCACCAGCGACGTCATGCCAGTCTTCACTGATAAGGCATTGGTCATCAACCAAAGCCCGGCTATCCGGGTTTGAACTTGCCAGACGGACAAGGGACAATCCGTCCATGCGCTGCAATGTTTTAATATAAACCCGCCCCCAACGCCCGGCGCCAATCAGCCCAAGCCTGAGAGGATCACCGCTCACGGCCCTATTGCTCGCCCGTATAGACCGTATCGGCCCAGTCGAGGAAACGCTTCAGGCCTTCATCCAGATCGACTTGCGGTTTGAAACCCAGCTGTAGTTTAGATTTGCGGATGTCTGGTGCCCGGCGGTTCGGTTCATCGGCCGGGTAGCTGTCCGGGTATTCAACGATGTTGTATTCGACGCTCTTTGAAGAAAGCGTCTCGATTCTTTTGACCAGATCGACCATGGAAATTTCCGGCTTCGGGTTTCCGATGTTATAGGCCTCGCCGGGAACACCTTTAAGGATCACCGACAAAAACCCGACCATGGCGTCCGTAATGTAACAGAACGTCCGAGTTTGATCGCCACTGCCATAAACGTTCAAAGGCTCGCCACCCTTGATGCGACTGGCGAAGTTGGGCAGGACCCGGTAATCGGTTTCCTGCATGCCCGGGCCATACACATTGAATGGGCGGATGGTGTTGGTCTTGGTGCCGTGGCTGGTGTGATAGATATAACAAAGGGTTTCACCGACACGCTTTGATTCGTCGTAACAGGCCCTTGGCCCCTGACACGAAACATTACCGCGATAGCTTTCCGCCATGGGCACATGTTTGGGGTCCGGATCACCATAAATTTCGCTGGAGGAAAAGAAGACAAACCGTGCCGAGTGGGCTTCGGCCAGCTCCAGCATGTGCCGTGTCCCTGTAATGGCGACCTCAAGAGTTTCCAGCGGATAGGCCCGGTAATAATAAGGTGAGGCAATGCCGGCAGCGTGAATGACATAATCCAAAGGGCCATCCCATTCAAAGGGCTTGGTAACATCGTGATTTACGAAGCGCACGTTCTCCTTCTCGGGGATTGTCGCGCCTTCCTTGCCCGCTGTGATCAGATTATCAAGGGCGACCAGGGTGACCGGTTTGTCCAGCACGCTTTCATTCAAGCAGGCAAAAATTTCCATAAAGTAGCGCCCGAGGAAACCCCGACCACCGGTCAAAAGTATAGTCTTGCCTGCAAAATCTTGAGCCGGAACGGCCAGGCGTTGGCAGATTTCATCAATATCGGACTTTAATAAAAATTCAGTCATGATCTGTATATTAAACCTTCAATTAATGAGTCTCTACGGTTGGCAACGGAACAATGAACGTACCACCAGCTTCCTGAAAAGCCTTATGCTTATTCATAATCGGCTCAGCGAAGTTCCACGCCAGAATAACGATGTCATCAGGCTTTTTATCGTATATGGCCTGGGAAGGCACCACCGGAATATGCATGCCTGGCGAATAAAGCCCCTGCTTCAAGGGGCTATCATCAACAATAAAATCAATAATGTCGTCACCAATACCAAAATGATACATCAAGGTCGTTGCCTTGGCCGGTGCGCCAAAGGCGGCAATGGTACGTCCTTCGGCTTTTTTACTGCGCAGCAGGCTCGATAGTTCTGCCTTTAAAACATCAATGCGGCTGCCAAAATCCCGGTAGGTTTCGGCCCTGTCCAATCCCATTTCCTTTTCCAGCTCAACCAGCTCTTTGAGGGACGAAGAAACCGCCTTGGCGCCGCCTGCTCTTTGGGCGATGGCCCGCAAAGAGCCGCCGTGGGAACTAACCCGCGCCGCCCCGATCAATTCCATATCATGGGCCTGCATGAAGGACACCAGCGGGCCAACACCGTGATAGGCCAAGTGCTCGTGGTAGATCGTATCAAACAGGGTATGCTCAAACACATCGACAAGATAGGACACTTCAAAAACAAAAATCCCGTCATCATCGAGCAAATCGCGAACCCCGTCCAAAACGCCTCCCAAATCATCAATATGGGCGAATACGTTGTTGGCGGTGATAACGCTGGCCGCACCATGGCCGGACCTGATATCCCCTGCCATACTTGAGGAAAAGAAGCCGGTGATGGTTTCAATGCCATCTGCACTGGCCTGAGCCGCAATGTCCCGGGCCGGATCAACGCCGAGAACCCTGTGCCCGGCTTTCTTGAAAGCCTTCAACAGGGTGCCATCGTTGGACCCAATATCAAAAACAAGAGAGCCCGCAACTGGTGCGTAGGTATCCAAAACAAAGGCCGCGTAATCTTCAAAATGTTTGACGAACACAGGCGAGGTACCGGACACATAAACATAGTTTTCAAACAGAACCGCTGGATCAACCACATCAAGGAGCTGCACATGGTGGCAGTCATCACAAAAGAAGATATCCAGCGGGAAAGTCGGTTGCGGTTGGTCAAGCTGAGACTTGGACACAAAGGCATTGGCTGGTGGCGTTGGCTCCAGCTTGAGCACCTGGCTCAAATGCGAGCCGCCACACAAGCGACAGGTTGTTCTACGATGACAAGCGTCATTCATCGGTATCAGCCGTCGTCTTCGGGTCGCCAGGAAATGCTCCCGGTGTCGTCAAGCATGTCGACGCGAACTACGTCGGCCTCATAAGTCGCCTGATCGCGAGGATTTCGCGACAGGGTCAGAAAAACCGTGTCTTCAGGAAACTTCATGCCGTGATCTACCATGGGCGGGGTGAAGGCCATCTGGCCTTCCTTGACGAGTAGCATCTCAGGTTCGTCCGTGCTGCCCGTCGGGCGATGGTAATATTCAATGGTTCCTGAAATCACGTAGCAATAGTGCCAGTCCGTCTTGTGATAATGATTGGCCCTGAGCGACCCCTTCTTGGAGTCAATCATCACGGCGGATTTCATCATCCGGTCAACCAGGGGCTGAATGGCCCCACGATCATCCACAAACGGCTTTTCCATCGGTACGATAGCTTCATCCGGCCAGCTCATTTTTTCTTCTTCGGTGACGGGATCAATATCTGGTTCCGACATGAATTAGGCACTCCTAGCCGTTAAATCTTTTAATAAACATAGTCCAAAAAACGGGAATAATGTGATGCGCCCGGATCTTCTTACCTTCATCATAAGTACGCCCATAATAGCTAATGGGAACTTCAAAAAACCGCGTGCCGGCGGCGACGGACTTGGTCAGAATTTCCGCATGTTGGTCCCAACCTTCCGTTGTCAACTTGTCGCCATCAACAAGCGATCTGCGATACAACAGGTAACAGGAATAAACATCGGAAAATGTAGTGTTGTTCAGAACATTAAAAACAAATGTAATCAACCAGTTGCCGACTTTATGCCAGAAATAAGAAACACGGGTGATCGGAGAGCCGACCATGCGGCTGCCCATGACCACATCCGCATCGAAGCGCAGAACTGGTTCAAGCAATTTTGAATAATCCGCCGGGTCATATTCCAGATCCGCATCTTGGAAGAGAATGTAGTCGCCATCCGCCTCAGCCAGGCCAGCCTTGACCGCCGCGCCCTTACCACCATTTTGAGCTTTCTTAACAAGCTTTGCGTAAAGTTCCGGACGCGCTTCAAGCAGGGCAACGGTTTTATCCTTGGAGCCATCATCAATAACAATGATTTGCAACTCAACGCCCACAACCTTTTGCTCAGCAACCTTTTCAAGAAGCTGGATAATCGTCGCCTGCTCGTTATAAGCGGGAATGATGATGTTCAGTTTGATCATTTCGTTGGATGACACCAGAAGGGTTAATTAAACCGTTTTTTAGCGCAAAAACCAGAAACGGCAAAGCACAATCCTCTTGCCCCGAGGCGCACTCGAGTAAATAAAAAGGCATACGGATTAGCTCCAACTCCTTGACTTTTCATAATTTTAGACCAGATTATAAAAAATTACTGACGCCTTAGGGGTCAGTGTCCGGGCGCTTTGATCAGGGCCCAAACGCGCTTAAGCTCGCTCATAATGTCAAGGAGGAGATGCCGCCATGTCGCGCCTATCCGGTTTTAACAGCCCACTGCTGCTGGGCTTCGATCACTTCGAACGCATCCTCGATCAGGCCTCTAAGGCGTCCGCCGAGGGATACCCCCCCTACAATATTGAACAATGTAGCGAAAACGAACTTCGCATCACTATTGCCGTTGCCGGTTTTACTATGGATGATTTGAGCGTGACGACGGAAGACAATCAGCTTGTTGTTCGCGGCCGTCGTGCAGAAGATGAGCGCGAACGGGTCTATCTACATCGCGGTATTGCTGCACGTCAGTTCCAGCGCAGTTTTGTGCTGGCCGAAGGCATCGAAATAAAGGGCGCCTCCATGGATAATGGATTGTTGCATGTTGAACTGGTGCGCCATGTTCCGGAACCGGAAATCCGCAACATCAAGATTGAAGCCGCTAGCGATAAAGGCAGCAACCCAAAGACCATCGAGGTCGATCCCTCGAGCTGACCCTAAATCTTAATTCAATTTTTCAGAAAATTCTCAAGCAGCCTGATGGGCTGTATCTGCGGTCAATAGAGCAAACAGTGCTTCTGACTGATCCGTACCGCGCAGTTTCTCACAAACCGTTTTATCACGCATCAGGCGCGACACACGAGCCAAAGCCTTAAGGTGGTCCGCACCAGCGGATTCGGGGGCGAGAAGAAGAAAAATAAGATCGACAGGTTGTTCGTCGATGGACTGAAAATCAATGGGCTTTTCCAAGCGGGCAAAAAGCCCATGCAGGGTATCTAACGAGGCCAGCTTACCATGGGGAATGGCAATACCATTGCCGACACCGGTCGTGCCAAGACGTTCGCGCTCCATCAAAACATCAAAAATGGCGCGCTCGTGCAGGCCGGTAATATCAGCGGCCTTTTTCGCCAGATCCTGAATTGCCTGCTTCTTGGAGGTCGCGTGTAAATTGGCAACAACGCTTTCCGGTTTTATGAGGTCCTGAATTTCCATCGATCTTTCCTTAGGTCTTGCCCACGAGGCAAACTTTTAAGATTTCTCGGCGTCGCTGGGATCAATCCAGCCAATATTGCCATCGTCACGGCGATACACAACGTTCAGTCCGCCATGGGCGCGATTTCTGAACATCATGACCGGCGTGTGTGCCAGGTCCATACGCATGACGGCCTCGCTAACGGTGAGGGTTGCAATATGATGTGTCAATTCGGCAACGATGGTCGGCTCACTTACTTCCGGTAGTTCATCTTCGCCCTCAGAGGCCAAAATAGAATACTGGGCCATAACCAGCTCATCATCACTGGGACCATTGTGGTGGTGATTGCGAATACGGCTTTTATAGCGGCGCAACTGCTTATCTATGCGCCCAAGAGCCCCATCGAAAGCACCATAAGCATCATTGCCGTCGCTGCCGGCTTGCATAATCATGCCACGCCCTGCGTGGACAGATATATCGGCGCGAAAACCATGACCTTCTTTGGAAAAAACAACCGTCGAGTCGAGAGCCTTCTCGAAATACTTTGTGACGGAACTTTGTAATTGACTCTCGGCATGCCCTCGAAGAGCGTCTCCGACGTCAACATGTTTGCCTTTTACTGATATTTCCATGAAGTCGTGCCGTCCAGCCTGTTAGACCATTCAGCTTTCCATACTGTTCTTAGAAACGATACTTAAACGGGATATCTCAATAACACCGTCCTAAATTTGCTTTGGCAAAGACCATATACAGTACCAAATAGCAACGAAGGCCCGGAACCTAGAGGCCCTTCTCGCTGCTGTCAATAGTTTGCATTACGAAGTTTTGACTTCTACCAACAGGCCTTTCTTCAGAGTCCTGACTTTTTTTCACGACGCCGCTGAACAGAAGATGCAAGGCCCAGGGCTTCGCGGTATTTCGCCACCGTGCGCCGCGCCACATCTATGCCTTCAGCATTTAAAATACTGACGATCTTATCGTCTGAAAGTATTTTATCGATAGCTTCCTCATCGATCAATGTCTTGATGCGATGACGCACAGATTCCGCCGAATAGGAATCGCCACCCGAAGCGCTGGCGATGGCCGCCGTGAAAAAATATTTAAGCTCGAAAATACCCCGTGGAGAAGCAATAAATTTGTTGGAGGTAACCCGCGAGACGGTGCTTTCATGCATATCGATAACATCAGCTATGTCGCGCAGGACCAGAGGACGCAAGTGCTGGACCCCTTTGGCAAAAAAAGCATCCTGCTGGCGGACAATTTCGCTCGCCACTTTTAGAATCGTCGTTGCACGTTGATGCAAGGATTTCACCAACCAGTTCGCCGACTGATAACACTCATTGATATAACGCTTATCTTCTTTTGATCCGGCGACAGAGGTAATGGTCGCAAAATAAGTATTGTTGACGAGCACCCTGGGCAAGGTCTCACTGTTCAGCTCAATAATCCAGCCACCACCCGGTTGCGCTCGCATGATGACATCCGGCACAACCGGTTGCATCACCGTGTCTTCGAAAGCCTGCGCCGGTCTTGGGTCCAGTTCCTTGATCTCGGCGAACATGTCAGCGATGTCCTCAGCATCGACACCGCAGATGTCAACCAGCGCCGAAACGTCACGCTTTGCCAACAGCTCCAGATTATCAAGCAAGACCTGCATGGCCGGATCTAACCTGTCCAAGTCCCTTAATTGCAGAGCCAGACATTCTGATAAATCCCGGGCGAACAGACCGGGAGCATCAATGCCCTGTAGTTTTTCCAAAACCCCTTCAACCAGCTCAATAGTACATTCCAAGTTCTCGGCTATCTGTGCCAAATCACCGCTGATATATCCAGAATCATCAAGCATATCAATTAGTTGTGTGCCAATCACTTTTTCGATGGGGTCCCCAAACGACATCGCCATCTGTGAATTCAGGCGCTCGCGCAAAGAAGTGTTATCGGTAATTGTTTCTTCAAGGTTGGGCATAGCCCCCATAAAGTCCGTTGCCCCGCCGGGCCCGGAATCCGCGAAAGCTGGCTCAGCAAGGTTGGCCTGGGCAATTTCCGATGCGCTCGCCTCATCCGTATTCCATTCATTATCCACATCCACATCCATGTCGCTGGTAATGACGTCGGAATCCTTTCCCGTATCACTGAAATCAATGGCATCCAGGCCACCGTCTTCCGGAGTGCCTTCAGCCATTTCATCAGATAGCTCAGCCGCATCATCAAGCGGGTCCATGGTTCCGCCATCGTCGCCTTCATCGCGTTCAAGCAGGGGGTTTTCTTCTAGTTCCTGCTCCACATAATCGAGCAATTCAAGATTGGAGAGTTGCAACAGCTTGATCGCCTGCTGTAATTGCGGCGTCATCACCAGAGACTGGCTCTGACGTAAATCAAGGCGGGGGGTCAACGCCATGTTGACACCCGCCTGTTTTTTAAGAGTGTGTTAGAGACTGAAACGGTCACCCAGATATACGCGCCTGACGTCCTCGTTTCCGACGATGTCGGAAGGCGCACCCTCCATCAACATCATGCCATCATGGATAATATACGCACGGTCGATGACATCCAGTGTCTCGCGAACATTATGATCCGTGATCAAAACACCAATGCCGCGATCTTTCAAATGGGCGACCAGTTCGCGAATATCACCCACAGCAATGGGATCGACACCGGCAAACGGCTCATCAAGCAGTATGAAATGAGGATTGGAGGCCAGGGCGCGCGCGATTTCGACCCGGCGACGCTCGCCACCGGAAAGGGCCAACGCCGGAGTCCGGCGCAAGTGAGTAATCGAAAATTCTGCAAGCAAGGCGTCCAGCATGGCTTCGCGGCTCTCGTGAACGGGTTCTGTTACTTCAAGCACCGCGCGAATATTATTTTCCACAGTCATACCCCGGAAGATAGAGGCCTCCTGCGGCAAATAACCAATCCCTAAGCGAGACCGGCGATACATGGGTAAGTCCGTAATATCCTGGCCATCAAGAAACACGGTCCCGTAATCCAGGGGGATCAGTCCCGTAATCATATAAAAGCAGGTGGTTTTTCCGGCACCGTTGGGACCCAACAAACCGACGACTTCACCACGTTGAATAGACATACTTGCCCCACGCACGACCGGGCGCTTCTTGAAACGCTTTCCCAGATTGGTCGCATGCAGCCCACGATCGGCATTTTCGCTTATCAAGCGTGGCTTACCCTCGGTATCAAGATCGCCACCGATTGGCGCCATATCGTGAATGTTTGTCGGATCGTCTTGCATCAGTCTCGTTTGCCCATGTCTTTATACGTGTCTATATATAAGTTAACTTAATCTACCCTAGGTCTGCACCCGTAAAGAAACGGTTTAGTTCTTTTTTGTTTTTTTGCTACCAAGATTAAAGACGCCGCCGACTTGTCCACCGGCCTTGTTTGCGCAACTGAACATTTTTGAAACGCCTGTGTTCATATTAACTTCAGCCTTGCATCCATCAAGCTGATTGCCATCCTGGGCTATTTTAACTGAACCGGTCAGTACGGCGATACCACTTTCCACATTATAGACGCCGCGCTGGGATGTTGCTTCTTCCTTCACTGTTTTAATGGCGACGTTATCGAAAGCTTCAACCCGGTGGACGGCACTTTTTCCAGCCTTGTTCTTTTTAAAGTAGGCAACAATGACGTCTGCTTTCAGATTTTTTTCATCGCTGAAAACCTGTGCATTACCACGAGCGACCGCCATTTGTTTGCGTTCCCAGTATTCAATCTGTTGGTCGGCAATCACCTCATCGCTTGGCGTTAACAAGCGAACATCCTTGCCAGTGAGGACCAAAATAGCGTTATCAACATCGTAGACGCCCTTGTCTCCATAGGCGGTTTCACCGGGGGTTACAATTCGCACATTGCTGGTCACATCCAGACGCCATATTTCTGTACCGCCATCCGGTAATTTTCGATAGAAGGCACGAAGTTCATCCCCGTAAACGGTAACTTCGCCACGTATGGCGCGCGCGTTTCCACGCGCCAGAAAAGTCAGACTATCTTGCTGCCATTCAATGCCATCATCCGCATAGACTTCAATAGGCGCATCAGAATCGCCTTTGCCAAAATTCAATCCCTGGGCCTGGACTGGCGACAAAGCGCCAGCCAAAAGAAAGGCCCAAGTCAAGGTTAACATTTTTACGAATCCGTAATGCTTTCCCGTCATTTCAAAGTTCCCCCGGCACCGGGATAAATCGTCAATTTTGACTTACCCGTGAAATAAATGGTCTTGCCTTTATCAACAAGACGAAAACCTTCAGCCTTAAGATTGCCGAATGGTCCCTGGCCTTCAACAGAAACCGTGCCGCTGGCGGTTCCTTTCGTCAAATCTATTTGCGCACTCTCCGTACGGAACTCATACCCTGAATCATGAAACAGATTAACATGTTCATTCAGGACCAGAGTTTCGTTCTGGCGCACATATATTCCGCTTTTCGCGGTCACCACAAGCCAGGAGCCATCTTCAAGAGAGATGTCTGCCTTTGGCATTTCCAATTCGACACTTTTATCAGCATTCAACAAATTTTTGGCAATATCGGCGGTAATGGCAAAGGTCTGACGATCCTTGTCAGCACCCTGAAAACGCGGATTAATCATAGCCGGGTCTTCAACATTACCAACTTTCAAGGCCGTGAAGCCAATGCTGAAACGGGTATCATTTAACTTCAAATAAGGCCAGGCGACAACCAGCACAATCAAGGCCAGGGCAATAACCGGCAGCAAAACCTTCATCATTGTGACAAAGCGTGAGTAGGGACTGACAGGCTGTCCGTGCAAGGCGTTAGGACGCCCAATACCGGTCCCATCGCCGCTTGCCAGAGCCGTTTTTGGAGTCGTCTGAACGCTCATTGATTGCGTCCCATAAGTTTGTTTTCCTTCAGGCAACACCGGCACGCAAACAATCATGAATGTGAATAATGCCAACAGGCCGATTGTCCTCAACAACGAACAGTGTCGTTATGGACTTGCTATTCATTGTTCTGAGCGCTTCATTGACCAGCGCATCCGGACGAATGGAGGAACCGCCTGCCGTCATCACCTGACCGGTCAGTCGCGTCATCAATTCCGGGCCCATATGACGGCGTAAATCACCGTCCGTAATAATTCCCTGCAACGCGCCATCGCTTGCGACAACCCCAAGACAGCCAAAACTTTTTGCGGTCATGACCAGTATTGCTTCTGACATGGCCATATTGTCGGGAACCAGTGGAAGCTCATCACCCGTGTGCATGACATCGGCAATTTTTTGCAACTGGTCGCCCAGCTTTCCACCAGGGTGGAAGACATGAAAATCATCGGGCGAGAAACCTTTTCTCTCCAACATAGCGACCGCAAGAGCATCGCCCAGGGCCAACATTGCCGTCGTCGATGTGGTCGGTGCTAAGCCCATGGGACAGGCCTCGCTTAGGTCCGGCAACACCAAAGCAACGCTCGATGCTGCGGCAAGCGCACTTGCCTTTGAGCTGGTGATGCCCACAAGGGGGATATCAAATCGTTTGGTATAGGCCACCAGATCTGCCAGCTCCGCCGTTTCACCGGAAAATGAAAGGGCAATAACAACGTCGCCCGGGGTAATCATACCCAGGTCGCCATGACTGGCTTCACCGGGATGAACAAAAAATGCCGGGGTGCCTGTTGAGGCCAGGGTCGCCGCAACTTTGTGGGCAATATGACCACTTTTTCCCATGCCGGTAACAACAGCGCGGCCGGGCATGGCCGAAAGCAGGTCAAGGGTTTCGATAAAAGACTCATCAAGGCTGTCAGAAAGCGCCTGCAATCCTTCTCTTTCCAGTCGCAGTACTCTTTTAGCCGACTCTAACAGATCGTTTGCCAGTTTGCTTTTTGTGGCGGTCATCTTAATTGGTCATCATTTTCAAACAAGGTGGAGGGGCGTGAAATTGCCATGCAATTATGATGCCCTCGATAAGATGATTATGGGGCCAACGCATTGATTCGTCAATAAAACCGGGGAGGCAGGATTATAGATTGATTAGTGGTGGAAGATATCCAGATCGCCCCATCCGTCCAGGTCCAGTGCGGTGCGGGTCGGCATGAAGTTCAGGCAAGCCTCAAGATACTCCGTGCGACCTTCACGCTGAAGCATGTCATCAAGAAGGACGCGAATTTGATGCAGGTATAAAACGTCAGAGGCCGCATAGACAATCTGCTCGTCACTAAGTTTATCATTGCCCCAGTCAGATGACTGCTGGGCTTTCGAAAGTTCAATACCCAACAATTCCCGACATAGGTCCTTGAGGCCATGACCATCCGTATAGGTACGCGCCAAATGAGAGGCAATCTTGGTGCAATATATAGGCTGACAGACCACATCCAGATATTGCCTGATGATCGCCACATCAAAGCGGGCATAATGAAATATTTTGGTTTTCGACGTATCGCCCAACAGGGCTTTCAGGTTGGGGGCTAAATAATCGTCATCGGCATCAAACTTGACGAGATGGGCTGTGCCGTCACCCGCGGACAATTGAACAACACAAAGACGATCGCGGTGATTATTCAGGCCCATGGCCTCCGTATCAACCGCAATAACATCACCAAATTCAACACCTGCGGGAATATCCCCCAGGTGGACATCAATGGTTGCGTCTTTGGCGTTCTTTGGCGTCACCTGAAATACTCTCCAAAACTCGACTACGTAAACGACAGAAATGCTGCCCAGGAGATATGTTAGTCCCCCTATTAAGGCATCAGGTTAGAACTATTTTCCAACACTTTCAGCACCATAGGAATCTTGATGTTCATTGTAAACAGGCATCTGTGGTTGGCCAATCATGAGACTTATTGATGACACTTCACATACAGGCATGTGATAACGTCTGGCAATTGACAACTTGGTTGGAATATTGGCGACATTGACACAAGATCAAGGCATAGCAGCGTTAGAGGCAGGCAATTTCGCCGACGCAATTGTGATCCTCGAGGCGGCGGCTGAAGCTGCTCCTGAAAATGGTGCCATCCGCTATAATTTGGCCCAGGCACTTCGTCATGTTGGCCGTGAAGGCGATGCGATCATTCAATTAACTGACGCCCTGGCCTGTGATCCAGAACTCATATCAGCTGCCCAGCTTCTGAATTATCTTCTTACCTACCTTCAGCTTCGTGATCCTGGCGGCATTAATGCGGTCGGGCTTGCCGCGGCATTCAATTTCAACAAAGTTGATCATCAAGTTCTCGGCTACACGTCTCTGTCCTACCTGAAGCATTGCACAGCACTTGGTGACGCGCTGATGCAGGGCCGGGTACTTGGTTGGGATGCGGCGGCCAAATGGCTGCTGTCGTCAAAAGGTAAATCGGTTCTACGCGATCCCTTGTTGCTGACAACCTTAAGCACCACCGCCAACACTGATCTGGATGTTGAAGGTCTGTTGACGGCTGTTCGTCGGGCAATTTTATTGGCCCCGTTGAAGGATACATTGCGTAAAAGGCATATCCTTGAATTCGCTTGCGCCCTGGCCCGCCAATTGGAAATCAACGAATATGTCTTTGCCGTTTCTATAGATGAACAGGAGCGTTTTGAAGACATCATCGTTAATTTGCCTGGCCTTCGCGACGGATCGCGGGCGGCGGCAGAAAATTTATTACTAAAAGCGCTTTATGCTCCCTTATGGGAGCTCCTGGGCGAAGCTGGCAAAGACATCGATGGTCGGACAATCAAGCCGCAGGTTTTGGCCAATCAAATCGCCGACCACATGGCAAAAAGATGTGCCGAGGCAAAAGCCGCACAGGGCATAGACGCTTTAGGTTCTATTAAAGATAAAACGTCACAAAACGTTGCTCAACTATATGAGGAAAACCCCTATCCGCGTTGGCTGAGCCTACACGCCCCGTCGGCGTCGGGACGCCGCAATCAACTCATTAAACATTTCACGGAAATTGATCGGGCCTTCATGGATGCCCCTTTCAAGGTATTGATCGCCGGATCGGGCACCGGTCAGCAGGCAATAGACGCCGCCCTTGGCTACGGACAGGAAGCGTCGCTCACGGCAATTGACATCTCACTGGCCAGTCTCGCCTACGCCAAATACATGGCTAACCAATTTGCAGTCAGAAACCTGCATTTCATACAATGCGACATCCTCAATGCAGGTTTGCTGGACGATGTCTTCGACGTCATTGAAAGTGTCGGTGTCTTACATCACATGGAAGACCCTTGGCGCGGGTGGAAGGGCCTCATCGAGAAGTTGCGACCAGGAGGACTCATGAAAATTGGGCTCTACAGCCAAGCCGCCAGGCGCTCAATTGCCAGCCTTCGCCGCGACATCAAGGCACAGAATTTACGCGGCGATGAGCAGACGATCCGCGCCTATCGCCAGGACATCATCGCCTTGGGCGATGAAGGGAAAGGCGCCTCATTAAGACAATCAGCCGATTTCTACACCCTCAGTAACTTTCGGGATTTAATGTTCCATGTAAGCGAATGTCATATGATGATTCCTGAAATAGCCGCCTTCATGGCGACTAACGATTTGACCTTTCATGGTTTCCAAATGCCTCTTGATATTGCGGATGGTTATCCTGAAGGCGATAACAGTTTTAATCTTGAATATTGGCAGGATTTTGAAGAGGCACACCCGAACACTTTCAAGGGTATGTACGTTTTCTGGTGTCGCAAGACTTAATCATTGGGGCGATTATGGGACATTTATAGTGGCCCTGAAGTTCCTGAGGAACAGGTCTTGTAGAATATAATTGTTGTCTCTGGCATAGATAATTAAGAAATATTTGTGGTTCGCAGCAGGGTCTACCTTCCATTACAGACACAAAGACCACCCTTATTCACAATTTCAATTCTCCTTATGTTAGTCTTCAGTCAAATATACTTCACTTCACTTCACTTCACTTCACTTCACTTCACTTCACTTCACTTCACTTCACTTC
>Ga0055584_100001010_pt1 | contig 27260 bp, 25 predicted proteins | sample OSDHelmetaG_FD_58716 | JGI IMG/M metagenome (GOLD analysis project Ga0055584, IMG submission 58716) | Pelagic marine sediment microbial communities from the LTER site Helgoland, North Sea, for post-phytoplankton bloom and carbon turnover... | ecosystem: Environmental > Aquatic > Marine >...
TCTTCACGAGCCCCGACCCTGGCACAACCATGGCCCCGACACCCTCGACAACCTTACGCCCTTTTGCGACCGCAGCAGCCGCCCGCATATCTTCAATTCGGCCGTTCGTGCACGACCCGATGAACACACGGTCGACTTTGAGATCTTGCAGAGCAACGCCAGGAGTCAGCCCCATGTACTCTAATGACCTTTCTACAGCTTTGCGTTTATCTGGGTCTTCATAATCAGCGGGGCTAGGAACAGCTTCCGTGATCGGCGCAGAATCTTCGGGGCTTGTCCCCCAAGTCACGCGCGGCGCGATTTCTGGCCCATTCAAGATAATTTCTTGGTCAAATACAGCGCCATCATCGGTGGCCAAAGACCGCCAATAGGCAACAGCACGATCCCAGCTTTCTCCTGAGGGGGCATAGGGGCGCCCCTTAAGGTAGGCAAACGTCGTATCGTCAGGCGCCACCAAGCCACTACGCGCACCGGCTTCAATCGTGAGATTGCAAAGCGTCATACGGCCTTCCATCGACAACGACCGAATTGCTTCTCCCGCATACTCAATCGCATAGCCGGTGCCGCCAGCCGTACCGAGCTTTGCGATAACCGCTAGGGCCAAGTCCTTGGCCGTGACGCCGAGCGATAAACTGCCATCAATCGTGACACGCATAGTTTTTGATTTACGCATGATGTGGCATTGGGTCGCCAAGACATGTTCGATCTCGGACGTCCCGATACCGAAAGCCAACGCGCCCATAGCCCCGTGCGTCGATGTGTGAGAATCCCCGCAAACCAATGTCGAACCAGGAAGCGTGAATCCTTGTTCCGGCCCAACAATATGAACAATGCCCTGTCGGCGATCCGCCAGTTCGATGTAAGGCACATCAAATTCAGACGTGTATTCAATCAGCGCCGCCAATTGCGCGCGCGCTTCTGGATCGTCAATTTTTTCTAGGCGATCTGGAGTCGTTGGCATGGCGTGATCGGGCATAGCGAGTGATGCGGTTGGGCGGTGCACTCTACGTCCAGCGTCACGCAACCCCTGGAAGGCTTGAGGACTAGAAACCTCTTGGACCAAGTGCCTGTCTATATAGAGCAAGCATTGGCCGGTTTCTGATTCATGAACAACATGTGAATCCCAAATCTTGTCGTAGAGTGTCTTGGACATTTCTTACCTTTATGTGCAGCACTGAGTTTTCCAGTGCCCTTTATTATTGTGCTGACTTTTGAATGCCTTCCTTTTGAGTCGGCAAAGGAAAAATTTCATCTAGCCCCTTAGAGCGCCCCGTCTCGGTAACGACTCTCGCATGTTGCCGTCTCAATTGCCGAGGTTCTGGCACACCACAGGAATGTGCGATCACACCGACTTCATACCGAACGGTTTCCGCATACCGCCTGACTCGCTCCGCTTTATCCTTCGGATTCAGACCTTTCTGAAGCCGCTTGTCGTGAGTCGTAATACCAGTCGGACAGGTATTCTTATTGCACTGAAAGGCTTGGATGCAGCCGAGGGCAAACATAAATCCGCGGGCCGAAGTGATGAAATCAGCGCCGGCGCACAACGCCCACGCAATTTCCGCCGGGTTAATCAATTTCCCACTGGCGATCAGCTTAATCCGCTCTTTCAAACCGTACTCACGCAACTTATTCGCAACTGCGGGTAAGCTTTCAGACAAAGGCAAGCCCATGTAGTCCATCAACGCGGGTGGCGCCGCACCCGTGCCGCCATCAGAGCTATCGATGGTGATGAAATCAGGCGCACGGTCGATACCGCGTTCAACGATGGTTCGGCACAACTTGTCCATCCATTCGTATCCGCCAACCACCATCTTAAAGCCTGCAGGTTTGCCAGTAACGGAGCGAATATGCTCGATCATATCAAGCAAGGCTGGAATGCTATCAATCTCGGGATGTCGATTGGGGCTAATAGAAGATTCCCCAGCAGGAATGCCCCGAATCTCAGCAATCTCTTTAGAAACTTTGGCCGCCGGAAGAATGCCACCCTTACCAGGCTTAGCGCCTTGGCTGATCTTGAGCTCAAACATTTTGACTTGGTCGTGCGCGGCTACGGCGCGCAGTTTCTCATCACTCAGAGCACCGTGTTCGTCGCGCACACCGTATTTTGCAGTTCCAATTTGAAACACAATATCCGCGCCACCTTCCAAGTGAAACGGCGACAGGCCGCCCTCACCCGTATTCATCCAGCACCCTGCCATACGCGCGCCATTCGAAAGCGCGCGAACGGCTGGTTTAGAAATAGCGCCGTAGCTCATCCCAGAAATATTAAATAACGACTTCGCTTCGTAGGGCGTCTTTGCCAAGGGCCCAATCGTCACGACGGCTGACTCAACCGCGTCTGTTTCTAATGTCGGGTACGGTGTGCTGACAAAGAAGACATTGCCAACACCACGGATGTCGCGCGTAGACCCAAACGCTGTGGTGGTATCAACACCTTTGGCCGCGCGATACACCCAGGACCGTTGCGACCGATTGAAGGGCATCTCTTCACGATCCATAGCAAAGAAGTACTGGCGAAAGTACTCACCAAGCTCTTCAAAGAGATATCGGAAGCGACCAATGACAGGATAGTTGCGCCTAATCGCATGTTTGGTCTGGGTTTTGTCTACAACGTACATAAACAAAACGGTAATGAGGCCAACGCCGATCAAAAGAATCAATGCGAAGACGAACAACTCAACAAATGCATAAACTGTTGAAGTTGCGATATCTTGAATTAAAGAGTTCATATTAAATCCCCAGCCACTGCCCCTGGGTCGTTAAAGATCCTTATAAAGCGGTACACCTAAGAGTACGACCGACGGAGAGGAATTACCATGACAACGAACGCTGTGACCGTAGAGCGCGACGGCCCCCTGGCTCGAGTTCGATTTAATCGAAAAGGCAGTTTGAACGCTTTTGACCAGGATACGATCCTCGCGCTCACGGATATCGCCCTTGGATTTCAAAGGGATCTGGATATTCACGCTGTAGTTCTAACGGGCGCTCCTGACGTCTTTTCTGCGGGAATCGACCTCAAAGATGGACGGATGTGGCAGCAAGAAAGCATGTCAGACCTGGAAAAACGCGAGATTTTCTATCGCGGGGTTCGTCTGTGCCAGGCCTGGGAGGACATGCCGCAGGTCACCATTGCCGCCATGGAAGGATTTGCTATTGGTGCGGGTTGTGCCCTTGCCCTGGCCTGCGACTTTCGAATCCTAGCCAACAACGCATTTCTTCTCGTGCCCGAAGTCAAAATCGGCCTCAATTTACAGTGGGGCGCTTTGCCGCGGTTAATCACGCTTGTCGGCCCGGCCAAAGCCAAACGCATCTGCCTCATGTGTGAGCGCCTGCCGGCAGACGGAGCGCTAGATTGGGGTTTGGTGGACGAAATTGCCCCTCAAGGCCAAACAGTCGTGCGTGCAGAAGAATGGGCACAAAAAACGCTCGCCATGCCAGCCGCGACCGTGCGTATGGTTAAAGAAGGAATCAACGCAACGGCGAATGCCTTGCACAAAGCCTCATCCTTTGCCGATGCGGACCAAAGCCAGTTATCAGGTGCTTTTGAGGAAGCTGTTGCGGCGCGCGATGCCTTCACGAGCAAAGGCTAGAACGCAGACATTATCCGCGCATAGACAACCCGACCGCGTGGATCGTGCACCTTTGAGTCGAACCCCACGTTCGTGTTGACCGGCGGAGGGTCCTTATCAAATAGGTTCGTGACACCAAGAACAAAAATTGGGCCATTAGTTTCAGCCCGCCCCGATCGGTTCAACGAATACCGCACCTGGGAATCAATCGTCGCGTGGCTTTTGATTGGCACACTGCTTTGATCATCCAAGTAACCAGAAACTGTTTTAAGGTACGACGCAAAACCGACCGCGCCCTTCGACCAATTAACACCCAGTGTTGTTTTCCATTTTGGCAGAGAGCGTGCAAACGTGCGGAAGTTACGGCTGCCGGATACATCACGCGCGACAGCGCCCAAGGCTTCTTGAATCACGTACTTGTTGATGTAGGTCATATCCGCAGACAGCGCCCAATCATCCCCATAGGCACCATCGAATTCATAAGCAGCGCTAATGTCTAGGCCATCGGTTTCTACAGTGGGAGCGTTCACGTAGTTGGTGTCGACGCGCAGTATCTGGCCCGCCTCCCGAATAACGCGGGAATCAAAGGGATTGGCGTCAATGATCGCCTGCGCGTTCTCTTTAACAATGATATCGGTGTAATCGAATCGCCAATAATCGATGTCGAAGGAAAACCCAGTAACAGGGCGGAGTGTCGCTCCAAGATTGAACACATTAGCCTGCTCTGGCTTTAGCTCGTCCGTTCCGACGGTTCGAACACCGCGAAACACGAGGGACCCCGTCACAGGGTCCGATATATTTTGCAGCACCGTTTGTGATGAAAACTGCTGAAACACGCTGGGCGCTCGAAAGGACGTGCCGAAAGAGGCCCGCACGGACATCCAATCTTGCGGACGCCACGACATAGCAACCTTAGGGTCCGTCGAGTCAGGCCCGTTTTCGTATGATTCATGGCGCAACGCCAACTGCACGTTGAGTGAGTCCAAAACAGGGATATTCAGCTCACCAAACCCTGCAACAACAGTGCGTGCACCAGAAAAATCTGGGCCACCAATAAAAAATAGGTAGTTCTCCGCGTTAAACTGATCATCGAGATCACCATCAATTTTCTCCCGACGCACTTGGCTACCCACCGCGATCGAGACAGCGCCATTGGGTAGGTCGATCAGCGCCCCAGAGATATGACCATCAACGGTGAAAAGTGATGTTCGGTAGTCGTATGTGGCAAGGGATAGAAAGTCGTCAATAACGGCAGGGTCGTTGTACGTCGCATCGCCAGGCTGAGACAGAGCAGCCGATCCAAACGGATTAAAGAACAAATCATTATTCGGTCCACCGATTCCGTTCAGAGCCGCATCGAAGCGATCAACCAACGCATTGCCGATTTTCACAACATGTCGGTTGGCGCTATACGTCGCGGCGAGATCCCAATCCCAATGATCACGAATCGAGCCGCGCGCTCCACCAACCGCACGCCACGTCTCAGACCTATGAGTCACTAAGTTGACCGGCGCATCAGCACCGATTGGACGCCCCAAAAACAATGCCGAGGCCTGAAAGACGTTGCCGGGATTATTTGCCGGAACTGTCGCGAGATTTAGAATTGGGAAAGAGGGCGACGTGCCGCGAAGAACATTCGTATGGGCGTAACCGGCCTCTGCAAAAACCTCTATATCTTCTAGGTCAACTGAAGCGTTCGCAAAGGCAAGCCAACGTCGTTCGCGCGGAACCAAGTGATAATAAGGCGCGAAATCAAACGTGCAGGTTCCCAAGCCAGACCCAGGGTTAGTTTCATTGGGTGACCCACCTGCGGCAACACAATCCGGATCAATGATACTTTGCGGGTTATCCAATCCAGAGGGCAGGTCCGGAGAAACAGGCGACGGTTCCAATAATATAAACGCGCCTGGCTGTCCGAACCCAGAGAAGCCTTTGCCTTGCGTGTACGCTCGCTCTGGAGATGGCAACCAGGATCGTCGCAAATGACTAGTAGCGACCATCGCTCGCACGCGATCCGTCTGCAGGCCATAAATAGCCCGTAACGTTAAATCCTGTTGCGAGGATCGTGTCGTCGTCCCGAATTCACCTTCGACCTCCACCCCATCTGTTTCGGTTCGAGTGATCACGTTCACGACGCCCGCGACCGCGTCCGTGCCATACAGTGCTGCGGCTCCGTCCTTTAAAATCTCAACCCGCTCAACAGCGTTCAGGGGCGCGAGGGCGTTGAGATCAACAAACGCGGAACCATCATCAGCGACACCACCAGACACAGTCTGCCGCCGACCATTGAGCAAGACCAACGTCGAGTTCAGACCCAGCCCACGGAGGTTGAAGTTAGACGTTCCCGTCGACAGATTTTGGGTAAATACATCGGCATTAAACTCCGAGCCGCTATTGAATGGTAAGTAGCCAATAACGCCGGAGAGACCCGTTAGCCCAAACGCGGCCATATCATCAGCCGTCACGATGGTCGCCGGGGACCCACTAATGAGCAAATCGCGGTTGATGTATGAGCCGGTGACAATAACTTCTTCAATCGAGTCGGCTGCTCGCACAGACAGGCCGCCCCCGCTAAAAATGAAGGCCAGTGTAGCGGCGAAAAAACACCTAGAGAGCATCAAAGAGTCCCAACGAAATATACCCATCAAAGGGTATAAAAAAGTCCCAGGCTGCCTAAACTATGGCGAACATGAAGACCAGTAACGAATCTCCATTCTGAGCACAAACCTATCAGCCCACTTCCGCCAAGCGCACCGGAGGGCTAGGGTTTAACAATGACGATGCATAAACGAACAAAATACGGCCTTTTCGGGGCAAGCCTACTAGGCGCTCTAGGGCTGTTTACCTCATTGAACACGCCATCCGCAGAGACGATTCGAATTGGTCTACAAGTTCTCCCAACTGGTCTCGGAAATCCATTCGGATCATTCAATATACCGACTGCCGTTCCCTTGGACGCAATATTCGACGGCCTCACGATTATTGATGAAAATGGGGCGACGCAACCCGCTCTCGCCGTCCGATGGGAACGCGAAACACCAAACACATGGGTGTTCTATTTGAGAGACAGCGTTACGTTCTCAAACGGTGAAGTTTTCAATGCAACGTCCGTCACCTCTACCATTGAGACACTCTCGTCTGGACCCGCAGCAAGCACATCTCTCGGCACCACCATAAAACGGATGGGGATCATAAAGGCCGAAGCCCGTGGCCGCCTGACCGTTGCAATCACGACTCAAAAACCAGACGTTTTGCTCGCGCAATACATGTCAGCCCTTCGCATTCCCGCCCCGCAGGCTCTTGCTGATCTCGGCTTAGAAAAATTTGCGCGAGCGCCAATCGGCACCGGCCCTTATGCAGTAACCGACTGGGGGGAAGGCCGCGTTAAACTGACTGCCTTTACAGATTCCTGGCGCACACCAAAAGAAACAGGCCTCGAGGTTATTCAACTATCCGATGGAGCCGCGCGTCGACAAGCCGTCATATCTGGGTCCGTTGATATTGCCTTCAGTCTCGCACCAGAAGATGTAGATCCAATTGGGTTAGCGGGAGGCCGGCTCTGGGTCCGACAGGAACCGGGTGTGAACTTCCTCGCCTTTGTCACCGTCAAAGAGAGCCCCCTTCAAGATGTTCGTGTACGACGCGCTTTGAACCATGCCGTCAACAAGCAACGCATGATCGACGTCTTTATGGACGGTGCCGTTAAGCCCGCCAGCCAAATCGCCCACACCATGTCGTTTGGGTATAACGAGACTTTAGAACCCTACGCCTACGACGTAGACCTCGCGCGCAAACTAATGAGCGAAGCGGGATACGCTGAAGGTTTTGACCTCCCCATACTTCTGGTGCCCGGTGGCTCCGCGAACTCGCAGGATTGGTACCAACAGATCGCCAATGATTTGACTCAGATCGGTGTCAAAATGGAAATAAGGGCAACCCGACTACCGAACTATTTTGATTATATGTACAACGGCGGATGGCCCAGCCTTGGCTTCGCAATGTCGACCTACACGTTCGATCCAATTGCCGCCTATCGTATCCGATCTTGCTCCTGGCAGAATCCATATCACTGCGATCCAACGATCATGCCATTGATCAACGATGCGCGTGCTGCAACCACATCTGAAAATCGACGGACACGAACCGGCGATGTCTTAGAGCATGAGTTTCACAACCCACCAGGAATTTTCTTGTGGCAAAATGTTTCGTTTGAAGGACTCGGCCCACGGGTACAAACCTATTGGTCAGGGGCCGACACCCTTCGGGTCGAAGACATAACCCTGACCCCATAAGGCGTGTTAGACAATATGGTTTGGCGCAGTGTCTGGAACGCCAAACCCAACATCAATCCAATTCGCTTTTTGCTTGTTCTTGTACTTGGCTACACCGTCTTGATGACCGTCCAGAGGGTCTATCAACTGACTGAACGAACAGAAGCGGGGTGGGCGGTCGAGATCAACGGTCAAGGGTAGCAAAACAGCTTCCATTTGAAACGACAGGCCAGATCGAGCGACAAACTCCGAGACCTCAACCATCCCACAGGGCTGTTCGACGACATGCCTTGAATTCGCTCGAAGACTAATCGTGGCTTGCTCAGACAAATCACCGCCAAACACTTTGTTGGTATAGTCTCCGCCCCACAACTCGACCAACGCCGTTCCCATAAAGCGAATAACCGGCCCTTCTTCCGTGAGCTCAAGAATGAAAGCGTTCGGCATCAGCCTCGGAGCGTGCTGATCAAGAAACGCTCGTGTATGAGGAATTTCACCGTTTTCTCTCAGATCATTCCAGCTTTGATAGAACGCCCGACACGACTCAGTCGCGATCACGTTAACAGTTTCCAACCGGCGCCCCCCGCATTGTGGTTGGTTATCTCGAAACACTATTCTGTGTTGTATAGAAAGATGTTTCAATTGAGCATGCAAAGATAGACACATGATGACAGCAGGTACACGCCGTGAACATTGATAGAGAGTTCGTAAGGTTAGACGAAGGTCTTGTGCACATCCGCACGTGTGGCGACCCGAATTCTGCACATCTTCCCGTTTACATTGTCCATCCGTCACCAGCATCAGCGCGTGGCATGGAACCCATAATGCGATTGTTCGGTGAGACTCGTCGCGTCATCGCGCCAGACACGCTCGGGAACGGCGATTCAGCCGCGCCATCAGAGGATGCACCTGAGATCACATACTTTGCAGACAGCGTGGTCCGCCTACTTGATAAACTTGGCATAGAGAAAGTGGATTTTTATGGCAGCCATACGGGTGGGCGCACAGGGTGTGAAATGGCCGGCCGTCATTCAGACCGAGTAAGACGCGTCGTGATCGATGGGCTTGTCGAATACGACGCCGACTTAAAAGCACAGATTCTAGAAAATTACGCGCCAGCCATCACGCCAGACGACCATGGCGGCCATCTCCCCTGGGCTTTTCAGTTTGTCCGCGATCAAGCCTTCTTCTTTCCCTATTTTATGCGTGACTCTGAACATATCCTTGGCAATCCAGGTCGCACGCCAGAACACCTCCATGCGCATACCGTCGATGTCCTCAAAGGGCTGACCACCTACCAAAAGCCCTACCTCGCAGCCTTTCGGTACCCGGCGCGTGAACGCATGCCAAAAATCAAGGTGCCAACCCTCGTCATGGCAGGCGAAAGTGATCCACCACCGCTTATTACCGGGACAGCAGAAATGGCAGCGCTCTCAGATCTTGCAGACATGATTGTCGTTGGTCGTGATCCGGCCGAAAAAGTGAACGCCGCCACGGCATTTTTTGACAAACCATAGTTACACGAACAAAGGAAAATTTATGAGCACGTCCGCCAATGACCGCCCCAGCGGCCCCGGCCTTATTTTTGGACCTGGCCCAGAAGGGTGGTGGGATTCTGAACGTGTTTCGTGCCCCAAAGTCATGCGTGGCGAAGATGGCGTGTGGCGTATGTGGTATTACGGGCGCGACAAAACCTTTGACCGTAAAATAGGCCTTCCCACAGGACGCGTTGGTCTCGCGACTTCAACAGACGGCATCAACTGGGAACGGGTTCGAGGTCCGGGTGTCATGGGATCCGTTCTAGACCCACACCCAGACCCGTAACGCTTCGACTCATCCCATGTCGGCGTCAACGACGTTCACTACGAAAACGGCCTTTACTGGATGTGGTATTTCGGTGGCAATCAAGCCATCAACAACGTCCGTGGCTTTGAAGTCAAAGGCTTCCCTATGCGGTCTGGTGCTGCGGTATCCCGAGATGGGATTCACTGGACGCGCCTTGAAGGGCCATACAACGGAGCTCTTCTGGATTCCGGCAAGCCCGGTGACTTCGACGTGTTCATGGCCGCGTGGCCGCAAGTGATCCGCTGGGACGATGGCAGTTGGAGGCTCTACTACCACTCACTGGATTCCAACAAAGGGTACGTCATGGCCTGGGCCGAGTCCGAAGACGGCCTGCGCTGGGAAAAACGCGGCCCGATTTTTGGGGCTGGTCCAAAAGGCCGATTCGACGACTACGGTATCTCGACACGACAGATCATCAAGATCAACGGCCAATGGGCGCTGTTCTACGAGGGCTGCCAGGACGTTGGCACCAACCCGGAAGTGGACCGCCAGATTGGTCTCGCTGTATCCGACGATGGCATCACATGGGAGCGCGTTGATGGCCCCCACCCCAACAACTCGATCATTCCGCAATCCCCCAAAGGGTCAGGCCTTTGGGACCATCGCCTCGGCTGCCCATGGGTCGTACCCATGGATGATGGCTCATTGCGCCTCTACTACATCGGGTCCAATGAACGAGATTCAGACGGGGGCAGCGAATTAAGCAGCACGCACCAAATCGGCATGGCCGTCAGCGATGGCGACATTACCAAGTGGGAGCGCTGGACTGCCTAATCCAAAAATCGCTAAAGCCGGTCAAGAGCAAGATCAGAAACATCACCCGCCCAAGCGTTATCCAATAAATCTTTGGTGTATCGTGCTGCCGTATCGTCACCCATAGCCGCATAAGTTTCGGCAAGGCCGAACAACGCGAGGCCATTGTTAGGCGCATCGATAAGGCTGGCCTTCAACGCCCGTTCCGCATCTTCGTCTCGACCAACAGCCAAGTACGCGGCACCCAGGGATTGGCGAACCGGATAATACCAATAGGGCGGTTCCATATAATTAACCGTGTCTTGCAATGAAACACCCGCTTCAAAGTAACCTACGGCAGACTCGTGGTCACCACTTGCCTGGGCAATTCGTCCGAGCGCGACGTTTTGTGCGATCGACAACAATGTCGGCGCAGGAATACCGCTACCAACCAACCCTCTGAAGTTTGCTTTATCGCTTACGGCCGCGATGGCATCGACTTCGATTAAAGCCGCATCGGCGTCGCCATAGCGAGCGAAGGACACCGCGCGAGCATAGTGCCATATCGCCTTAACGTATGGCGCATCCATGCCCGGGTCGGGCAAGGCCATGATTTGATCGTGCGTGCCGAACTCCGCATAGGTGAACAACGGCGACACCTTTACGGGCTGGACACCCGGAACAGCCGTAGCGAGAGACATCGGGATTAGCGCGTCGAGCTTAGCCGCATATTCCAAACTCCGTGCCCGATCGCCCGCCATGTGCGCCGAGACCAAAACGAAGTGGACGTTATGTGGGTAATAACCGAATTGATACATGCCGCCTTGCATAGACTCGGGACGCTGGAAATACGCTTCATCAACCTCCACCGCCTCTACATTGGTTTCTAGCGAATCCAGGTACCTGCCGATGCGGTAATAAATATGCGACGGCATGTGAACGATGTGCCCAGCGCCTGGCATCAACCCATGCAAATTCTCCGCATAGGGCACGACCTTCTCTGGCATCTGAGACGCTTCCAACAAATGAATGTAGAGATGGATGGCGCCAACATGAGACGCGTTGTTTGCCAAAACACCCTCAACTAAAGCGACAGCTTGGCCATTGCGCCCGGCCGGCGTACGCCCATTGGGTTCCCAATACACCCAGGGCGACTCGTTCATGATCGCATCTGCTGTGAGGACGGCAATTTCATGATTGTTCGGATACTGGGCCTGCACGTCGATCATCGCCGTCGCGAATGCTTTGTTATAAGGAGCAGATCGCTTGGCAGACTCTTCGCCATAGCGGTTGGCCAGCGCATCGATAAGCGCCCGCTCTTGCGGTGAGGCCTTATCGCGGTTATCGACGGCCCGGTCGAGAGCAGCCAAAGCCTGTTCCACCACATCTGGGGACATGGGTTGGTTAATATTGGGTCCTAAAGCATAGGCTTCGCCCCATGCACACAGAGCGCACTCCGGATCCAAGCTTTGTGCGGTTTGAAAAGAGCGCACCGACTCTGCGTGATTGAACGCATAGGCAAAGCGCAAGCCCTGATCAAAATAGGCCTGAGCCAACGGCGACGTGGACGTCATGGCGAACGTGAGAGTTCCCAGATCCGAATACAATGGCGCCCGTTCAGGGTCCGCCGAAGGGTCGCCCGCGGCTTGCGCCTGACTCATAGAGGCAGCGGCCAGAATTTGCCGAAGCCGACTCGGGCCCACCTGACCAGCAGGACCACACATAGCGCCACTGACGGCAGCCGGGCTAAACAATTCAGCCATCTTATCAGGTTGCGAGGCGCCTATCGGTTCTGGGCCTTCGCCCATAAGCCCAAAGCTCACTGCAAATGCAGCTGTCGAAAACATAAAGATGGCGCGCGTTGGTATCTGCATGGTCTGAAACTCCCCCTCGGTCGGGCAATTCTGATCGCAGGCGGACCGGCGATCAACTGAGATCTGAATGTGGCGGCAAAAACATACGGCGCGCTCTTTTGACCGCAAGGCCCGAAAATGCATGGCAGCCATACGCTTATTCTGGCAACGGTCGCACAAACTGGCGCGTTAGTGCACTTCCCGAAGGTGTGACCCGCGCATGCTCTCCAAAGTTTTGCCTTAATTGGCAGACACTATAAGCTTTGAGACATCGAAATCTTTGAGTTCCCCCTCACGCAAGCACACGGAGCTGGAAATGAAACTTTACCCACAAAGCATCGCGTTCGCCGCAGCAATAGCGTTCAGCTTAGCAGTGTCGCCCGCATCAGCCGAAACAGAAGATACGGACGAAGTAACGCAGCAGTGCATTAACTTGCGGTCTATTAAGCAGACGCCCGTCATCGACAACAAAACCATACTGGTCGAGATGAAAGGCAAGACCTACAAGCGGATCGATTTGCGCAACCGTTGTAGCGGCTTAAAAATTGAAGGCGGGTTTAGTCACGCAACATCAATCAACAAGCTCTGCATTCAAGACACATTGCGTGTCCTGAACTCCGGTGGAATTTGCATGATCGATAAGATCGTCGACATCACAGAAGAAGAAGCCAAAGCTCTTCGAAAGAGCTAAAGCGGCTATTTAGAACTTGGTTAAGTGTCTTCTGGCCCTACCGTGAAATACAGCAGCGCTGCATCCGTACATGTGAGAGATCGGCGCTGCGCACCGGGCGGGTTAAAGTTATAACACCCGTCCGTGTAAGCGTTTTCATCGGTACAACTCAAAGCACCCTCTAGCACAAACACTTCTTCAAAGCGCGTCAATGCCTCGCCATCTGCGCCAGACGTCCAGCCTGGCTTTGTCCGAAGAAGCACAGACCCTTCGCCCGTGTCTGGGTCGAGGCTGAGCACGAATCGCTGCGCATTCTCAATTTCTTCCCAAACCCCTACCGCTGGTTCAGCGTGATACACAACCCCACGTGCTGGCGGCTCAGAACAAACGTAATACGGAGAGAGCTGAACTGGCTCTTCGACAAAGTTAAAATCCAGCTCTTGGCCGACCCGCGATAGAAACCAAGACTCTTCTGGGACGGCACTCTTGAAACCGTGAACCGTTTCCGGCGGATGGAAACAATAAGACTGTGGCGTCAGCCACACCTGGCTATCGAAGGACATCCGACCCTTAACGATCAGCAGTTCTTCTGTCGTGTGGTGGTAGTGGGCGGCCCCTGGCGGATTCATACCCTCTTCTGGCTGCAACCGATTCAACGCTGTGCGTTCGCCCGTCTCCGGATCACGGCTAAGCAACTTGGAATAGATACCTGGTGGCCCGGGCTTAGCCCACGGCATTGCATTGGTATCAAGGAATGGGACGGGATCACGCATATCTACACCGATACTTCTTGTTTGCCATCAGAAGATGCCAGGCTATTGAGCTGGCCAAACAGCATCTCATGTTTTTCATGATACGAAGTTTACGGCCCAACGACCATCGTGCCACTCAAGAATTGTAGCGCCACCTTTAGAATGCTCATGATAGCCGTGCACACCATAGGCTGGGTTATGAAGATACGTTCCAGGCACGATAAGACGCGAATCGTCTGGCCCGATATCACCCTCTAGGCAAAATATTTCCTCATGGACAGGATGCCAGTTGGGACCCTTCCCCTCAAAGCCTGCCGGCACCGTCAACAACCTGGTATCAGCGCCCGTGTCCGGGTCTTCCCACAACACACGACGCGCAAAGCCATCAAGCCGAACACCATCAATAACAGGAACGATAGGCTCAACATCATAGGCCGATGTTAAGAGCACAGCCTCAGCAGAACTCGCCGGACCAATCGCCGCGTCATCAAAAATGACAATCAGCTCAGCCCCAACCTCAGACACCAGCCCGGGCAAATCCGCACCAGATGGAATGACAAAGAAACCACCCGCCACCAATACAGTGCCGCCAAGGGTTATTGTCCCAGAGAGCACAAACCCTTGTACCGTAGAGGATGCCGCATCGATAGCGACACCGGCATGACCCGGCTGCAAGCGAATAAGCACACTGCGCATAGAGCCATCATCTAAAGCTCTCAGTGTTTTACCGTCACAACCACTCAGCCACCCATCACCGACGTCATACCAAGGGATATCTGTGACTGGAAAGCATCGAGACAGATTATGAGAAAGAACCGGCAACATGGCTAAACCTTAGGTTCGGTCGAGAATTTCAAATGCGGCGCGTTCACCGGATTCCATAGCAGCCTCCATGCCGTAGTCGAGCCGCCGCGTATGCTCGCCTGCAAAATGCAGTCGACCGTGAGGGATGATCATGTCTCGGGCAAACTTGGTCACCTGGCCCGGCCCGAACATGGGGCTACAGCCCTGCTGCAACGGTTGACGGCCCCAAGAATGGAATCGCAATATTTCGACTTGGCCTTTCGACGCGGGGCGCAGCCGTGCCAACTCATCCACTAGAAACTGCGACGCAGCTTCAGGGGAAAGCGCAGCAACATGTTGGCCCGACCAGCCGGTCAACACAAACATGCCGCGATGCTCGCCCTCGCCTTTGTGATTATCGATTGCCCAAAACATGCGCACGGCACCATCTGAAAACAGCCCTGGCTCAAATCCATCCGCTTGCCAAAACGGCTCTTTAATCCGACAGAAGGCCCGGGTCGTCTCTGCGTACTTCAGCCGGTGAATGGCTTCGTATTGCGGCGCTGGCGGCTTTGGCCAAATCGAGACCATCCGTAAAACTGAAAAGGGTACTGCAGAAACAACAAAGCGCGCGCGATAGCGACCACCATCAATGGTGCGCACATCGACACCATCCTCTTCGACATCAATGGCCATGACCTGCTGACCCGTCAGTACCGCACCGGGCAGTTGGGATGCCATCGCCTGAGGCAGCACCGCTGTGCCGCCTTTGATGTTCTTGGGCCATTGTTCGCCCCCCTCAACAGAAGGAAACTGCAACTCCAGGGTGCCCCGCGTGCGCTCTTGAAATAGACGCAGAGCCGACACGCCATGCAGATTAGCGCCCAGTCCTGAAACCTCGGCAAGACGAATGCCCGCTTCTGATACGCCGTTGCGTTTGAGTAAGTCGTGAATTGACACGTCGTAATCAGCGAACTTCGGGTCCAGCCAATCATCCAACTCAACCAGTGGATTTAACTTCGCCAACATCGAAGACCCAAACTGCATCGCTGGAATGTTGCGTTCTTCTCCGACCAACATATTGACCGGGGAGTCTGCCCATTCATCCGCCTTGATATGGAGGCCATTAAGGTGCGCGGAGAACGGAAGCAGCTTTCGGTCTTCATCCAGCAGCTCAAGCCCCAAGCGATCGACGGCGTCGAGAACACGAGCGTAAGATCCGCTAATCTGCGAGGCACCCAATTCGATTGGCACCTCACCGGCATTCGTCTCCCAGGATTCTTCAGCAGACCAAACTCGCCCACCGATTCGCGAGCTGCCTTCCAGCACCATCACATCCAACCCTGAGTCGGCGAGAATTCCGGCCGTGTTCAAACCTGACAATCCGGCACCGATCACAACCACATCCACCTGCTCGTTCGCCCGGGCTTGGCGGGTGTGAACAAAGGGGCCGGCTGATGCTGCAAGGGTCGATGCGACGGCTGTCTTACCGAGAGCGCGGCGACTTAAGGCCTGAGGCATAATTATTCTCCGACGAAACACGGGGCCATACTCACCCCTTCAACGGAACCAATCATAGGACCACTGGCGCTTGACAGGGAAATGGAACCGAGCGCGTTCGCCAGTTGGTGAGCTCAGCCCAGACATTAGAGACTCAAAAATAAACCCGGAGACAGAGCTCCGGGTTTATTAAAATCGCGTAGATCAAATTAGGAACGGACTAGCTTATTCCTCTTTGCGAAAGAGAATTCGACCTCTTTGTGCCAGAATGAGTTGCTCACCGGTTACAGGGTCAAAATAACCTTCAACACGCTGACCATCTGGTGTCGTGCCGTAAACCTCCCAACAGCCGCCATCCGGCTTCATGCGACGAACCTCTTGCCAACCGCTCGCCACTAATTGCTGAGTGAGCTGCTCTTCCGTCAACCATTTCGACTGATCGACCTCTTCACATTCGTAGAGTCCCGATGCATGAGCCGCACCCGACACCATGAACACCATCGCAATCATAAACAGACGCACCATTTCTTCTTTCCTCCGTAATTAAACTCAAATGTTTGCAGGTTTTTTGGGATTCAAGGTCATCCAAATACGATACCCCTCCAAAAGCGCCAACGGAATGAACCGCGCCAGCGCCGGCCCCAGATTGTTATGAACAAATATCCAATGCACGAGCGTTGCAAGTGCAGCGGCGTAAACATATCGGTGGAGTGATTTCCACGACGCTCCAAGCTTGCGGACAGCATAATCATTGGACGTCAGCGCAAGCGGAATGAATATAAAAAATGCAGCCCAACCTGTCCAAATGCCTAACGCTGTGAATTCATCAAGCATCGCGCAGACACTGCCCATATCAACGACATAGAGCACAGTGTGAAATACGGCATAGATAAACGCGGCAACGCCGATATGACGACGCCGCTTCATCATCCACATCCAAAATCTATTGGTCGGAAACAGCATTCTCAACGGTGTGATCATCATGGCCAGAACCATGATCTGCGCAGCCGATTCCCCCGACGGGTGCAGAAGCAATTCTTCAGTGGTCTGCCCTTCGGGGCCAGTTGCCCCGGACAAAAGAGTGCTCGTCATGCGAAACCCGGGAAGCGCAAGAATCACCCACATGAAGAGTGGTGCATTGACTAATGTTCGAATCATCTGGTTTTCCCGTCAAAATCAATCTTCAAAGGCATTAACGAAACACAGTCGATAAAGAGCTCGTAAAAACCACCGTGTTTAAATCTGATCCCCTTTATTGAGCCAATCCTTCAACAGTGATTTCTAATTCCGTTGTTTCAAACTCAAGCCCCACACCAGGACCAAAGTTCAGGGTCATCTTGAGAATGCCACAGTCCGGGTCTGTCACCCAAATCTCGGTACCACTGAGCATACGAAAATGATTTGCCGTGACAGTCTGACCATCTGCGAGCGTCAGGTCTTCTTGTCCCAGAAACGTATACTCCGAGGTCACAAAGCCACCGACCATCGTCCCCTGCCGTGACCCACCAGCCCAGTAGACCGAATGCGGCTGTTCGCCTGGCGCCTCAAAGTCATAGTCGAGGAAATTCAGGCCATCACCAGAGTTAGGCCCCGTACCGATTGAATCAGCCGCATCAAAAGCGTCCACAAACTCCGTTTTTGGCTCGCCGGTTGCGCCATCGAAGCCAATGTCAGTTGCGGTGACCTGGGCGCCCAGCCCCTGCAGCACAACATAAGTTGACCCCAGAACACCAGCCCCCGCCACATTGCTCATAAACGCCTCTTTGACATGATTATCAGCACCGACCCTGACCATAGCGTGTCGGCTTTCATTGAACGTGTTGCTGGCGGCAATCACATGCAGATAACGGACGCCATTGTTATGGACATACATGGTCCACCGTTTGACGCCACAACTGGCACCCTCTTTATTGGTGTCACGGCAAACCGTCTTGCCGCGAATGATCTTAGCGAGCCCAGCGCCTGCACCACCCACCTCAGTCTCTGCTATAGCTGCGGTCCCTGGCATTGTGGCAAAGCTCACGACCACACCAAATATCAACCCAATCATTAGAAAACGCGTGGCCATACGACCTCCTCAACCCTCGACAACTTGGAGGGTACCCCACGGCCACCCGGGCCGACCAATAAAAAGCCCGACACCTCTAAGGAGGGCCGGGCTTTTCAGCATTTTATAAACTAGAGATCTACGGCCAGTGGCTTCCGTCCGGCTGAATAACTTGAGCGGTGTCAGCTTCCATCGGATCAACGTGATCATGCGGATTTTCGAAGTCATGAGGAACGTGGTTATGATCTTGCGTCAGAATCCACTTGTACATGGCCGGCTTCTGGCGCGCGAGACGAGCAGCAGCCCGCTCCGCATTTTCCTGCGGTGAGGAGTACGGGTCATGGTGGAAATGGTTATGCAAATCACCATCGGTCCGGCCAATAGCAAGAATGCCGCGTTCTGACGCAAAGCACCCGTGGTTGATGTAGGCTGGGCGCCAGAAGTAGCCACCGGTTGGCAAAGTGCCAAACTGCATCATCCAGGAGTCGCCCCAGATGTGATAGGCTTCTTCAGCACAATCATGATAGCTGATGTTATCCTGCCAAAACCCTGGAACCATGCAGTACAAGAAGGTCATGCCATGGGTTTTCTCATCGTAGTGCAGCATCTTGAGCAAGCACCCGGGTGCCGTTGCCGGGAACAACGCGTTGCCCGTCCAATCCAAGCCGTCGTATGAGTTCACGCTTGCGAAATTCTTCTCATCACACGCGTCATGGTTCGCATCAGATTCTTCAAAGCTGGGCGCACCATTGTTATAGAAGACCAAGCACAAAGCCCCTTCGTCCGACGACATCGCTGGCATCGCTTTACCAGCGGGGAGGAACAGGTAGTGGCCTTTAACGCAGACTTGGTCGCCATACTTCAGCGAGCCTTCCTGCACAAAAATTTCCATTTCGTTGTAGCAAAAACCGGGGGGCTGCTTGAAACCGGCGTCATACTGCACGGTCATTGTTACAGCACCATTATCGGTGTCCATGCTCAATGTTTTGTACTGCATGCCGTTTGGCATGCCTGCCATTGTCATTTTCTTAAAACCGACATCGCGATCAACAAACGGTTCAATATGTGGGCGGGCCATGGTGTATCTCCTACTATGCTGCGCTAGATCGTAAAGTCAGACTTCGTCAGCGCGCATCAAACAAAAATCAAACGGCGAAAATGCCGCTCCTAGTAAATGACCTGAAGCGGTCTGCCATCGCGGGGGCGAATCTCTTCCTTTGGAATCACGCGGCGCTGTTCCGCATGCCAATGGAAACCCCGGGTCTGAACGCGGTGCAGGAAGTCTGCGACCCATTGCTCCCGTTCCGCTGTCATGTCTTCCATTGCTTTAACAATGGTTTCATAACGCGCGATTTGGTCTTTGAGTTCTTCTTCAACCCACGCCTTTTCGTCAGCCGTCATTTCCGGCCGTAAATTCTGTTTGCCTGTTAGGCTACCGAGTGTCACAACGCCCCTCCTTCTTCTTTACCGAACGCTATTTATAGCAAGAAATCTTGCCCTGAATACGGAGAATAGGATGAGATTTCCTACAATCCGAGAAAAACAATAAAACTACCCGAGATCGCGACCGCACCGCCCGCCAGGGCGTGGCTGAATCGCGCCATAGGCGCAAAAGAAACACGTTTCAGCCCGAATAACGCAACCGCAACCACCGCAGTCATCGTTATGAGCGTCGTAATGCCAAAGATGGCTGCAACCGCCAAAACCCCGCCCCAGCTCGCCTGAGAAGCCGGGTACATGAGAATCGGGATCAAAGGCTCACAGGGCCCAAGCACAAACACGATAAACAGCGCCAAAGGCGTAATGCCAATTTTGGATTGAGCCCCATGCATATGCGCATGGTCATTATGGTGGGTGTGATCATGTTGATGCACTGTTCCGTCGCCATGATCGTGTACGTGCACATGCGGCTTATTCTTAAATGCAGTCTTAAGACCCCAAGCGAAGTATGTCAGGCCAAACGCGATCAAGGCCCAAGCAGCCCAATCACCGCGAAGCGACTCAATGGCTTCTAAGTTGCCAACCGCGACGCCAAAGCCAATGCCTATGGCACCGAGAAGCACAGAACTCGCCACATGGCCTAAGCCACACAGGCTGGTAATCGCCAACGCCTTCTTCCGCGACCATCCACGCGCCTTCGCCATCACGATGAAGGGCAGATAGTGGTCTGGCCCAAGCAACGTGTGGATAAATCCTATTGAAGCGGCGGTCCCCGCTAACACCAAGAGCTCAGGTGTCACAAATCATCCCTAAAGAGCGTGTTGTTATTTTTGTCTACATCCTCGGTAGCGGGATTCTGAGGACGACGCAAGCAGAACAGGACGAGTCAAACCTAAGTCATGCGAGATTGTTTAAGACGGTCCAGCCGCAGCCGGTGACGGGTGTCTGTTAGGTAAGCGAGTCCGCCAAAAACTGTCATTAGCACACCAAGACCCGTCGCACCGACAATAAGAAACATTATCAATATCTGGTAACGCACCGCCTCGGTTGGCGGCACCCCGGCCATAATTTGCCCCGTCATCATACCGGGAAGAGACACCAATCCAGCAGCAGCCATCGCATTGATCATCGGCATCATGCCCGTGCGAATCGCGGCCCGCAGCATCGGACCACAGGCCGTCCACCGCGACGCCCCCAGGCAGAGCTGAGCCTCAATGGCGATTCGATCCCGCGCTAAATTCGACGTCAGCGTGTTGAGCCCCAAAGCGATGCCCGTCATAGAATTTCCAAGAACCATGCCAAGGAGAGGAATCGCATACTGCGGATCATACCAAGGCGACGGCCCGATCTGTGTTGTTAGCGCGAGGACCGTGACCAGCGTCGATGAAAACATCATGGCTGTCGCACCGAGTCCGTACGACCACACCCCAACGAGACGCCGCTCCTGCCGCGCCGACACTTCATACCCAGCGAACACAATCATCACAGCAGCAATGGTGCCCGTCCAAAACGGTGATGATAATTCAAACACCGCGGTCAGGACGTAGCCGACCAAGGTCAACTGCACGATCATGCGGAACGTTGAAATCAACAACGTGCGTTCAAGTTTAAGACCGAGCCCGAGTGACAAAATGCCGTTGGCAACAATCAAAAGAGCTCCGACTGCCAAATCACCCACAGACAAACTGATGTAGGTCACGCCGCCACCTCTTCGTCTTGGAACTCTAAACGGCCGTGTTCAATGTGAGCATGATGGCCAGAGAAACGGAGGCGTTGCTCTACATCGTGGGTTACAAGCACAACTGTCGCACCACGTGCCTGACGGTCTTTGATCAGCTGCTCAACTTGAGCCGTTGACTCTGCATCCAACGCCGACGTTGGTTCATCCAGCAACAACACATCGGGGTTTGATATCAAGGCTCGCACCAAAGCGAGGCGCTGACGCTCACCCGTTGATAATCGCGATACCGTCCAGCCCAAACAAGACAAGTCTAGACCGACAGACTCCAGAAGCGGTCTTGGGTCACCCTCCGGCATATGGGGGCCAACAACGTCAGCCCACCAACCAGACTCGGCTGGAATGTAAGCGACAGATGAGCGCCACGTTGAAGCGTCAACGCCAGACCGAACAAGACTAGCTGTTGCGGCCTCGCCGCCATTGAGATCAAGGTCGGCAATCGCCCGAAGAAAAATAGTTTTACCCGAGCCCGACGGACCCCCGACCGTAAGACACGCACCGTCATCCAAGGTTAGATCGATAGGCTCAAGACCCAACGGTGCGAGTTGGCGCAGACGAAGCATTTAAGAAAGATCGCCACCGACGCGAATGACAGCACGGCCCTGCACGTGTCGATTTTCCAACCGTCGATGAAGCTCAGACACATCAGCCAAGGCGACCTCTTCCGTTATGGGCACACGCCACACTCCGGTCGCCACATTGTCTATGATGGTCTGGTCTGTTTCGCTGCCAGACGCATCTTCGATCGGTGCCAGATTCATACCCACAACGCTGACGTTCTTAAAAATCAATGTGGGCACATCGATGGGATTAGGCATATCTCCTGCCGTCGCTCCGATGTAGACCAAGCGCCCAAGTGGCGCGAGCAGTTCAATGTTGTGGGCCGCATTGGGGCCACCGTTGCCGTCGACAATCACATCAACGCCGCGACCATCTGTTGCTTCTTTGACCTGGCCCACCCAGCCCTCTTGGGTGTAGTCGAAAACGTGATCGAAACCGAAGCTCTGCGCAAAGCTGACTTTATCCGCACCACCCGCCAAACCGATTACGGTGCAGCCATTGGTCTTGGCAATCTGCGCGGCCATAATTCCAATCGGCCCTGCCGCTGAGTGAAGCAAACAAGTCTCGCCGGGTTGCAATCGTCCGGCCTTATAAAGGGCGTGCCAAGCCGTGAAGGAACAGCCGCGATACACACAACCTGTTTTAAGATCAATGCGGCCATCAAGCAGCAGGAGCATGTCGGCCTTTGCAATGGAGTAGTCCGCATAAGCGCCGAAATTTGAGCGAGAAATCACACGCTGCCCGATTAAGCTTGAATCAACCCCTTCGCCAACAGCATCAACAACACCCGTATGTTCAAGCCCCGGCGTGAAGGGGAAATTGATCGGCATGAAACCAATCTTGCCGGCCCGTGCCATGGCATCGAAAGGGTTCATGCCCACATAGGCAACCCTCAATCGAGCCTCTCCCGGACCCGGGTTGGGAATAGCAACCTCTGCAAGGGCCATCACCTCCGGTCCACCAAAGGCGTCCATTTGAATAGCCTGCATCGTTTCACTCATCAGTACGTGCCTTCTATCAATTCCATTAAAGCGCCCGACCCCGGATTGCGCACAATGGCCGCCATCTGCGCTCCGACTCCGGGCACGATAATCTCTACTGGGTCCGAAAACCGTTCGACCGCAATGCCATCACATACCTTGAGGGCTTCGCCAAGATTGCTCACCAGAAACCCCTGGGCCAAATACCCAACATTTGGTGCGACCTGACGACTACCCTTTGTCGGCACTTTGTAGTTCAACGGGTAGGACAAGGCGATCTTCCCAAATGGATGATTGGCCGAGACAAACGTCGCGCGCGTTTCGGCCCCCGTTGGGCGGCCCAGGAAATGGTTTGTCTCTGGTTTATTGAGAACGTCATCGATAATAACGTGTAACCCGAGTACATATTGGTAGAACGTCAACGCACGTTCATGATCGATGATGGAATGAGACGTCGTGGACACAGGCGTGTATCCAGTTGGCGTCTTACCTTCAGCGGCGACCTCCCGACGTAACTTGCCAATCGCCGTTTCTTCTCCACCCGTCAGCTCGACCAGATTGATGGCTAAACCATCAGGACCATCGAACAACACCTCCACAGGCTGACCGGCCGCCGCACTGACCTCATAGCCCACAGGCTCTGACCAAAAGGTGTAGCCGTCCGCCTTCAGAGTTTTCGTCGTGGTGCGAATATCGTCCACATAGAAATTGAGGTTCCACAAACCACGATAGGTGCGATCCCCGGGCTGTGGGATCGTTTGTCGGTGGTCAGCGTGAAATTCTATCGCCAACACGCGGCCCACGTTTGACGACCCAGCAGAGAACATAACCCCATCAGCCGTCACTCCAGGCTCAAGCCCCCAATGCGCCTCGAAGCCAGGACCAGCCATGGGTGTTGGTTCACTGGCATCAAGTCCAACAACATCACCATAAAATTTACGGGCCGTTTCCAAGGATGAAACACCCAGCACCGCTAGTGAAAGCGGGCTTCCGGTCATTCAGCCGTCTCGTCAATGTCTAGTCCCGAGGCTTTATTCTCCATAGCCAAGGCAGCAAGCCCGGCAATAAAGAGGGGCGGTACCGTCGCCAGCGCAAACGCCCACTCCCAGCCCAACGGCTCAACGGCAAAGGCGACACCCAACGGAAACAGGACATGCCCAAGGTTCATGGCAAATGTTCCCGCAATAGCAGACCCCGTCGCCCGCATGTGGGTTGGGAACTGTTCCGTTAAGAATGTCCCCATCACCGCATTAGCCCCGTAAAAAAACGCGGCCATCAAACTGAACCACAACACATCTCCTGCGAACGTCGTAGGAATCCATATCAAGCCGCACATAGCTAAGGCACCAAGCCACAACCAGATAACGATGGTGTTGCGCCGCGTGGTGACAAACTCTCCAACCAAAGACGAACCGAGATACCCCAGAATGCCAAAGCCGTAGGAGATTCCAACGACGAGCGTAGCCGTTTCTGCATCGTAGCCGCGCACTTCAGCAAAAAAGGACGGGAAGTAAAAAGCCGTGCCGGCATAGGCGCCACCCACCATAAAATAGATGGTCGAACACAAGAGGGTTCGGCGCCGAATCTCCGGAGCAAACACGGCCCTAATACGTGCAGTCCAGGGCTGAGCATTTTGCTCGGCCTCAACCTTCGCATTTTTAGCATCTTCAAAGCGGCGACTCTCAGGCAGAAAGCGTGACAAGATAATCGCTATCGGAACCACGATCAGCGCCGGCAGAAAAATCGCACGCCAGCCATAATTCGACATAATCGGCGCCGCAATCATCGCCGCTAAAAACCAGCCGATGGGATATCCGCACTGCAAGAAGCCGGTCATTAGCCCACGATATCGAGCAGGGGCCGCCTCAGACGTGTACGTCACAACGATAGGGGCCAAACCAATCGAAACCGCGAACCCAAGAACACGCAGAATCTCCAAGGTCAAAAAGTTTGGGACCCAATAGTGCAAGCCGACAAGAAGGGCCGACGTTCCCAATGTGCCGACAAAGACGTTCTTGCGCCCGTACTTGTCTGCAAGGATCCCCATAAACACGGCAAACACAGCAGCAAGAAGAAAGGACAGCGACAAGATGCGCCCGATCGCCGTGAGGTCCTTATCAAATTCGGCGCGAATACCTGGAATGGCATAACCAAACAAGGACTGGTCAACATTGGTCAACGTCCAGCCAAGCAGGCAGACGGTAAAAATCATCAGCGGGTAGCCGCGGACCTGATTGAAAAAATCGCCGACACCGCCAGAAGGCGCGCCAGTTGCGGCACGATCGCTTTGTATATTCATGAAGACCCCTTTGTACGACTTGGGCGAGTGTGGCCATGGCGGTAGACAAGCGCAAGGCCAGCCCGTTGCGCCTACACCCTAAGGGCAGATACCATCCAGCAGGTGAGTAAAAGGGGACACCATTGATTTCCGTACGCGGCCTAACCGCCAAATACCGTCTCGGGCGCGACACCGTTACAGCGCTGGACGGAATCGACCTTCATATCGAGCCAGGACAGGTGTTTGTCCTGCTTGGCCCCTCGGGATGTGGCAAGACCACCCTGCTCCGCTGCCTTGCGGGCCTAGAACGGCCAACGTCGGGCCAGATCGAAATTGAAGGCGCACCGCTTTCAGATGCAGAGACCGGGCTATTTATCCCACCAGAAGACCGGCCCTTGGCGATGGTGTTTCAATCTTACGCCATGTGGCCCCACATGACCGTGTTCGACAACGTGGCCTTCCCGCTCAAAGCCGGGCGTCGTCGCGTACCACCCCATGAAGTCTCAGATCGCGTCACAGAGGTTCTCACGCTGCTGGGAATCGACCACCTTGCTGATCGATCCGTCACAACGTTGAGTGGCGGTCAACAGCAACGCGTCGGCCTCGCCCGCGCCCTTGCGCTTCGGCCTCGGGTACTGCTCATGGATGAACCGTTGAGCAATCTCGATTTTCGCCTTCAGGTCGAACTGCGCGGCCAGCTTAGAACACTCATGCACGATCTGGATCTAACCACCGTGCATGTCACCCATAACCAAGCCGAAGCCCTCGAGATGGGGGATCGCATTGCGGTTATGGACGCGGGCCACGTTGTTCAAATTGGTGATCCAGAATCCATTTACCATCGCCCTGTCGACGAGCACGTCGCCCGTTTCGTTGGTGACATGAACCTGATCCCCGGATCTGTCGCGCGCTGGTCAGACGGAACGGCGCAAGTCCTCACCGCGTCCGGAACTTTTCTGGCAATGACGGCAGACGACACAGCTCTTTCAGAAGGATCACGTTGCTTCCTCGGCATTCGCCCCGCAGACCTAGTTGTTCCAGCACCGGAGTCTGCATCCCCAGAAACATGCATGACGGTCGAGATTGTTAATCGTCGATTCCAAGGCGACCGCATGGTGTTTGGGCTCAAAGCTGGAGACACCACTCTGGAAGTGTCCACTCATCACTCTGTGCGCTTAGGTATCGGATCAACCATCCAAATTCAAATTCCACCGGACAGCGCCATCGCCGTCATCCCAACACCGGAGAATAGGGCGCACGGTGTTACGACGGTTTAACCCCTTATCCCTGATCTACGGCGGGGCGATCATCGGACTCATCTTCGTGGTAGTGTCCCTCGCCGGTAACGTGGTCGGCAGTTTTACCAGCGAAGCACGGTTTGATCGCTTTACCATCGACGCTTATGTCCGCCTGCTATCAGACCCGGGTCTCCCAGCAACGATGGCGAGAACCTTAGCTCTCGGCTTCGGATCGATCACCGTCACACTCTTCTTTGCCCTGCCCTTCGCCTGGTTGCTCGCGCGCACAGACTTTAAATGGAAGACGGGCCTCTTCACGCTACTCGCGGCAAAACTAGCGATCCCCGGATTCATTACCGCCATGGCTTATGTCTGGCTATTCAATCCCTCGGCCGGATTGGTCAACGAAGTTCTCGGCCAGACCAACTACACGGGCGAAGCCGCCTTCGATGTTTATCAAATCAAATGGCTGTGCTTGCTCCAAGGTCTCGTGCTCGTTCCCGGTGCTGCGTTCATGCTCATCCCAGCTCTGCGGAACCTCGATGGCAGTCTGGAAGAAGCCGCTCGTGTTGCCGGTGTCCCCGCCTGGAAGACGTTCCAGCATATCGTGCTGCCCCTTCTGGCGCCGGGCGTTCTGGCTGTCGCCGTGTTCTACTTTGTCGTCGCCGTGGAGATGTTTGATTTCGTCGCCATCATCGCACCGCCCGGCGATGTCCTCGTCCTCACAATCTATGAAGCGTTGAATACGGTCGACGGATTGCCCGACTACGGCCTTGCGGGAGCAGCCGGCGTTCTGCTCTTTGCGCTCAGCGCCGGGGCTATATTGTTTTACGTACGGTTTCTGCGCCAAGCCCGAAAGTATGCGGTGCTCGGTGGCAAGCGACGCGACCCGGGACTGGTGAGATTGGGTAAATGGCAGCGCCCCGCCTCGGCGTTGGTGTTTGTGTGGATGACCCTCAGCGTCGGCCTCCCGGTCATCACGTTGATCTGGGTCGCCCTG